>JACCEE010228672.1_pt1 | contig 10788 bp, 9 predicted proteins | sample 7449931 | NCBI WGS metagenome assembly JACCEE01 (sample SAMN15323457, study PRJNA562643) | freshwater metagenome | isolation source: river surface water | place: USA:Blue River Watershed | collected 2017-08-19 | reverse complement strand
GCTGGAATATGCGGTGGCAGGTCTGGTGCGGCAGGTATCGGTCGGGCAACACCTCGCGTGGGTCACGGGGCTTGCGGCCACGGGAATCTTTCTTGCACACCGACTGTAAAATAATCGGCTCAAGCCTTGTCCATTGCTTATCTGTGAGTTCCATACGGCAACTTTAACAAATTTAATGGTATTAGCCTATTTTATTTTGAGATAACTTCATGAATGGAGCCGCGCGGATCAACCAGCAAGGTGGCATACAGCGATCCGTCGGTATTCATTGAACCATCGCTGTCGCTTGGCGTTTCCACGGGAGACAAGGCCGGGTAGCCGCCATCCCCCTGCTGGGAGACATAGTTTGTCTTTGTCTCTTTGGGCAGATGCACGGCCTTGAGCTGGCTGTAATCCGAGCCGAGATAGTAGCCAGCCACACCGTCCTGGCGCAGCTCATGCGCCCCCAGTTTGAATTCAAACGACAACTTGGTCACACCGCCGTTGTCAAAAAGTAGCTGATCCGTCTGCTTTTTAAAAATTTTCTCATAGGATTGGTCACAATTCGCCAAGCCTTTCAGCTGTAGTTGCAGATTGCTGCGCACAACCGCAACCGGATACCCGGCAAGAGCGCAGGTTCCCGCATCAGATCGGTCATCTCCGGGATCCAGCAACCACGCGGCCTGATCGAGAACTGCCGATAAATCCACCAGTGCCTGTGCGCCATCATCGCGCGTCAGCAGGCTGCTCACCAATGCCGCTAGCTGGGTGTTGGCAATATTCGGGACAGTGCCCCCTTGCGCTGGCGCGGTATCGCCGCCCGGCGCAGGAACCCATTGCAAAATATTGTGTCCGGCAGAAACCACAAAGGGCTACAGAGAACCTAATGCGTGGCCGTTCTGATCATAAACCGCCACTGACCGATCACTATGATTGGTCAGCAGCCAGCCGCAAACCGGATTGCCATTCGCCGTCAGGTCTGTTTCTGCGCTGTCATCATTGGCATCAACATAGCGGAAAGCAAGACGGCTCGGCTGAACAATGCGCGGCGGCGCGACAGCCAGACCGTATGGCGGTGCTTCAGGCGGATTGTCCGTGCCTTCAGGCGGACGCAGGCCTGGCGCGGAAGAATAGGAAATAAATTTATGCCATTGGCTGCATCGCCATTGTTAGCGTACATGAGATTCATTATGCGACCGAAGGAATCAATCATCTGCAAGTTGGCAATTGCCCAGAACCCCGCACGCATTGGAAAGAAATAAGGCGTACCCGTGTCAGGTGCCTGCAAGTATGGTGTTCGGTTCAACTCAGGATAGGGAACGCCATCTGTCTGCAATCCCGCCGCCGCCGCTATATCTACGCCCGGGGCGACATTGGGTGTGTTGTCGCGCATAACCAACTGCTGGGTCAAACCGCTGACAGACTGCGACAGCAGCGACCAGCTGCCGATCTTGTCCAGTTCTTCAGGCGGTAGATAAATCCCATGGCCCTCCGCCAATTTTTTAAATTGCGCTCCGAAATTGTGTGCCGCATGAGGGGGCAGAAAGGTGCGCCCCAGATAGTTCATCGAAAAGCAGCCTTGCAGCGAACCGCCGTTGCTGTCATCTATTGTGCCGCCACCCCAGTGGTATTTGCGCCCGTCAAACTGCCAAACCTCCTGATTAGGCACATAGTCGTGTTGATCATCGATCTTGATATTGTTGGCGGCCTTGCCCGGCTGATAAGTGTAGTAATATTGGAGACTCCAGTCCATATACAACGGTGCCCAAGGTTGCTGCCATGTTGTAAATGCCGGTGTGCCTGCGGATGCCGCCGCAATTTCGTTGATCAACGCAGGAGCAGCGTCTGGCAATGCCTGAACCGCCTGAGCATCCAAGATGCTGCCAGCACCTTGAGGAATGTCGCTGCCGATCTGGCAGACGACGAACTCCGGCTGAGGATCAGACAGACCGCCAGCACCTGCGATCACCAGCACAGGATCGGTTGGCGCAAAAAAACGCTGTCGAGGCACTGCCTTGAGGATAAATTTATCGGAATCAAGAAAATCTGTAGTCAATTGTTCTTTGGCACCATTGGCTGTGGATGGCAGTTTCTTTGCCATATCATCCACTTTTTTGATTTGCGCCTGCACCTGAGCCAGATAGTCAGACACCGGTTGAGATAATGTTCCCCCTTCTGCCACCTGCAAGCGAGTTTTGGCATTGATGAATGCGTTATGATAAGGCTCACCTTTTGGGGATCCCCATGATAGCAATTAATGGATTGCTGCTGCCACCATAAGCTGTATAAACGCAATTGCATGGAATTTAGCACAGCGCACGCCTCATCGTAGGCTCGTTGCTGCCGGTTCAATCTGGCCAGAGCAGATGCGGCGGCATCATCCAAGACTGCGGCGGCAGATTGCGCACTGTCATCGGCTTGTTTTTCAAGTGCCACTGCTTCCCAGACATAGCCGCCGTCAACGGTCTGAAACGAAGCGCGTTTGATTCGGTCCGCCAGCAAATGCCACCCGCCGGGTTCGTCGAGATAATGCAGAGAACCGTACTGCATGGCTTCCAGCTCCAGCGACCTTTGCGCCGCTTCGGACTTGTGCGGCAATCATGGCCTCATAGGCCATGGCAGAAATGCCTTCAGCACTGCTGTTGGCGAGGGCCACTTTGACTTGGTCTTCTTGGATATCTGACGGTGTCGGCAAGTCTGCATCTCTGTTCCATTGTACCTCGCCAATGGCGGAATGCGTCATGGTGCGGGTCGGCGCGGGGTTGCCGCCCAGCGACGCAGCTCATCCCAAGCGAGAAACAACTGACAAACCATCATCAGGTTGCAGTATCCATTGCACGGTACCGCCATTGACAGGATTGGCTGGGTTGATTGGATCTGCCACAGGGTCGCTGTACCAACCCAGCACCGCATATCTCAAAGTAGCGTTATCCAGTCCGTCAAGGTCATCGTAGAAAGAAAACACATTTTGATTGCCGGGTGTAAATGCGGAAAAGTTGGCGTTGCCCGGAGCAATTATCGTCAGATACGGCGGTTGGGAGCCACTGTCTTCGCCTTGCGAAGCCGCCCAGTCCGCCAGTGCTTTTTGTATTCCAATTTTGACGGGATTGACCACATTTCCTTTGGTCAAGTCAAAAGGATCGACATAGGGCGTTTGGCCTTTTTCTTCGTCTATCTCATCGCTCATTACGACCCAAGCCGCCGCATTTCCAGTGTCGGGAATGCGCACCACCAGCCAGCGATTGGGTATGAATGGATAGCCAGATTCTGAGACAGTTCCGCTGTTGTCCTCAGCAGTTTCGATAGCTCCGCTGTTGGCCTCAGCAGTTTCGATATCTTGCTGAGTCAAGGCCTTGGTCAGGGCGTGTGGCAAGGTCCAGTAAAGATGAACGCCTGTGGGCGGCACCTCGCCAGTGCCAGCATCTCCGCTATTGCTGAAAGGCGGCGGCAGCGGGCTTTTGTACTCGTTCAGATTTTTGTAGCTCAAGGTGCGACGATCCCAATCTTGCTGGTAGTTCTGGGTCGGCATCACCAGAGCCTTAAGGCCCATCGGAACTAATAATGTATCTTGAGCTTGAATTGTCATAATTGTTTCTATAGTTATGAAATGGCCGAGCGGAAAACCATGCTCTCAGGCACAGCGATCAGTTCGAGCGCAAACTCTGCCGGACTGAGTGCTGTCTGACATCCCAACTCCGTTTGCAAATCGCTGGCCAAGCCAAGAACATCAAGCACACGATTGCTGTCGATTCTATCTTGGACGCTGACGCTTTGGGGCGGTTGTTGTTTTTTGCTGCCTACATCGGGTTCGGTCAGATTGCGCAAGTAAACCACGTTGTCGGATTGCACGCCAAAATGGATTCCTTCGCGGGGTTCATCAATCTCAATCCAGTCTGCCAGCCCCCAATATAACCCTAGTGCCACATTGCGAGCCAGACGAGTAAAACGGGCCGCAGGCAAGCGCACTTTGCGCTGTGTTTCAGATGTTGTTCCATGATATTATGCCTTGGCTTGCAGTCCCGGCCAGCCGGAAACTGCAGTTGAACGCATCAAAAAACCGCACATCTGGGTGCTTGACTGCACATTAATCTCTGCCAACCCTAACAGTTTCGTCCGCAACTTGCCAGCTTCGTTTTCAATGAGTTGCAAAACAACGCCCCGCAATGCCTGCTGGAACGCAAGATTCCGGCTGTCGGTCAAACCTACGGCCAATGCCCCTTGCAGCAAGGACAGCTGCCAATTGCGGTCAACGTAAAAAGCACGAAAACTCTCAGCAGGCAGCAAAGCATCATCGGGAACTAACACATTGTAGGGCACGGATTCAAACACCCAAAGTTTGGCCAAAAAATCGATCAGCGGTTTAATGCTGTCTTTCGCCCAATCTTCCAGCCATTGCTTCACACTTGAACTTTCCAGCGCGGTGACAATCGCATTTTTGTCCAAAATGAAATCATCGGCGGTCATTTCCGGCACCAGCCCTCGCGGGCTTGCGTTGTTTTGGCTGCTGCCTGAAAAAAGCGAGTGCAAGATTGCCATATCCTCAGCATCCAAGCGTTGGAACACACGCTTTGAGGCCGGTTGAGGGTGAGCTAAGTCTTCGACCTGCGATTTGCTCGCTTGGGCCAGATCAATGCCGCTCACTCCAGCACGTTCAGCAAGCAAGGACAACAGCCGCAGGCCCCTCCGTTGCCAACGCATCAGTGCGCTGCAATAACTCTGAGACCTCAGCGCGAGCAGTCGTCCAGTTTCAAATGCGGTGGCATAGGACATGTCAAAAATACCCCGAGTCTCATCATAAATGGCCAGTTGCGCACTGTTTGTCGGGGCTTCGGGCAAAACAGGAAGCCGCGCTGGCAGACTCGGCACAAAGGGGCCGCGATACCAAGCGTAGGTGGCCTCTCCTTGAGCTGTCCGGTAACTGCGCGGCACATATCCTGCCTTTAACGCACTCTGCGCATAGCTTTTGTCGCTGTCCGCAGTACCGCTGTCCTTAAACGGCAGAGTAAAGGCCAATGTTGTACCGGTAGCCGGTGCCAGACCCGCCATCACATCTGAAAAATCTTGTCCCTGCGTCGTCAGCGAGGTGAAAGACCAGCTTGCCAGCGACACCATACGTATTCGGTCGATGCTTACTGACAAGGATTTCGGCATGTCGGATTTCAGATAGTCTGTAAACCCTTCCAGTGACACCAAGTGCACAACTTGAGTCTTGGCTTGGTTTGCCGCCGGGAAACGATTGCTGGTAATGACGGAAAACCAGCGCACCCAAGCTGGCAAATTGGCATCTTGGGGGATGGATGTCATATCCAAATTGCCGCCAGCCGTTTTGTCGCTGATATTGACCTCGCGCACCGAGGCCAGCATCTTGAGTTGGTACAGCGACAGTGAATCCGTCCCGTGTGATATCCAGCACTTGAATCTGCATTACCTCGTCAGGCAGAGAATTCGGATCAATATCGGGCAGCAGCACATTGGAGTCGCTGACAGAGGGACTCAGCAATTCGGTCAAACTGATGGTGGAGCTGCCGGTTCCGCTGCCTATTGCCTGATTGGCATTGCTGCCAATCTGCGGTATCATGATCTGTTCCTGATCCAGCACGATTAAGGCCATCCAAGGAGTCTCAGGGGATTGCTCCCAAATCGTCCTTTCCCAAGGCAATGCTCTGTGAGTTAGGACGATTTGCGGCAAATCCGTGCTGAAGACCCCCTGCGAATTAGGTGGCGGAAAACAGTGATGGATTTCATTGGCAGGAATGGCAAAGCGTGGGGCATCGACGACAAATTCCTGGTTGACCACCTGCTTGACATTGACCGGGTCGTTACTTCCTGTTGTTTTGAGAGTTTGCGTGACTTCGATGTTATACGAGCCAGCTGGCAACGGCGGAATGTAATTATCTATAAAGCGCATCTGGCCAAAATCAATCTCATTATCCTCGACAACTTTGCCAGGCGCGTTTTCAGGATTTTCGGATATGCTTATCATTTTCTGTACTTGCTCAATAATGTATGTTAGAAAACCGATCCAGACAACGGCGTGGCGCGCAGCGCACCAGATGGCTGGGCGGCCATGACAGCGAGAGAACCATCGGTTCCAGCACCCACTCCCATTTCAGCCAGCGCGGCAAACACGGCCCTGCGTTTATCCTGCAAATCGGTATCGTTGATACCGGTTATTGCTATTATCGTATTGCCATCAACACAGGGTGCTCCTGAAGGGGCTGGCTGTTCTGAGGTGTTGATTGGCAAATAGGTTTCATTTTCAGCAACACCGGCGACAATGCTGTAGGTAAAAACCTGCGCAATGTTAAAGGCTGGAGGACCCGTCAAGTCTGCAGGTCGGCCATAGCGCATATCCACAACACCACACAGGCAATCTTGAATCAGTCCCGGCTCCAGCGGCGGCTCTTTGACATCTGCGGACGCGGACTGGGGCGCGGACCAGAGTGCTTCGGGCATGGCCATAATGCGCTTCTTGACCGACCAATTCTCAGCGTCCAGAATGGAGGCTGTTTCTCCGCTTGCCGGGTCAAGAAGGGTTATTTTAATTTGATGATCTGTGGCTTCAATGGTTGCCGCCATAGGGCGAATACCGATTTTTTCTTCATCTTTGTGGCGGTGATAGATAATTTTGGTGGTGCCGTCTGCGGCTACCATACTCAACGTTTTAGATGGGATCACACTTGAAGTGGCAAAACCAAACAAGGCTGGCCGTACTTTCCACGCCTGCGGAGCATCAGCACCGCCGGTACCTTCGACATAATTCATCAAGCCGCTGGTGACGGTCAGTTGCACCAGCGACAGATCGCTGGCCGGATCAGGCGTACTGTCTGTCTCCGTTGTTGCTGCCAGCACGGTCGTAACCGGCTGGGCAATCAGCTTCGTCTCAATCGTGCCGGTGGTGTCAACAGGAGCTGCTGCGGACATATTTTTCGCTGGCGGCAGCAACGACTTGAATTCATCCCAATCCACCGGCAGGGTGGCATCAGGTTCTTGTTTGGCACTGAATGTGAACGGTACGTGGAAAAACCAGAAGTCAATCGCAATTTCCCCTCCGGTTTCCGGAGACCAAAGGTCGAAGGTTCCGCCAGTTTCCAGCTTCATAGTGCAGGAAACACCAAACATCTCGATCGTGTAGCTGGCATCCGCAGAAACTTTCATGCTGGCATCGAAATAAAACGGCTGCCAGAACAGAATCAGATCGGCCTCGCCGCTAAACCACATGTAGAAGCTGCGGTACTTGGCGGAAACATTGAATTCCCCGCCCTTCATGATGTTCGATGTCGTCAGCGCAAAGTAAACCTGGCCGTCCATGCTTAGAAGTGAGCCAAATTGGACTGAGAATCCCAGTCTGTCCACCACCGGATAATAATCAGGTGCCTGATAGGCGGGAGAATAGCCACCAAGGGTAGCTACAAAATCACCGCTGTGGGGATTGTCTCCCCACCATGCATCCAGCGCAAAACCGCCAGACAGTTTGAAATTTTTGTCGATAATGAAAGAGTTCGGACTAAGTGCCGCTGCGGCGATAAATTCATCACTATTTATTGCTAATACAAGCTCGAGTCCCAATTCCGCATAGGCAAATTTTTCATTTGTTCCTTGAGGCAGACTGACCAACGAAAGACCGATGATGCCAAGTTCAAAATTATTGCCGAACTCGACCGTTACCAGCGCATTGGTGTTGACCACATCGTAGGTGGTCCATTTCATGCCAGCCGTCAGCCAGTAATCACCTCTGGAAGGCGGCACCCAGCCGTTCAGTGCCTCAAGTGCTGAATCTGGTGTGCTGCCGAGCAATTCCGGGTTGTTGATACCAGCCACCAAGGGAAATGTGCTGACCTGATTGACACTCGGATAAATCAGGTCGCGATTGTATCCGAAGCCGCAGGATAACCGATTGATAAAGAATGCTGGTATTCCGCCCAACGGGAAGTCCAACATCGCAAAGATGAACAGCGATGTGCTTGTGTCGCCAGTGTTCGGATTCTTTAATGCGGAATAAGCACCAAGCGCACTGATACGGAGCCGCCATGCTTGGATCAGAGCTTGGCCTTCATAGTCCGGCGGGACATAGCTGTTGTTCTCTAGCAATCCGGCACTCACCGAAACAGGTCCCTCTTTAAAGCTGACGTTAATCCCGTCGAGGCCCAATTGATAACTGTCTATATCGGTGGGGGCTGTAACGGGAATGCCAACAGACAGATTGATCAAATCAAGCGAAAGTCCGGCCGCACTCACTCCGCCATCGGCAATCAGAGACAGCATATCCGTTGATTGATCCCAGCCCACGCCAAGCTGGGTGCAGAACAGGGGGCCGAAGGAGGACTGAACCTTGAACTAAACCACATCAGTAGGGGTTTGATTCTGATCGTAAAGCTGCACTCCTAACTGTCCGTTGACGATGTACGAAGCGGAAACCGAAAAAGGTGGATTGACCGCGTCGCTTTTACCTTTTCCGGCATCGCCTCCCTTGCCGCTGCCAGAAGACACGCTGGTGGCGACAACCGGGTTATTGCCTTCGCTGTCGGAGGCATTGAAGTCGGTTCCCATGGGGATGCCAATATTGTCCAACAAAACCGCACCGCCGAGTTCCCAAGTCAACTTCGAATCTTGCTGACTTGGGTCGTAGCTGACGCTGGCTTCAGCGCGGAGTTCAAGCCCTTGCAGAACAAAGCCTGAGACATTCACCAACGGTTCAGCAGCACTGCCGATATAATCGAATCCGACCGAAGTCAGGTCACCCTGCAAATAAAAGCTTTTTTCCCCGTTGCTGGAGCAGCGGAGAAAATACAGGTTTGCCCCTGGCACCGGAACGGGGCTGGGGGCAGGACTTTCAGGATTAGATGAACGCGCCAGCCAGCTATCGCCGTAGCCCGTCTCTCCTGTCAGCCATGCGCCAAGCTGTAAGGTTAGTTGCGGTGCCGTCGCATTAGCACCACTGGAAGGCTGTCCTTCCCCATTTTTTGCATCCGGCATCTTTCCTAATGCGATATCCGGCAGAACCAAACGTAATCCATAGTCAATGGAACCATCATCTTGAGCAGAACTGACAACATAAATGCCGCCGGTTGAGGTTTGTTCGCCTACTGAAATTGGGAACAAGGGAGCGTCGTTTGCGGCCAATGAATGGAGTGCGGAATATACCATGTCACTGGCAGTCTGCAACGCCGTTGTTTCAACAGAGGATTCTTCCTGTAGATCAGCTACATTATAATAGGTTGATCCACTTATATCCTTTTGTGCTATTAACCCCATAGCCTGTAAGACTCTGCCAGGGGTAGTATTTGTATAACTGCTGATAGGATCGTTCAGACAAGTATTTACACTGTCTTCTTGCAGTGCTTGATTAATAACTGTGACAGCGGATGAAGAGAGAAAGTAAGAAAGGCTTGTGAAGCTATCAACTATATTTTCAGTATCATCCAGAAATGCCGCGCTTAGTGTTGGCTGTATTCCATTATTAAGCCCAAGCGTGCCTTGAATTTGAATTGTGCTGAATTTAGTGCCGTCATAGCTAAATCCTGTGGTGTTACTGTTAAGCGACAAAAGTGCTTGAGCCGGGGCATTTCCGCTACAGAATACCACCTTGCCGCCGTTGCTGGCATCGACAGAGTACAGAGGAAGATACAAGGCCAAGGTTACGCTATAACCTTCAGATAAATTTTTTGTTCCACACAATCCAACTCCAATGTAACCCGGTGTTTCACTGTAATCGGCCTTGGGATCAGAAAGAACAAGCGACACTCCGGATTCCGCAGAGCCGACTTTGATCGGATACCAAGATAATGCGGTTCCCGATGGGCTGTTAGCGGTTGCGGATATTGGCAAGTCATCTGTTGCCGGGGACAACAGATGATCAATGAATGTCAGCAGCTCTGATGGACGATAGGGAATTCCATTGATGTTATGAGTCGTATCGTCACCCCAAGGGTTGGCAAACCATTGACCGTTCAACTGAGCAGTGTTCCCTTTAATGCTGATTAGATTGACCAGAGTTCCAATCTGTTGAACCCAAGCATTAAGTTCTTTCGCATCGAATGTTTTGTCCATTTAACCGTGCCAATAAAAAGAAATAATAATAAATATACAACCAAGTATTTATTGCAAAGCCACGGGTCTAATACCCCTTCGCTTGCGACGTTATCTGTTAAAATCACTTGTTATTAATACCCCGCCCCTTGGGGCGGGGTAATTTATTGTTGTGATATATTGAATGGTAATTTAGTCAGAAGCTTTGCGTGTCATGTCGCTACAAAAATGTGATATTAATTCATCATATTGTTATGCAATATCTCACCAAGTAGCCAGTGATGATGCTTCTAAACTTATTCTTCATAAAATGAAGAATAAGTTCATAATTGTTGCTTTGTCAATTTTTTTTAGATAGAGTCAGGAAATATCACGTATTGCCTACCAAGCCTGCTCATTTTCCTGCTAACTATTTGTTAATAATTGCATTACGCTACCATAGCGATGCAAAAAAAAGACTCCAAGACTGAACGGTGGGCAGCTGCCAGCACATCCTCACGTTCCAACAGGCTCAACGCGCTGCCTGAATATGGTGCGCCTGCGGCATTCCGGCGGGTGTAGGCCCATGCCTCCAACTCGTCGCCGTCCTCCAGCCTGACCACGACTTTTTCCTGCTGGTATAGCACCGGCACTTCCTCCCATAAATCCGCCGTCCGCAGAGCCGCTTCATCCAGCTCCAGCAGTTTGCCGGAAACGCTACCCATTGGATCAGGTTTGATGAACAGCCAACCTTCCGGCGAGACATAAAGTTTCCAGCCACGCAGAACTGCATTGCGCATG
>JACCEE011485655.1_pt1 | contig 10789 bp, 10 predicted proteins | sample 7449931 | NCBI WGS metagenome assembly JACCEE01 (sample SAMN15323457, study PRJNA562643) | freshwater metagenome | isolation source: river surface water | place: USA:Blue River Watershed | collected 2017-08-19 | reverse complement strand
CGGGTTACTCGTCCGGGTGGCGGAATTGGCAGACGCGCTAGCTTGAGGTGCTAGTTCTCGCAAGGGATTCGGGGTTCAAGTCCCCGTTCGGACACAGTTACGGTGGTTGGATACAGCAATGGATTTAGGTCGCGCGCTTTCTCTAATTCGCCCTATTCCCGATTATCCGAAACCAGGAATTCTCTTTCAAGATATCACTCCTCTTCTCGCAGATCCTGGCGCCTTTAATCGAGTTATCTCCGAGATCGCATCACTAGATTCTCATTCAGAGATTGCCGCTGGAATTGAAGCCCGAGGTTTTATTTTTGCCAGCGCGGTCGCCTTGCACAGACAGATTGGCTTCGTGCCCGTACGAAAGAAGGGCAAACTTCCATCGGCTACTTATTCGCGTTCGTATGGACTTGAGTACGGAAGTGATGAGATCGAAATTCATCGCGATGCTTTAACACCTGGATGCAAGGTAACTTTGATTGACGATGTATTAGCAACGGGCGGCACTTTAGAAGCTGCCGTCGAGCTGATTGCCGATGCCGGTGGTGTGGTGTCAAGCATTGTGGTTCTTCTCGAGATTGCCGCACTCGAGGGTCGAGATAGGATCGAGAAGATTGCACCAGGTGTTCAACTCCATTCGTTGGTTACCATCTGATGCGTATCCCCCAAATTCAAGCGCTACGCGCATTTGCTGCAACCCTTGTCGTTATCTATCACGCTGGAATCACATCAGGCGGATATATCGGCGTCGATATCTTCTATGTAATCTCTGGCTATTTGATCACAGGATTGCTCTTACGCGAACTAGATAAATCCGGAACACTTGGGCTTAAGGCCTTCTATCTACGTCGCATTAAGCGTTTATTGCCGACATCTTTCTTCGTTCTCTTCGTGACAGGCGTAACTGCTTGGTATCTATATCCCGCAACTATGCGCGCAGATTTGGGTAAGGATATAGCCGCAGCTGGTGTTTATATCTCTAACTACCTATTCGCTTTCTGGCAGATGGATTATCAAAATCTCAGCGCAGTTCCACCAGTAGTTATTCACTACTGGTCGCTGGCCGTTGAAGAACAGTTCTATCTCTTCTGGCCCTTCATCATTCTCGCCCTTTACAAGCGTGGAGGACGACGAACAGTCGGAATCGGAATTCTTGCAATCTCCATTGCATCGTTCCTCTTTAGCTTGTATCAAACTTCTACAGAACCAATCTGGGCTTTCTACTCTCTACCAACACGTGCATGGGAGCTTGGGGTAGGTGCACTGCTTCTCTATATCCCGCCGCGCATTAGGTTCTCTCAGAACTACCTATGGATCGCTCTCGCCCTCTTTATCTATGGAACTCTTCAGTTCAGAGATAACACTCCTTTTCCTGGAACAGCGGCGCTTGTACCCGTGCTTGCGACAGCGATTTCAATCGCAGCAGTTCATTCTTGGCCAAAGATTCTTAACTCCATCGGAAACCACCGAATAGTTCAGTGGTTAGGCGAGATTTCATATCCGCTCTATTTATGGCATTGGCCCCTCCTGGTTATCCCGGCAATCTACTTTGGCCGCAACTTAACTATCTTTGAACGCTTCCTCGCCGTACTAGCAACACTTTTCCTTGCCGAACTCACACATCGATATATTGAAGAGCCGCTAAGACATGCGAAACTTCCACCAAAAACAGTGATTCGTGGTGGTGTTGCTGCGACGGTAATTTCCCTCACCTTGGGCCTTGCGATTAATTCATCGTATTCAGATATCGTGACACTGAAAGATGGCAAGAAAATTTCATTGCAAGAAATCATGAAAAAGCCTGCTGTCTATGACGATGGATGTCACGTAAATAATGGTGAAACAACATCCCCTGACTGCACTTACGGAGTTCGTGGATCATCGCGCAAGATTGTTCTCTTTGGAGACTCTCACGCTGCGCAATGGTTCCCAACACTTGAGAAGCTAGCGCGCGAGCAAGGATTTGAGCTGATTTCTCTGACCAAGTCAGCTTGTCCTGGTCCTGCAGTCACGAAGGTAGATACCGGCGAATATAAGAACTCCGATTGCTTTGCGTGGCGTGACTATGCGTACAAGCGGATAAAGTCGATTAATCCGGAGGCGGTTCTTGTAAGCGGATTCCAACACTTTGAAGTCCCATCAAAATATTCAAGTCGTGAATCGTGGTGGCGCGAAGGACAAGTGAAGACATATAAATCACTTCGTGGAAGCTCACCTCGAATCATCTATATCTCTGACACTCCACACCCAAATAGAGATATACCAAGTTGTATCGCATCGGGAAGCCTTGACCGTTGCAATGGCTCTGAACGTTCAACTCCAATCTTCTCTCCCGGGTATCTAAAAATTAATCCGACCTCTTGGCTGTGTGAACGAAATTGCCCGGGTGTTATTGAAGGCGTTGTTGCGTATCGAGATGCTTCGCACCTCTCGGTCGAAATGGCGCGTGCTCTCTCACCTAATCTCCTGCAAGCTCTGAGGAATCTAGGTGCGCTCAGCAAGACATCTAATGAGCAGAAGAAGTAAAAAAGTGGCAGGATGCCGCCGTGGCTGAACTGGTGTATTACTGCGGGACAATGGATAGCGGAAAATCGACCCTCGCTCTTCAAACTGCGCATAACCATAAGAGCCGAGGACGTTCAGGCCTCATCTTTACAAACAAGGATCGAGCCGGTTCGGGCGTTATTAGCTCACGTTTAGGTCTGCAATCAGAAGCGATTGAAGTAGAACCCGAACTCGATATCCACAAATTTGTCGTTGAGCATCTCTCGATGGGTGATCGCATCGATTACATCATCTGCGACGAAGCTCAGTTCTATCAGCCTGATCAAATCGACGGCCTAGCAAAAATTGTTGATGGACTTGGTATCGATGTCTATGCATTTGGAATCCTTGCTGACTTCCGAACGAAACTCTTCCCAGGTTCAGCTCGGCTCGTCGAACTAGCCGATCGCGTAAATACTCTTCAGGTTGAAGCTCTCTGCTGGTGCGGTTCACGCGCTACGCACAACGCCCGTACTGTCAACGGCGTCATGGTCACCGAAGGTGAACAGGTTGTTGTTGGCGATGTTGGAAAGAGTGACGAGATTGCATACGAAGTGCTCTGTCGTCGCCACCATATGCGTCAAGTTACAGCGCGTGCTTCACGCGCAGGTCATATAAGTTCTGATCCCCTCCCATTCAACGAGTAGAAAAGGTCCACTTATGAATACACGCTCTTATGCAGTGATGGAAGCAAAGAAGCCTCTCGTTCCTTACGAGTTCGATCGTCGCGAGCTCGGAGCCCACGACGTCGCTCTCGATATCGCGTATGCGGGAATTTGCCACAGTGATATTCATCAGGCGCGCGAAGAATGGGGTCCTGCAATATTTCCAATGGTTCCAGGTCATGAAATCGCCGGCACGGTGACATCTATTGGATCTTCTGTTACGAAATTTAAGGTTGGCGACAAAATTGGCGTTGGTGTATTTGTCGATTCATGTCGAACCTGTGAGAATTGTAAGCAAGGTTTACAGCAGTACTGCCTTGAAGGAATGACGGGTACCTATAACCAGCTAGAACGCGATGGCAAGACCGTTGCCATGGGTGGTTACTCAAATTACTTCGTTATCAACGAAGATTACGCAGTACACATTCCTGAAAATCTTCCACTCGAAGGTGTTGCACCACTTCTATGCGCTGGAATCACTCTTTATTCTCCAATTAAGCATTGGAACGTTGGACCTGGAAAGAAAGTTGCTGTCATGGGCCTCGGTGGGCTTGGCCATATGGGCGTTAAGTTCGCGGTCGCTATGGGCGCTGAAGTAACCGTTCTCTCTCATTCACCCCATAAGAAAGACGATGCTCTTGCGATGGGTGCTCATCACTTCGTCGCAACCAATGATGATTCCATCTTCGCCGCACACGCTAAATCCTTTGATGTCATTCTCAACACAGTGAGTGCGGAATTGGATATCAACAAGTACGTCTCGCTCCTAAAGCTCGATGGCACCTTGGTGGTAATCGGCCTTCCAGGCAAGCCTTACGCGGTGCATGTGGGATCACTTCTTGATGGTCGACGTTCAATCGCCGGATCAATGATTGGTGGAATTCCACAATTACAAGAGATGCTCAACTTCTGTGGAGAAAAATCGATTGTGAGCGATGTTGAAGTCATCAAGGCTGATTACATCAACGAGGCATACGAGCGCACAGTTGCTAGTGACGTGAAGTACCGATTCGTTATCGACGCTTCAACTATCTAGATCAAGTTAAATCTTCTCGTTTAGATAAATTGATGTAGCAAGGTTGCAATCGCCGGCGCAATTACGAGTGCCGGCAATAAGTTTGCTACTGCAATCTTCTTGATGTCTAATAGGCGTAATCCGATGCCCACAAGCATCAGACCCCCGCATATAGTCATTGCATCGATTTGATAAGGCTGAAGTACTGAGCCCAAAAAGAGTCCAACCAACGTCCACACACCCTGATAAATCGCAACTGGGATAGCAGAGGCCGCAACCCCCCAACCCAGTGATGAGGCAAAAGCCATTGCTGCAAAGAAGTCGAGAGAGGATTTAAGAATTAATTGATCCAGACCCTCTGACATTCCGTCGCTCACGCTTCCAAGGATTGCAAGTGGTCCGATAACAAAGAGTAAAGACGCCGAAACGAAACCTTCGATAAAGGGTCCATCACTTGATGCTTTGAACTTTTGTCGCAGCGTTTCTCCAAATTTATCCAATCTATTTTCGAGAGAAAGTGCGGAACCGATAAGTCCACCGACCAGCATTGCTCCTAAAACTACGAGCAAGGTTGAACCCTTAGGGATTGAATCAATAAAGCTCGACGACCATAGTGGCATGAGCGCTGATGCCGCCCCGAGCAAAGTGACGAGACCCAGAATGTCCGTAATGAGGCTCAGTGATTTCTTGGTTAAACGACTTCCGGCACCGATACCAATGCTGGATCCAATGACAATTGCAATGACATTGATGAGCGTTCCAAGACCTACGAACATTGTTTAACTATAGACTTTCCCAATGAAATTTTCTGAGCTTCTTAGCGCTCTAAAGCCACATAAGACAGTTCCGATTACTCCTTGGCGAGCTGAACATAGGTGGCAACTCTCCCCCATTCGTGTACTCATTCTCTTCTTTGGTCTTGCAATCTTTGGTCTTGGTGACTCACTTCTAGTCCAAGGAAATGTAGGAAATGCGCCCTGGACTGTCTTCTCTCAAGGTTTAACGCTGAAAACAGGTATGAGCATCGGGTGGGCAACCTTTGTTATCAGCGTTTTCGTTCTTCTTATCTGGATACCGCTCAACGAGAAACCAGGTTTCGGGACGCTTTCAAATATTGTTCTCATCGCGACATTTATCGAAGTTGGAACACACATCTTCCCTAAACAGAACACAACGCTGTCAGGAATACTCTTTTCACTTATTGGAATCGCGATGGTTGGACTTGGTTCTGCGCTCTACATCACCTGCGGCCTTGGGCCTGGTCCTCGCGATGGAGCCATGACCGGAATTCACTACAAGACTGGGATCAGAGTCGGCCGAGTTCGCCTCGGCATCGAAGTCGTAGTACTCATTATCGGATGGCTCATGGGTGGGACAGTCGGCATCGGAACGGCGCTTTTCGCCCTCTTGATCGGCCAATCTGTGGCAATTTTCCTGGGGATCGTGGCGCGTTTAACCCATAAGTAGCCTTTGGGCTGAACTAGCCTTTGGGCATCTTCCCTCGGTCTGTGAGCCGTCATTTCACACGGGGTCGCAAACACCCCCGTTACCAAAATCAGGAAGGTTCGACATGCTCGATAGTTTCTTCAAAATATCTGAACGTGGCTCCACTGTAGGTCGTGAAGTTCGTGGCGGTCTCGTCACATTCTTCACAATGGCTTACATCGTGGCGCTAAATCCACTCATCATCGGTCTAAGCAAGGATGCAGATGGAAAATTCCTCGGTGGTGGAGATGCTCCTAACCTAGCTCTCGTCGCCGCAATGACAGCTCTTATGGCTGGCGTACTGACAATCCTCATGGGCGTTGTCGGAAACTACCCACTTGCACTCGCAACAGGACTTGGTCTCAACACCTTCGTCGCAGTTGGAATTGCATCAAAGATGACATGGGCAGATGCAATGGGCCTCGTCGTTCTTGAAGGAATCATCATCACAATTTTGGTTCTCACAGGATTCAGAACTGCTGTCTTCAAGGCAGTTCCAGCACAGTTGAAGATTGCGATCTCAGTTGGTATCGGTCTCTTCATCGCTCTTATCGGTCTGGTTGATGCAGGCTTCGTTCGTCGTACAGGAGCTGGTCCAGTACCAGTAACTCTCGGCGATGGCGGAACCCTTGTTGGCTGGCCGATTATCGTTTTCGCACTTGGTCTCTTCCTAACGATCGGTTTGATGGTGAAGAAGGTAAAGGGTGCAATCCTTATCGGTATCGTTGTTGCGACAGCGGTTGCGGTCTTCATCGAAACAACACTGAAGATTGGTCCTAACTTCAATGGAGCAACAGGTGCTGTAAATCCAAAGGGATGGGGACTTAACGTTCCAGCGATGCCTGAGAAGGTTGTTGCTACACCTGATTTCAGCCTTTTCGGTGAATTCAACCTCTTCGGCTCACTTGATCGCGTTCCATTGATCACTGTGATTCTTCTTGTCTTCACTCTTTTGCTTTCTGACTTCTTCGATACTGTCGGAACAGTTACAGCAATTGGTCACGAAGCAAACCTCATCGATCGCGATGGAAATATTCCTAACAACGATCGCATCCTCCTTGTTGACTCACTCGCAGCTGTCGGCGGTGGCGTTGGAAGCATCTCTTCTAACACCAGCTACATCGAATCAGCTGCTGGTGTTGGCGAAGGAGCTCGTACAGGTCTTGCATCTGTGGTCACAGGTGTGTGCTTCTTGCTCACAACATTCCTTGCACCACTAGTAGCAATCATCCCTTACGAAGCAGCTACTCCGGCTCTTGTCATTGTCGGTTTCTTGATGATGACACAGATCAAGGGCATCGATTGGGAAGATTACGGAATCGCAATTCCAGCATTCCTTACAATCATCCTGATGCCATTTACCTATAACATCTCAGTTGGTATCGGTGCAGGTTTCGTAACTCACGTTGTGATCCGCTATATCCAAGGTCGTCGCAAGGATGTACATCCATTGCTTCTCTTGGTATCAGGTCTCTTCATGATCTACTTCCTCACATCACCTATCAACGCATGGGTTGGTTAATTAGATAGTAAGTAGTAAGACCCCCACTTCTTTATGAGGTGGGGGTCTTTTCTTTTATAACGTCCAATCGATGGGTTCTCGACCCTGTGAAATCAAGAGTTGGTTTACCCGAGTAAACGGTTTGGATCCAAAGAATCCTCTATAGGCGCTGAGTGGGCTTGGGTGGACACTCTCAACTTTATATCTGAAAAACTTCGAAAGTTCTTGAGCTTGCTTCCCCCAGAGAACTGCAGCAACATCTCTCTTACCTAATTCGGCAGCGATGTGATCAGTTATTCGTTGCCAACCGATATCGGCATGGGCGTTAGATTCACCTTGGCGAGTTGTTAGGACACGATTGAGTAGCAGCACGCCTGCGGAGCTCCATTGAGATAGGTCACCGGTGGTAGGCGGCGCAATCCCTTGGTCGTTTTCTAGCTCGGCGAAAATGTTCTTCAAACTTTGTGGAATCTTCTTTACTGATGGTGGCGTTGAAAATGCAAGCCCCATCGCATTACCCGGGGTTGGATAGGGATCTTGGCCGACAATCACACATCTGATTGTTTCGAGGTCGGATTGAAAAGCTCGAAATATTAAGTCGAAAGAAGGTGCTAAATCCTCGCTCGAAATCTTCGGGATTAAATCCTTAATGAGTGGATTGATCGGTTCGAAGACCGCTGCCCAGCTAGAGTGCACGTGCGAAGAAACGAGATCCTTCATTGCGAACTTCCATAGGTAGCTCAAAAACTGCAGACATATGTTCTGAAGTGATTACTTCATGAATTGGACCAGAGACAGCAACTGCCCCGTCTTTGAGAATCAGGGCGTGGGTAGTTCCGCTTGGAATCTCTTCGATATGGTGCGTCACAAGTATGGATGCAGGCGCAGCTGGGTCTGAAGCGAATTGAGAGAAGCGTTTGAGTAAATCTTCTCGACCACCTAAATCGAGTCCTGCAGTTGGTTCGTCAAGTAATAGAAGTTCCGGATCTGCCATCAGTGCGCGAGAAATTTGAACTCGTTTCTTCTCGCCATCACTTAGCGTTCCATAATCTCGATCTGCCAAATCTCTGACACCGAATGTTGTTAAGAGAGCGACGGCACGAGATTCATCCCAAAGGTCATAAGCTTCATTCCATCGCCCGAGAACGGCATATGCGGCGGTAAGTACAACGTCGCGAACTTTCTCGTCGTATGGAATATCTTCTGATATCAAAGTCCCGCAGATACCGATGCGATTACGAAGTTCCCAGAGATCTACGCGACCCATCTCCTTATCTAGGACTCTTACCTGTCCTTGCGTAGGGAAGATTCTGGTAGCAAGAATTTGAAGCATTGTAGATTTACCGGCGCCATTGGGGCCAAGAACAACCCATCGCTCCCCTTCAGATATCGCAAAGTTGATGGGACCAAGGATTGTGCGTGCGCCACGGCGGACAGAAACATCCCTCAATTCGAGGACGCGTTGGCTACTCATAGGGCTAAAAGATATAACGTCGAGGTGCGAAATCACTTGCAATTGTCAGCCTTAGGTAAGTGATTCGCGATAACCTGCGCCATATGAGCGATGAGAAGAGTGAATTTACAGGCCTAATCCTCGTCTCTGGCATCGATACTCCAGGAATTACTCAGGTCCTCTTTGAGACCTTAGCTCCGTTTGCGATCACTGTTCTAGATATTGAACAGGTAGTTATCCGCGAGCGATTGATTTTGACGGTTCTCATCTCGCTCAATCCGGCTCATGCCGAAGCAATTGAGGAAGATCTTCAGCTTTGTGGGCAGAAACTTGGCGTTGATATCGCAACGTCATTCCTTGAACAAGGTCAATCTTCTATTGCTGCAAAGACTGGTCTGGTGCATGTTGTTGCACTCGGCAGTCCTTTGGCTCCAACGGCCATTGCAGCAATCGCATCAGCCATTGCATCTCGCGGTGGAAATATTGAACGAATTCATCGCACTGCGAGCTACCCAATCACCGCTATCGAATTTATCGTTTCAGGTGCGGATCAAACAGATATCCGCGCATGCCTTGCCGAAGTAACGACGGGACACTCTGTTGATATCGCAGTCTCCCCTGGCGGTCTGATGCGTTGGGCTAAGAAGCTCGTTGTCATGGATGTTGATTCAACTCTTATTCAACAAGAGGTTATCGAACTACTTGCCAATAAGGCAGGAGTTCAAGAAAAAGTGAAAGAGATTACTGACTCAGCGATGAAGGGTGAACTCGACTTCACCGAGAGCCTTCGTGCACGAGTAGCCCTTCTCGAAGGTTTATCAGAATCAGTTATTGCCGAAGTTCAACAGGAGATTGAACTGACACCTGGCGCGCGAACACTTGTGAAAACTCTCCATCAACTCGGTCATAGCGTTGCTGTCGTCTCAGGTGGATTCATCTCAGTTATCGAACCACTCGTTAAGGAGTTAGGAATTACCCATTACCGCGCTAATACCCTTGAGATTATTGACGGGAAGTTAACCGGCAAGGTCATAGATCCAGTTATTGATCGAGCAGCCAAGGCAACAGCACTAAGAGATTTTGCTGAAATCGAAGGCGTACAACTTGAGCAGACTGTTGCCATCGGAGATGGCGCAAATGATCTAGACATGATTTCGATTGCAGGATTGGGTATTGCTTTTAACGCAAAGCCTGCAGTCAAGGCGGCAGCAGCCAGTTCAGTCAGCGCCCCATATTTAGACTCAGTTCTCTATCTCTTGGGCATTACTCGTGAAGATATTGAAGAAGCTGGCGCGCAGCGAAAGTAATTAGAGTCTGCAGGCGTGAATATCGGTCACAAGAATTCCGCGAGCACCAAGTGCCCACAGTTCATCCATCAAACGATTGGTATCTTTTCGAAGAACCATCGCACGAACAGCTACCCAATCCGCTTTCTGCAGCGGTGAGATTGTTGGAGATTCAAGGCCTGGAGTAATCGCACATGCTTTATCTACACTCGATGTTGGAATGTCGTAATCCAGAAGAACATATTGACGAGCAGTGACAACACCCTGCAGTCGACGGATGAGGATTTCAAGTCCTGCCGGTAACTCTGCACCTGATCTCTTAATGACAATCGCCTCTGAGACCAAAATAGGTTCGCCAAAAATTGCCAAGCCAGCCTGTTTCAAGGTGTTTCCGGTGCTCACAACGTCGGCAATAAGGTCTGCGACGCCGAGACGTACGCTGCTTTCGACTGCGCCGTCGAGACGCACGACAGATGCTGAAATATTCAAATCAGTAAGGTGCTTTTCAACCAAGCCTGGATACGCGGTAGCTACACGCTTTCCTGCGATATCTTCTGGTTTCCATTTAACAGCCGCAGGACCAGCAAATCGGAAGGTAGATGAACCGAAATCGAGTGCGAGTATTTCCTCAGCTTTAGCCCCTGAATCAATGAGGAGATCGCGTCCAGTGATTCCAGCCTCTAATTCGCCTGAACCAACATAAATTGCGATGTCGCGTGGTCGCAGGTAGTAAAACTCAACAGAATTATCTGGGTCGGCTAAAACAAGATCACGTGAATCAGTGCGTTGTCTGTATCCCGCCTCTTTAAGAATCGCAATGGATGCATCAGCCAAGGAGCCCTTATTTGG
>JACCEE010600023.1_pt1 | contig 10790 bp, 7 predicted proteins | sample 7449931 | NCBI WGS metagenome assembly JACCEE01 (sample SAMN15323457, study PRJNA562643) | freshwater metagenome | isolation source: river surface water | place: USA:Blue River Watershed | collected 2017-08-19 | reverse complement strand
TTATCGGTAATTTTTTCAAAGTGACCTGTCCATATCTATACGAGTTGGACACGGTCGCATACTTCGGCATTAAGCGGAATGAACATACGTTTCAGACGATTGCCGGAATTCGGGAAACTACGCAACTTCTCTTGGATCTTTACCGGATTCACGGCAAACGGTATATTCATCCGCTGCGCGTGTGGCAGAGATACTCGCCGACGATGTTCTTTCCGCACCTGATTGAGGGCGAGAAGGCAACGTGTATCACATCGAGCGCCAAGGCTTCGGAACTTTTCGCGACGCTGGAGAGAGGCGAGGATCGACCGGATCACTGGGAGGAGATGTTCGCGCATGCAAGAGCCGCTCTCAGTCTTCCAGAGGAGAATCAACGCGAGATCAAAGAACTGCTTCTCGAGATGCTGGCCGGAGGCGACGATCATATGTCGAGTCTGTGCCGGAAGTACTTCAATCTGGCGGATATTCTCTCGTTGGCGTCCCGTGAGATCGGCAGCGGAAGAATCGGAGGCAAGAGCATCGGCATGCTCCTCGCCCGTAAGATCTGTGAGACGCACGGAAGTGACGCGCTGCTTGCGGTTCTCGAACCTCATGATTCCTTCTTTGTCGGTTCGGATGTTTTCTACACCTATATTGTACAGAACGGCTGGTGGCGACTTCGCGTCGAGCAACGCACCGAGGAAGGATACTTCGCGCGCGCGCCGGAGCTCGGCGAGAAGTTGTTGCACGGTGATTTTCCCGAGAATATCCGGGAGCAATTCATCCGTATGATCGAGTATTTCGGACAATCCCCGATCATTGTCCGATCGAGTTCGCTCCTGGAAGATAACTTTGGCAACGCCTTTGCCGGCAAATACGAGAGTGTTTTCTGTGTTAATCAGGGAACGCCGGCGGAACGCTACTCCGCCTTCTCCCGCGCGGTACGACGGGTCTATGCGAGTTCCATGCACCCGGACGCCCTTGCCTATCGCAAGAACCGCGGCTTGGCGGATTGCGACGAACAGATGGCGATTCTGGTCCAACGCGTGTCCGGTGATTACCACGGCGATAAGTATTTCCCGCATGTCGCCGGGGTCGGCAACTCCTCGAATCTTTACGTCTGGGATCCGTCCATCGACATGGACGCCGGCATGCTTCGCATGGTCTTCGGTCTCGGAACTCGAGCCGTTGATCGCACGGAGGGAGATTATGCGCGCATCGTAACGCTCGATCAGCCGCAGAGGCTCCCCGCGACCAACCTGTCGGATCGCAAGAAGTTCTCCCAACATCGGGCGGACGTCCTGTCGATCACCGAGAATGCCATCACGGACTACTATGTTGAGGACCTCCTGATGACGGATATCAAGACCGACACCACGCTTTTCGCAAGTGAGGACAGCGAGGCGATGCGAGCCTTGCGCGAACGAGGTCGTGTGCCGGCGACCCGGCCGATCATTGTGGATTTCTCGAAACTTCTCGGAACTACGGATTTCCCTCAGCGCATGAGAGAGATTCTTCAGATTCTCGAAAAGGTCTACGAGTATCCTGTCGACATCGAGTTCACGGCGAACTTCGCGCCTGACGGAGCCTATACGATTAACCTCTTGCAGTGCCGTCCGCTTCAGACTCGCGGTCCGGGCACCAGCGTTCACATCTCGGCGGAAGAGATGCGGGAAGACTGCCTGTTCGGTGCGATCGGAAACTTCATGGGAGGCAACATCCGTGTAGAGCTCGATTATGTGATCTATGTATCCGCCTCCGATTATCTTGCGCGAAAAGAATCCGACCGTTATGAGACGGCTCGCATCATCGGCCGGCTTAATGAAGCGATCGGCGAAAACCGCGTGATGCTGATCGGTCCGGGGCGGTGGGGCACGACGACATCAGCCCTCGGAGTGCCCGTGCATTTTACCGAGATCAGCAAGATGACCGTGCTTTGCGAGGTCGCCTCGCCGGAGACGGGGATGATGCCGGAAGTCTCCTACGGAAGCCATTTCTTCCAGGATCTCGTCGAAACCGGCGTGTTTTATGCGGCGATCTATGCGGGAAGCGCCGGAGCGCGATATAATGTAACGAGAATCATATCGGCGCCGAACCTGTTGACGACATTTCTTCCGGAAGCTGTCGGCTTCGAGGACGTAATCCGGGTGGTCCAAGCGAATGGACTGACGCTCTGTGCGGATATTGAATCGCAGAGAATCCTGTGCAAGTAATTTGCTCCCATAGATCCGATCCGAGAAGATACGGAGGTAATCATGAGCAAGAATTGTGATCCCGAGAAAGCCACCATCGAGGAGCTGAAGGCGCGTGTATACGAGCTGGAAAGACTGTCAGAGCAGTTGCTTTTGGAGAAGGAGCAGGAGGTCTCTCTTAATTTCCCGTGGACCGGAAATCTCGGGCAGTGGTACTGGGATGTTACACAGAACAGGGTTACCTGTAACCCGATGAAGGTCATGGCATTGGGCTACAATCGCGACGGAGTCCCCGAAGAGATTGGTTATGATTTTTTCACGAGTCGCCTGCATCCGGACGACTACGATAAGACCATGCAAGCGATGCGCGATCATATGTCCGGGAAGATTCCGGTTTATGAAGTCGAGTACCGCATCCGCACGTTGGACGGTAAATGGAAATGGTTCTACGACCGGGGAAAGATAACGCGGCGGACACCCACAGGCGAACCGGTTTTCCTCGCGGGGATCGTCTTTGATATTACTTCACAGAAAGAAATGGAGAGCGAGCTCGAGGATAAGAACAAGAAACTTGAGGAGATCTCGCGCCACGACGGATTGACGGGACTTCTCAACCATCGCGCCTTTATTGATATGCTCGGCGATCGAATCCGCGAATCGGACGGGCAGCCAATCTCTGTCGCGATCTTCGATATCGACGATTTCAAGAAGGTAAACGATACCTACGGGCACGTTGCCGGGGACGGTGTACTGGAGCGCGTCGCGGATATTCTGGCACGCGGTGTGCGCAAGACCGACCTTGCCGGACGATATGGCGGGGGAGAGTTTGTCGCCGCTTTCCTGGAGACGGCCGGAGAGAGCGCCTGGATGGCCGCGGACAAGATCCGTCAGCGCGTTGAGAATGCCTTGTTCGAGAACGGAATTCGTATCACGATCAGCGGAGGTATCTCGGAATACCGGGGGCAACCGATGCGCGACCTGATGAAGGAAGCAGACGAGAAGATGTATGAGGCCAAGAGAAACGGGAAGAATCGCATCGCTTTCTGATTATTGTTCGGATATGGAATCACGAATGGGTTGTCATCTTGTTCCTTTATCAATAAGGCAGGTCTTGAATAATGTCGACGACGTCATACTTCTCCACGTTGGACCTCGATAACCAGAAAGGCTTCGCCCGGATCGAGTAAGTCAACCCGAAAAACATCATCTCAACGCACGATACAGAGAGTACCACCCCGGTGCTCGAGGTTCATTACGGTTAGATCACTTACTCGGGTGAGTGCCGCATTTGAGACTGTTGCGTCCTGGAAGATGGTGGTCATTCAGGTTTGTGGGGATGATGACATTAGTAGCCTTGGAGATGACAGAAGGCGGCATGTAAGAAAGATATTAGTCACTGGAATACGGATAATTTCGACAAAAGAACTCTCTATGAGGCTGATAGTACGGACAAATTATAGCCATGTCGCGATAATATCTGTATTTTCGCGAGCAGAACGTTTCGCTATGCCAGACGCAACCCCATGAAGTGGCTGTTTCGCATGTGCCTCATTGACAAATAATCGCTCTGGCATCACTGGCGCACATACGAAAACCCGTGAATTGGCCTGTTTCGTATGTGCATCATTGACGAATAACCGCTCCGGGAAGCCCAGAGCACATACGAAAACCTGTGTAAGTGGCTGTTTCGTATGTGCCTCATTGACAAATAATCGCTCTGGCATCACTGGCGCACATACGAAAACCTGTGTAAGTGGCTGTTTCGTATGTGCCTCATTGAAATATATCCCTGCAAGGCCGACATATGCCACTAAAAATTACAACTGGCCTCATTTTCTTGGTATTCACAACACAGGGTGCGAGGGAATAATAGTATCGAATACATAGGATCAAGGATTCTAGATCTACAGAAGAGAGAAATATGCGAGTCTGTACCATCGCCCCAAAAAAACAGGGCTGTCTCTCAACTTTCGTTTTGAGACAGCCCCATCTGTTTGAGCAAAAAAGGTCTCTTAGTACGCGACGCCCTGTGCGATCATCGCGTCCGCAACCTTGAGCATGCCGGCGATGTTGGCGCCCTTGACAAGGTTGTCCGGATCACCGTACTCGGCAGCGGCGGAAGAAGCAGCTGCGAAGATGTTCTGCATGATCGTCTTCAGACGAGCATCGACCTCTTCGAAGGTCCAGGAGAGACGTGCGGAGTTCTGGCACATCTCGAGACCGGAGGTAGCAACGCCACCGGCGTTCGCAGCCTTGCCGGGAGCGAAGAAGACACCGTTCTGCTGCAGGTAGAGTGTAGCGTCGGGAGTTGTGGGCATGTTCGCACCCTCAGCGGCATACTTGCAGCCGTTGGCGACAAGAATCTTCGCGTCATCGAGGTTGAGCTCGTTCTGCGTTGCGCAAGGAAGAGCGATATCACAAGCAACGGACCATACGCCCTTGCCCTCGGTGTATACGGAACCGGGAACCAGCTTGGCATACTCGCTGATACGAGCGCGCTTCACTTCCTTAAGATCCTTGAGGATCTCGAGGTTGATTCCGTTGGCATCATAGATATAACCGTTGGAGTCAGAAGCTGTGACGCACTTGCCGCCCAGCTCGGTTGCCTTCTCGATCGCGTAGATCGCGACGTTACCGGAACCGGAAACCGATACGGTCTTGCCGGCGAAGGAAGTACCCTTAGCCTTGAGCATCTCATCGACGAAATAGCACAGGCCGTAACCTGTAGCTTCGGTACGAGCCAGAGATCCGCCGAAAGACAGACCCTTGCCGGTGAGAACGCCGACGACTTCGTTCTGAAGTCTCTTGTACTGGCCATACATGTAACCGATCTCGCGTCCGCCCGTGCCGATATCGCCAGCAGGAACATCCGTGAACTGACCGATGTGCTTGGCGAGCTCCGTCATGAAGCTCTGGCAGAAACGCATGACCTCGCGGTCGCTCTTGCCCTTGGGATCGAAGTCAGAACCGCCCTTGGCGCCGCCCATCGGGAGACCGGTGAGGGAGTTCTTGAAGATCTGCTCGAAGCCGAGGAACTTAATAACAGAAAGAGTGACGGAAGGATGAAGGCGAAGGCCGCCCTTATACGGTCCGATGGCGGAGTTGAACTGGATACGATAGCCGCGGTTCACCTGAACCTTGCCGCTGTCGTCTGTCCAAGCTACACGGAACATAACCATACGCTCGGGCTCGACGAGACGCTCGATGACGCCTTCCTTCTCAAGGTCGGGACGACGCTCAACGACGGGCTCCCAGGACTCAAGTACTTCGAGAACGGCCTGGTGGAATTCGGGCTGGTTCGGGTCTCTTGCGAGAACACTCTCATAGACACGCTTCAGATACGCATTCGTTAAAGACATAGTTAATCCTCCATCACTAAAATATTGCTGCTGAATACTCACTTCGCCATTGAAGAGAATCATTGTGAAGGCTAAGCGTCTATGATTATAACGCGCACAAGATGAAATGCAAATGGTTTTTCGCAAAATATGCAAAAAAATTCATGCTGAGTTGCATATGCGAAAATCATACGAAAATGAGAAATAATCTAAAATCGCTAGAGCGCGTAGGGTAAACAATCATTTTTGCCGACGAATTCGGTTCTTGTCGAAAGCTTGTATTTCGAAGAGGCAGCGATGCGAGACTGCAAAAAAGCGTGTTCGACAGATTCGATAGACCGAGGGGGAATGACAGGGAATCTCCGAAGACAATGAAGCTTTTCGCCAAGAAAAAACGATCAATCCGCGTGTCGTTTGCCCGTGCTTGTGGCACAATAAGGAGAGAACATATCAGGTACTGGAGGACAGATATGCTGCGATTCGAAAACGATTATAGCGAGGGAACCTATCCGGAGATTCTCGCGCAACTTGCCGCGACAAATTTCACTCCCTCGCCGACGTATGGTTTGGATCCCTTGTGCGAGGAGGCCGAAGGCCTGCTGCTTGCTCTTTGCGGTCTTACCCACGAGGATGCGAAGGTGCACTTTATCCCCGGGGGCACCCTGACGAATTTGACATTACTCTCCGCTGCCTTGCGCCCTCATCAAGGGGTGATCGCGGCGGTTTCCGGTCATATATCCACACATGAGAGCGGTGCGATCGAGGCCACGGGGCACAAGGTTCTGACATTGCCGTCCGGAGACGGGAAACTCACGGCGGCAGCGATTGCCGAATCGATGGAAGCCTTTGCCGGCGATCCTACGCGCGAACATCAGGTGCATCCGGCCGTGGTCTACATCTCTGATCTCACCGAGATGGGGACCTCGTATACGAGAGAAGAACTTTACGCGATATCCAAGATCTGCCGCGACTACCGCCTTCGACTTTTCCTTGACGGAGCCCGCCTGGGCTACGCACTCTGCGCCGCCGATTCGGACAAGACGCTTGCGGATGTGGCGACGTGTTGCGACGCGTTCACCTTCGGAGGAACCAAGATCGGAGCGCTTTTCGGGGAAGCCTTGGTTCTTCGCGATCCGGCAATGCAAAACGACTTCCGCACGATCTTGAAGCAGAAGGGCGGCCTGCTCGCGAAGGGTTGGCTGTTGGGTTTGCAATTTACGACCCTCCTGACAAACGAGCTCTACCGCTCCTATTGTATGCACGCCAATCAGATGGCCGATCACATACGGAATGCGGTGCGTATGGCAGGATATGAGTTCCTTGCGGAGACGACCGGAAATCAGGTCTTTCCGATCCTTCCGAAGTCTCTCCTTGCCGAACTGGATCGTGATTTCACGTACTCGTACTGGGAGAAGATCGACGAAAAGCGAACAGCGGTGCGATTTTGCACGAGCTGGGCGTCCAGGGAAACCGATGTGGAGCAGTTATGCGAATTTATTCTCAGAGGGAAGAAGGTGATCGAGTGAATTTTGATCAGAAAGCTGCGGGTTGGGATACAGAGATGCGGCGGCGTCGGACGGAGATCCTTTCCGGTGAACTTGGAGATGAGATCGACGCGCTGCTCGGAACAGGTCCGGAAGCGTTGGAATACGGTTGCGGTACGGGTCTCGTCGGACTATCCGTCGCCGACCGATTCTCCCGGCTGACGCTTGCGGACAGCTCGACGGAGATGATACGGATCGTCCGGGAGAAGATCGAAGCCGCCGGACGGACAAATGCCCGTGCGATCAGTGTCGACTATACAAAGGATGACAACCCGGATCAGGACTATGACCTGATTTTCCTCTCCATGGCATTGCACCACGTTACGGATGTGCGGGCTCTCCTCTCGGTTTTTCGCGATGCGATGCGACCGGACGGAGCGCTGATGATCATCGATCTTTACCCGGTCGACACCAAGTTCCACGAGGGAGAGACCGACTTTGCCGGACATCACGGATTTGATCCGGAGGAACTGGGCAGAGATCTCGAAGCGCTTGGATTCTCGCGCATTACATCCCGCCGAATTTACGAAGATGTTAAACCCGTTGGCGAGACCCTGGTTCCCTATGCATTATTCCTTCTCACGGCACGAAAGGACGGTTAATGTATGAACGTACGACTCTTTACCATGGACGACTACGACAAAGTCTTCCGGCTCTGGTCCGGCACGCCCGGCATCGGGATGCGAAGCCTCGATGACTCGAAGGAAGGTATCGCGCGATTTCTCGCCCGCAATCCGACGACGAACTTCGTCGCGGAGCAGGACGGCGAGGTCATCGGCGTGACTCTCGCCGGACACGACGGCCGCCGCGGCTATATCTACCACACAGCGGTCTCGAATCGCTATCGCGGCCGGAGAGTCGGTAAAGCGCTGATCGACGCAGCGGTACAGGCAATGTCCGATGAGAAGATCAACAAGGTCGCACTCCTCGTCAAGACCGAGAACGAGTCCGGCATCGCATTCTGGGAAGGTTGCGGATTTGAAGAACGCCGTGACCTTCTGTATATGGATATTACCTTGAATCAGGATAACGTCTGACCACGCTGTCGTCGAAGCGAGCAATTCCGGTCAAGTTTATATTCCCGCTCCGCAGTAGGATGAGATCGGGAGGTGAGACAGATGCAAAACGATGAATCCATCGACGCGGTATTCCGGATGCAGGACTATATCGAAAAGCATCTGACCGAACCGATCACGTTGCACCAGCTTGCCGGTGCGGCGAGATACTCGCCGTGGCACGCAGAACGGATCTTCAAGAGTCTTACCGGGAAAACGCCCTTCGACTACATCCGCGAATGCCGGCTGACATCGGCCGCCAAAGCCTTGTGGAATCCGGAGAATCGGATTATCGACGTCGCGTTTGACTATGTTTTCGACTCACACGAAGGTTTTACCAAGGCATTCACCCGGAAGTTCGGCATGGCGCCGCGCCGATATCGAAGGGAGACACCCGCGGTCACGTTCTTCCTGCCCAACCGCATACTGCGGACACCGGCCCCCGAAAAGGAGAGAAGACCAATGAACAAAATGAACACCGTATTTATCCAGGTAATCGAGAGACCCCGCCGCAAGATCCTTCTCCGCCGTGGAATCAAGGCAACCGAGTATTTCGCATTCTGTGATGAAGTCGGATGCGACGTCTGGGGCGTCCTCTCGAGCGTCAAAGAAGCGATTTATGAGCCGGTCGGCATGTGGCTGCCCGCGTCGATGATCCCCACCGGAACCTCCTCCTATGTTCAGGGCGTCGAGCTCCCGCTCGACTACGACAAGCCGATTCCGGACGGCTATGAGATGATCATCGCCGAACCCTGCAAACTGATGGTTTTCCAAGGCCCTCCGTTCGAGGACGAGAAATTCGAATCCGCGATCAACGACATCTGGGAGTTGATGAAGGACTTCGATCCGGCCCTCTACGGTTACGCGTGGGACGACGAGTCCGCGCCGCGAATCCAGCTGTCCCCGCTGGGTTATCGCGGATACATCGAGGCTCGTCCGGTGAAGGCGATTAATGCGTAAGAGAATGAATGTGACTCACTAAGCTCGAAAACACCGTCTGGATATGTGAGAATCCGGACGGTGTTTTTTGCGTCGGTAACAATGAGGAGATATAAATAACAATACTTATGGTATTCTTTAGATGTTAACGAGAGTTTTCCGGAGCGAGAAAAACATGAGAGATAAGAGAAGATTGAACACCAACCGACTCGGCAGTGTCCTTCTGTTTTTTTGCATCACATTTTTTCTGACATTCTATTCGGCGGTGATGAGTGAATACAGTTTCAATCAATGGATTGATCGAGGATTTATCTCTTCTCACGCAGTGTTTTTTCGCATGGAATTGAATGATTCCAACTCCGCAATATCGTCAGATCTTGCGGAGGATAATGGCACTTCGCATGCGGCGGGAAGTGAGCCTGATTCGATCAGATCGAGCTCTATCTTCTCGACACTGCTTCATACGACGCCCAAACGAGACTATGTATTTGCCTATCAGGAAGGCGTGGTCCGAGCAATTTTCTACCAGGGCAATAACAATATTCCACCTCTTCTTAGCGGGGATTTCTTCTCTGAGACAGATTGTCTTGCCACGGAGCCGAAGGCCGTAATCGGTCGAAATCATCTGGAGGAGACAACAACACATCCGGGAGACTCTCGTCAATTTATCGAGATCGAAGGTGTAGAATATGTCGTGATTGGCGTCATGGCGATGGACGCTGTAACAACTATAGATGATCTGATTTATGTGAACATTGGATCTATCCCGTCCGATAAAACACTATCCGGCAGATTCTATTTGGACAGTCAGACACAAGATGCTCATGTGTATTATGAAGAATTTCTTTGTAACGCTAAGACATATGGGATTACGGAAGTTCAAGAGATCCTTCTTCCGGAAACACCGACAGATATTGTCGCGGGGGGACTTTTTCTTTCTGATCTGCTTCAAGGAGTCATTGCGATCTTCTTAATCGGCGCCTATCTGTCTGTTTTTGTATTCTTTCTTCTGTCCCGGCGAAAATTTATAGCAGTCTCTCTTCTTGGGGGTGAAGGCTATTGGACGACGAGTCTTCGAGTCTTTCTTCAGTGCGCACCCAGCGGGATTGTGGGAATTGTCAGTGCGTGGTTCATCTTTCTGTTTATAGACTCTCTCCATATCTTCGCTCTTCCGTCGTTATACCTCGTAAGAGAAGCGAGCCTATATTCTGCCGTAGCTTTGACAGCATTGTGTCTCTGGCTGGCACCCATTCTGTTATATATGACAAAAATAGAAGTATCACAGTCGTTGAGGGAATGATATGCAAATCTTTTTTCAGGAAGTAGCGCGGACAGTGATCCATTGGAAACTTCAACTCCTTATTTTCTTAGAGTTGTCACTCTTTGTATTCGTAACCTTTGTTCTCCTTTTCAATGCGATTCAGTCCGATGCACGGGCTCGACGTTATAATGGAAATATTGGGGATGAGATCAGATACATGCTCTCTTTTTCCGATCCATATAATGTCGGCAGTGAGTATTACAGTAACGAGGATGCAGAAAGAGTTGTTCGGGGGATCAGAAAGAATCAAGAACTATCAATGTATACGTATATAGTGGATTCCGTTGCAATACCTTACACACAAGACAAAGGGAAAATGCTTCCTGAGTTTTTTGAAGCAGGATATGAAGAGGGGAATATACCTGACAATCCAGGTTTGCAGGTTCTTAAATCGTATATTTTCTCGCCGGATGTTTTCGGTTGTT
>JACCEE012002185.1_pt1 | contig 10791 bp, 9 predicted proteins | sample 7449931 | NCBI WGS metagenome assembly JACCEE01 (sample SAMN15323457, study PRJNA562643) | freshwater metagenome | isolation source: river surface water | place: USA:Blue River Watershed | collected 2017-08-19 | reverse complement strand
TCATTATTACAGTGGTGAGCACGCTTGCTGTAATTGCATCGGTAGGTCTTACGCAGCAGTGGATGGAAAGGAGACGGCAATGAGAGAGCTGCTTACTTCTGAAGTTTCCATTCTGGCATTCACGCTTGCCTTATACGTTGGAGCCACGTGGATATATAGAAAAACAAAGCTAGCGCTGCTGCATCCGGTTCTGGTAACTATTACAGCAATTATTGCCCTGCTGCTAACCTTCAACATCGATTATATAACCTTCAAAAAAGGTTCGCACCTTATCGACTTTATGCTTGGCCCATCGGTAGTTGCGCTAGGCTATACCCTCTATACTCAGGTTGAACATATTAAGCGAAACGCCGCAAGCATAATTACGGCTCTTTTTGTAGGAGCGGCAGTTGGTATTGGTAGCGTTCTGCTAGTAGCTAAGGCACTAGGTAGCCCAACATTACTTGCCATAACACTTGCACCGAAATCGGTGACAACCCCTATTGCCATTGCAATATCCGAAAGGTTTGGAGGTATTCCCCCGCTAACAGCAGTAGTGGTAGTTGCCGTAGGTATCTTGGGCGGAATTGCGGGTCCTTGGGTTCTAAGAATACTTAAGGTCGATAGCAAAATTGCGGTAGGATTGGCATTAGGTGCATCTGCTCATGGATTAGGAACTGCCCGTGCCATGGAGTTGGGAGCCTTGGAAGGTGCTATTAGCGGGTTAGCAATTGGCTTAATGGGATTGCTAACGGCACTGCTTGCTCCATTTTTTTTGGCTTAAGGGAAGAGTTTAGTAGTTTAGTAGTTTAGTAGTTTAGGAAATATGTTATCCCATTAGCGTCCTAAAGTCTAATAGTAATCTGCGTTCCTTTGCACTCTGGTGATAACTACAGTAGCATTGAAGAGAAAATCGGACCACCGTTTTTTGTATTCCATAGAAGCGATTCACTGCGATACGAATAATATGGTATAGAGTTGATTTGCTAATATGCTAATATGCTAATAAAAAAGATAACTAAGGTTAACTTGAAAATAGAATAATCAATAAATCTAGCACAAGTAGGGTCGTTGTAAGCAACGGCCCTCTTCTTTTACTTAAACACAAGCATCTATTGCATTTTGTATAGCATATTTACGGCAGTGGCACAACCTTCCTTAATAAATCCTGTTTAGGAAAAGTAGTGCAACCCATCAACATCGAGATACCGATCCGGCGGGTGACATTTTGCGAAATGCTAAAAATGAGATAAATTTATATTCATCAAAATCGACAGACAATGAGCAAGCTAAATTTGGGAGATACCGCCCCAACCTTTTCAGGAAAAGACCAAAACGGAAACCCAATATCCCTCTCCGACTTTAAGGGCAAGAAGCTAATTCTATACTTCTACCCCAAAGATAACACTCCCGGCTGTACCGCCGAATCGTGCAGCCTGCGCGATGGCTACGAGGAACTCACTAGGCTGGGATTTGATGTGGTAGGTGTTAGCGCCGACAGCGAAAAAAGCCACCAAGGATTTATTGCTAAGCACAACCTTCCTTTCCGATTAATTGCCGACACTAACCGCGAGATTCTCACTGCATACGGTGCTTGGGGCGAAAAAAAACTCTACGGAAAAACCTATGAAGGCATTATTAGAACTACCTTTGTAATCGGCGAGACAGGGAAGATCGAAAAGGTATTTACAAAGGTAAAAACCGACGATCATGTAAACCAAATTCTTAAGGAATTTAAGCAATAAGGGAGGCATTGGCACGCTTTGAACTCCATGTTTCAGCACAACAGCAAAACCCGAAAACATAATAAACTACAGCGATAGATGGAACCAGAAAAGTTAGAGAAACCGGAAAAAGCAGCAAAGGCTGAAAAGGTAGAGCAGAAAAAAGAGGGAGCTGTTAACCCTGAAAAGATGAAGGCGTTGCAGGCCACTCTCGATAAAATTGAAAAGGAGTATGGTAAGGGCACCATCATGAAGATGGGCGACAAGGCCATCTCGGAAGTTCCAACCATTTCGTCGGGATCGATTGCCCTCGATATCGCTCTTGGTATTGGTGGATATCCGCGCGGTCGTATTGTTGAAATTTACGGACCGGAATCGTCGGGTAAAACCACCTTGGCCATTCACGCAATTGCTGAAGCTCAAAAAGTTGGTGGTATTGCTGCCATTATCGATGCCGAGCACGCCTTCGACCGAACCTACGCACAAAAGTTGGGCGTGAACCTCGACAACCTCTTTATTTCGCAACCCGATAACGGCGAGCAAGCGCTAGAAATTACGGATCACCTCATTCGCTCCGGCGCCATCGACATTATTGTGATCGACTCGGTGGCAGCGCTTACCCCAAAGGCCGAAATTGAAGGCGAAATGGGCGAATCCAAAATGGGTCTTCAGGCTAGGCTCATGTCGCAAGCGCTACGTAAGCTTACCGGAAACATCAACAAGACTAACACCTGCTGCATCTTTATCAACCAGCTGCGCGAAAAGATTGGCGTTATGTTCGGCAACCCCGAAACAACCACCGGAGGTAACGCGCTAAAATTCTACGCCTCTGTTCGCGTGGATATTCGCCGCGCAGCCCAACTTAAGGAAGGTGAAGAGAGCACCGGAAACCACGTTAGGGTTAAGATTATCAAGAACAAGATGGCTCCACCATTCCGTAAAGCCGAATTCGACATTATGTATGGCGAAGGTATTTCGAAGATTGGAGAGGTAATAGACCTTGGTGTAGAGCTCAACATTATAAAGAAGAGCGGATCGTGGTTTAGCTACGGTGAAACACGCCTTGGCCAAGGCCGCGATGCAGTAAAAGCGCTGCTTATGGACAATCTGGAGCTGAGCAACGAGCTGGAAGGTAAAATTCGCGCTGCGCTAAAAGAGGCTGCGGTATAAGCACTACTCCCATTGAATCAGAAAAGCCAAATCCGAAAAGATTTGGCTTTTTAATTATTGCACTAAAACAATAATTCACTTTAATAATACACATGTTATCAAATATCCCAACCTTTGTTTACAACAACAAAAGGTAATTACTTGGTTCCACTCCTAAAATAACGGCGATATACATTTCGTAGGAAGAGGTATATTCGATTCCCTACCTTGCCTTTGAAAAGTCGTTGGGCCAACTTTGCGGCTCCCTTTCCCATCTCAAGGATTATGTTGGGCTTATCGGTACTAAGGGCATGGTAATACCCGCTCTCCATCGCTAGGCGAACCGCCTCTTCGCGCTGCTCAAGCGTAAAATCAGGGGTGTCGAAAACAATACGCGGATTGAGGGTGTGGAATTCGTAGGCAGGCCTATCAGTAAGCCATCGGCCATTGGTTGAAACAAAGTCCCACAACTCCGTATCCTTGTAGGGAAGAGCGGTATAAAATTCCACCCCATTTAGGTTAGAAGTTTTAGCGTATTCGATAGATTCAATCACAGTTTCGAGGGTATCGCCGGGATTTCCAATCATAAACTGGCCCAACACATCTATTCCGGCATGCCGAAACACTTGAATGCCGTCATATATTTTCTCCTTGGTGTTGCTCTTTACCATACGCTTGAGCACCTCGTTGTTGGCCGACTCAATTCCAATACTTACGTTATAGCAGCCTGCGGCCTTCATTTTTCGAGCCAACGTCTCGGTAATCCGCTCAACACGCACAGAAGCTGTCCAAATAACTCCGGTATTGCGCTCCACGAGATAGTCGCAAAGCTTTTCTACACGAGCAAGGTCCATGTTAAAGCTATCGTCGTTAAAAACAAACGACTTGGGTGCATAATGAGAAGTAAGATATTCTATCTCTGCAAGAATATTTTCGGCCGACCGCTTACGCCATTTGTTGGTCCAAATGGAGTGAGAATTACAAAAAACACAGCGATGGGGACAACCTCGGCTAGTAATCATCCGATGCTGAGGATAACGATTCATCGGAAATAGTTCATACTTGGGAAACGGAAATGCATCAAGATCAGAACTCAGTTCTCGTGATGGGTTTACCACTGCCTCCCCCTCAGCGTTACGATAAATAACCCCATCTATGGATGAAATCTCCACTTCTCCCTTAAAAAAGCGAATCAACTCCGAAAAAGTTACCTCTCCTTCTCCATAGATAGCGTAATCAAAGGGAAAGTCGCCAAGTGTTTCGCCCTTAACCGTAGAGGGATGTGCACCCCCAATAACAATTGGTGTTGAATACCACTGCTCCTTAAACTGTTTAGCAATCTCCCAAGCCTCCAAGAAAGTTTGGCTAGTAGCCGTAATACCTATAAAGTCGAACTGCTGAGAAAAAAACTTGGCATACTCTGCCTTTGTTGCTACACGGGTATCCAGCAGTTCAAACTCAACATCTTTATGCTGAGTAGAAGCATAGGATGCAATGTAACCAAGGCCAAGATGCATAGCTGGCTCTTTAATCTCTCTGTTGGGATTTACTAATCCAATTCTCATTAATATTGTGGAATTAATTAGAAGTAGAGTTACCTACTTTAATATTGACATTTAAATGTTTATCGTTAAGATTACAACAAAACCGATGTTGTAATAATTGAATAATCTTAACACGAAGATAACTATTTTATTGCTCAAAACCCATAATTAACCACATACACCACTCTATCATATTAAGAACATCTCTATGAAACAACACATTGCACACATTGCCTTAATAGTAGCCGATTACGATGAGGCAATTGAGTTCTACACAAAAAAACTTGGCTTTAGGCTGGTTGAAAATACAACCCTTAGCGATACAAAACGGTGGGTATTGGTGGCTCCTCAAGGGGCTTCAGAAACTTGCATCCTTCTAGCAAAGGCAACAGATAGCGAACAGCAAAGCCGCGTGGGCAACCAAACCGGAGGTAGGGTTTTCCTCTTTCTCTATACCGACAATTTTGCCCGCGATTACCAAAACCTTCTCAACAATGGTGTAACTATTATCCGTCAACCAGTGGAGGAACCCTATGGCACCGTAGCCGTTTTTGCCGATCTTTATGGAAATATGTGGGACTTATTAGAACCTAAAAGAACTTGAGCATAACCCAGATTCGCAAAAAAGGTTGGCCTAATGGCACAACACAAAAGCAGGGGGCAGTGCCCCCCGTAAATAAATAAGTCCAAGTAGCAGCACAAATGTTAATTTATGAAACATCCGCATCATCGGAGAGCGGATAGCTTCCATCGGTAAACTTATCAACAATGGGCTTGGCCAACGCATAATCGGCACTCGAAATTGCAACACTTACAGCGGCTAAGCCACCATCCGAAACCTGCCAAGGAGCAACATTGCCCATCAACTCGTTTTCGACAAATGCAGCAATTCCACTATCTTCCAATAACTCCTTAACTATAGTGGCCTGCCATAGTTCACCGGAATAGATTTCTACTAATTCAGGATCGTTTTCCATGATTTCTAAAGTATTCGTTAATGGTTGAATGTAATTGCACGCTTATGGATAAAAGGAATTAACATCAATGTGAGTTAATACAACTATATAAACAACCCACAGCCTCATTAAGCTATAATAAAATGCTACTATCACAAAGTTAAGCCATTGGCCTTTGCAATCCTAGAGAATTCCGATATAAATATCGCCCAACACTAGCGGTAGTTATAATAATGAGCATATAGAACCTACGATAAAAGAGTGTGAACTGCCCCCTAAAAGTTTTGTGTCTAACTCTTAGGATGCATATCACACTCCGCAGGGCTTTTTTCCAAATTAATAGTAGTATAAAAAAAAGAGTGTGTGAAAAAGATAAAACAATTTGCATGCAATGCATAAAGAGATTATGTCGCCGTTTGATGATCAGAATTACTAAATTGCAATGCGTTCGTGCGATATGTAAACGTCTTCTTAGCCACCAGCAGCAAGTTCAGAACCGTTGGCAACAAGCGTAACTAAAAAAAATGAACTATTGATATGACTTTTGATCCTGAATTTATAAAAGCGTTGCAATCTCTTTCTTCCAAGGAAAAAGACAAATTAATACTAAGATTGTTGAAACGCGATTTACAATTAGCAAGTAGGCTAAGATTTGAATTGGTTGATACAGATTCAGTCGAAGATAAAAGAGCCCAAGTTATTGACCGGATTACAAAACGTATAAAAACAGCAACAGAGCGATATTATTCTCCCGGTTGTTTATTAATGGATGTTCGTGAAATTAGTGGAGAGATAAACGAACACGTTTCTATTACAAAAGATAAGTTTGGAGAAATAAACCTCAATTGTTTGATGCTGCGTCAATTATTGGAATTAAACAACGAACGCATTTCGTCTGAGAAATATGGTAAAACTTATACTTTATGCGTATATATCATTGCTCGGATATTTAAAATTTTAATACTAATACAAAAGCAACACGAAGATTTGCATATAGAATTCAGAGAAGATATAGAAATCGTTGGAAGATATGTAGGCAATAATCATAACCTGATGAAAGCAGCAATTTATAATGGATTAGATGTAAACTGGCTAATTCAATTTAATATTCCAACCAATATCGTTGATATTCATACTGATTTACGTAAAGGTGGGTTTTTAAAATAGAGGAAAACCAAATAACTTTAAACGCTAACTATTCATTAATCGAATAACCCTCCCCTTGATAGCATTGGTCCCCCTTTACCTCTCCCAACGAAATCGAATTCATGCTAATTTACAGCCCTGTTGATGTACAATTCGAAAGTTATTACTAATTTAGTTAGCAATAATATAACACTAACGCTTCAATTCCTACAAGCATAAAAAGCAGGAGATAATTAAAACATTTAGCCATGAAAAACACAATGTTACTATTGCTTTGCTCCATTCTTTGTTCATCCGCTGCATTTGCCCAAACCGAAGACGCCGAAGACTGCAAAGACCACCCCTTGTTCAACCGAATGGCAAATTACCATATTACCGATTGTGTGTTTAAAGAGTTTGAAGGCTACAGCTTCGCCATTGAAAACACAACCGATGAGGACGCAAAAAAGGAAACAGTGGAAGGAAAATACTACCACTACACCTACAACCTAAACGAGGGTTCTCCCGAAGCATCGGACCTACAGGTATTCCGAAATTTTGAGAATGCCCTTAAGAGTATTCACGCAACCATAGTAGGAAAAGTAGTAGAGACAGGAAACAGCTACAGCTTTATTTGCGCGAAAATAGCCAAGGGTAAAAACGAAACTTGGGTGAAAATAGAATCGAGCGCTCCCGAATACTATATAACTATAGTAGAGCGAGAAATAATGGCACAAATAATACAGGCCAACGATATTCTTACCGCCCTAAATACCGATGGGTTCATTGCCCTAGATATCCTGTTCGACAACGGCAAATCCACCATTAAGTCCGAATCGCAACTCATAGTTGCCGAAATCCATACCCTTCTAGCAAACAATGCATCGTTGAACATTAGCATCGAAGGCCATACCGACAACGTTGGCAACGCTACCAGCAACAAAAAACTTTCGGAAGACCGCGCCAAAGCAGTTGTGGATGCTTTAGTCGCCAAAGGTATTGCTAAAGAAAGGCTATCGTCTGTTGGCTGGGGACAAGAAAAGCCCGTTGCCGATAACCGCACCGAAGAGGGTAAAGCAAAAAACCGCAGGGTAGAGATCGTAAAAAAGTAATATCTCTAGTAAACCAACCATGGCAAACAATGAATCGGGGGAATGGCCTCTACCGAAGTTCTCATTTCAAGTAAAGTGGGGCGATGCCGAATTTGTTTTTCAGGAAGTAAGCGGCTTGGCTTCCGAAACTCAAGTAATTGAATACCGCGGCGGCGATAGCAAGGTTTTCTCAACCGTAAAAATGCAGGGTATCAAAAAGTTTAGCAACGTTACGCTCAAAAGGGGAATATTCAAGAGCGATAGCAGTATGTGGGAAAAGTATAATCAAATAAAGATGAATACCATCAAGCGGGAGCAGATTACCATTAGCCTGCTCGACGAAGCCCAAAAGCCAGCAATGAGCTGGCTGCTTACCAATGCCTTTCCGGTGAAGATAACCGTAACAGATATGAAATCGGATGGGAATGAAATTGCAGTAGAGAGCATCGAGCTGGCGCATGAGGGATTAAGAATTTTATAGGCAATAATCTACAAGCCAAAGCAAATCCCAGCTGTCGATATTCCTAATAAAAATAGGGGAGCAGCCATAAGCCACTCCCCTATTTTGTATTATTTATAACCTTCTACTTAACGCTTTCGATATCTACCAGCATAAGCATCGACTTGGCCGGAACAACTGTGCTTGTCGAGACCGGCTTGTTGAAGCCTTGGGTGGTAAGCCCCTTCTCGTTTACTTCGTTTCCGTTGGCAACTATGCGCCACTTTCCTTCGGGTAGGCTTACCTTAACATCAGCCTTCGAGCTGTTGAAGTAAACCACAATGTTTTTCCACGTATCGCCGTTGGCATTGCCCGATATTTGGTAGCCCACCATGAGCGGTGCAGGCATTGTAAAAAATTTAAGGTTCGCGACAATCATCTCGGCCGTGGGCATCTTAAAGGCCGGGTGGTTGTTGCGGAGATGAACAAGCCCTTTGTAGTAGCTGTAAACCTCGCGATAGGTCGACTTCCGCGACCAGTCTATCCAGTTGATGGTATCGGGCGAGTTGTATGAATTTTCGACCCCATGCTTGGTGCGCACCACCTCTTCGCCGGCATGCAGAAAGGCTACCCCCTGCGAGGTGAGCACAATGGCGTTGGCCAACTTTTGCGACATAAGCATCGCCTTCTCCGATTCGCCCGTGCAGGTAAAGTTTACCTTATCCCACAGGCATGGGTTGTCGTGGCAGGTAACGTAAGTAATGGTAGACGCAGGCTTGGTGGCGTAGGCCACCTTGGAGTAGTTTACCTTGCTAAAATCTATTTGAGGGTGGTTGGTGGCAGCAACAATACCAAACTTGATGCTCTCCTCCGTTCCTACCTTGCCGCACATAAAGCCGGCATCCTTGCTGTCGGACCAGCTACCGCGAATACCGTCGCGAATATCGTCGCTAAACACGGCTACACCGTTGAGCTTTGAAGCAGCACTCTTTACCGCGCGCTGATCGGCCGGAAGCGGAGAATCACCCGCAGTCCAGCCCTCGCCATACATAAAAATGGATTTATCAATATTGTCGAGCTCGGCACGAATGGCGTTCATGGTCTCGATGTCGTGAAGGCCCATTAGGTCGAAGCGAAAACCATCCACATGAAACTCCTTAGCCCAGTAGGCCACCGACTCCACCATAAACTTACGCATCATCGGTTTTTCCGAGGCAGTTTCGTTGGAGCATCCCGAGCCGTTGCTGAACGATCCATCGGGGTTCATCCTAAAGTAGTAGCCCGGAACCAGCTGTTCGAAGTTAGACTTCTGGGCCGACGATACGTGGTTGTAAACCACATCCATAATAACCCGAATGCCGCTTTTGTGGAGTGCTAGCACCATCTCCTTAAATTCGCGAATGCGCACGTTGCCATCGTAGGGGTTGGTGCTGTATGAACCCTCGGGAACGTTGAAGTTTTGGGGATCGTAGCCCCAGTTGTAGCTGTTTTGCTCCGGCTTGGTTTCGTCGATGGTTTGAAAATCGAAGGCAGGCAGCAGGTGAATGTGGGTTACGCCCAAATCGACAAGGTGATCCAGTCCGGTTTTTTCGCCCTGTGGGTTTGTTGTGCCTTTTTCAGTAAACGCAAGAAACTTACCCCTGTTTTTGATACCCGATGAGGGGTTAACGGAGAAGTCGCGGGTGTGAACCTCCCAAATTACAATATCGTTGGGGCTTTTTAGGGCAGGCTTTTTGTCGGCATCCCAACCGCTGGGGTTGGTTTCGGCTAAGCTTACAACCATGCCGCGCTTGCCATTAACGCCCACCGCCTTGGCATAGATATCGGGCACTTCGGCCATCCATTTTCCGGCAATGCACGCCTGAAGCGTATAAAACCTATTCTTCCAATCGCCGGGCAGGGTGATGTCCCATATTTCGCTTGCATCTTGCTTCAGCGAATCGGTTCGGATAGCTGCCCCAAACTCACCATCGTTGTAAATTCGAAGCACCATTGCCGAGGCAGTTGGAGCCCAAACGCGAAACTTGGTGCCGGTAGATGAGTAGGTAACCCCTAAATCGGTGCCGGAGTATTCCGGAAAGTCTTGAGCCGATAGGTTTGCTCCGCCGATGATCAACAGCAGCAGCAAAAAAGAGCATTTCAGAAGTTTAGCAGTCAGCCGCATTGTATACTATTTTAGTTAATTATCAAATATATAGCAATGCACAAGGATACTGATTTCGGTAGTTAAAAGCAAAAAAAGGGGATGCCGCTACCTAAATATTACTATGCAAACGATGGCGGAAAGGCCAGCCCGGCAGCTGGATGTGCAGCACGGAGTGTATAGACCAAAAAATGGAGCTGTTTTTCCAATCCTACACCCATCGAAGCTACAAATTGTAGCTGTTTTCGCATTTTTACCCCTGTAGAAATCAAAAAAAGTATATGGTTTCTCAATCCGCCGGGGGTCGGAATCAAAAATCGTTAACAGTTTGTCAATCCGACCCCCGTCGGAACTAAAAATCGTTAACAGTTTTCCAATCCGACCCCTGTCGGGAACAAGGAAAGTATCTAAAACCTAAAAATATCAAATCATTTTTTGCCTGCATGTAAGAAAACACTCTACCTTTGAGATATATACCCAAATAAAATGTTGGTTTAGCATGCCAAATGGAACGATAAACCAAACAGAACTTGGGTAATAAACAAGTTGTGGCCAATTATAAGAATACAAATGCATAACATTAACCAATAGATTATGGAAAACACATCTGAAAACTTTTATATTAACAAGATTGCTCTTGA
>JACCEE011911983.1_pt1 | contig 10797 bp, 13 predicted proteins | sample 7449931 | NCBI WGS metagenome assembly JACCEE01 (sample SAMN15323457, study PRJNA562643) | freshwater metagenome | isolation source: river surface water | place: USA:Blue River Watershed | collected 2017-08-19 | reverse complement strand
TTCCCTAGATCGGCCTTGCCTTGATCGATTTCTTTGCTCCACTCATCAATAAGCGTGGTGAGTTTTTCAGCACTCAAGTTTTCAAAATACTCTTCATTCATTTGAAGGGCGGGGGCCGTGCCACAAGCTCCTAAGCATTCCACCTCTGATAAAGTGAATTTGCCATCAGCTGTGGTTTCTCCAGGCTTGATGCCTAATTTTTTCTCGGCACACTCAATCAGATGATCAGCACCTTTAAGCCAGCAGGAAATATTAGCGCAGATTTGAATATGGGCCTTGCCCACTGGTTTTTGATTATACATAGTATAGAAAGTGACAACTTCGCGCACTTTCATGAGGGGCAGATGTAAAAACTCTGCTGCTTCTTTCATACTGTCTAAAGAAATCCATCCTCGTTCTTCTTGAATGGAGTGAAGAAGGGGAAGAAGCAGGGCCTGCTCAGTAGGAAAGTTTGCTCGCATTCCATTTATTTTCGTTTTGATATTTTCAGACAAGGCCATAAGTCACCCTTAAAATGATTAGCGATCCAGTTCGCCGGCAATGATGTTCACACTTCCTAAAATAGAAACGGCATCAGGGATTTTTTCACCCTTCAAAGTATTTTCCATGATTTGATAATGAACAAAAGAAGGGGCCTTCACTCTCATACGCCAGGCCTTAGGGCCTCCGCGTGAGACGACATAAAAGCCTAATTCTCCATTGGGGCCTTCGACAGCGTTGTAGCATTCTCCGGGAGGAACTTGAATTCCTTCCATGAAAATTTTGAAGTGATGAATGAGAACTTCCATTTTGTTATAAACTTCAGTCTTTTCTGGAATGCGCACGCGCTTGTCATCCACCCAAAGAGGACCCTGGGGGAGGCGCTTTAAGCACTCTTTTAAAATTCTTAGAGACTGGCGCATTTCTTCCATACGAACGAGGTAGCGGTCGTACACATCGCCATGACTTCCTATGGCCACATCAAAATCGATGTCTCCATAAGCGTAATAGGGGCGATCGCGACGAAGATCAAAATCCACTCCTGAGGCACGTAGCACGGGGCCGGTAGCGGAAAGTTTAATAGCGTCTTCTTTAGAAAGGCAGCCCACATTCTTGGTACGGTCAATCCAAATACGGTTGGCAGTTAAGAGCCCATCGGTTTCATCAAGGGCACGAGGGAATTCTTCAATGAACTTTTCTAATCTTTTTTCAAAGCCTTCAGGAAGATCGTAGCTCATGCCACCAATACGGGCATAGGTGGTTGTGAGGCGCATGCCGCACATCGCTTCAATCATGGTGTAGGCTTCTTCACGCCACTTGTAAAGAACCCAGAAAACAGTGAGGGCACCCATGTCGAGAGCGTTGATGGCCACACAAATGATGTGATCAATAATGCGAGCGAGCTCAAACGAGATCATGCGTATCCACATGCAGCGTTCAGTGATGCTGATGTTCATGATCTTTTCAACAGTCATGGCATACGCGATGTTGTTGTTTAAAGCAGAACAGTAATTGAGACGGTCAGTGTAAACCATCCATTGATGATAGGTCTTCGCTTCTCCCAATTTTTCAATGGCACGATGGAGATAGCCCAATTCGCATTTGGCTTCTTCAATGGTTTCCCCATTCACGCGGCACATGACCCTTAAGGTTCCGTGCATGGCCGGATGAGAGGGACCTAAGTTCACGAGGACGTTGGGGTTATAAAAATCAGCGAGGTTTACATTGTTGGCTTCTTGATTCATGTCTCACCTCGGCGCAGAGGAACGGCCCTTCTTTCCAAATTGATTTTCATATTGTCTGGGAAAGGCTGACGATCTTTGATGTCATATTCTTTTCTTAAGGGATGACCTTGAAAACGTTCATCCATGAGGATGCGGCGAAGGTCAGGATGCCCTCTGAAAACGATGCCGTACATGTCGTAAACTTCTCTTTCCATCCAATTGGCGGCAGGGAAGTGGTTGCTGATGGTAAGCACTGAGTTCTCTGCTTTTTCTTCATCGGCATTCGTGAGAAGTTTAAAGCGCAGACGAAGCTTCGTTTCCAGAGAGAGAAACTGGTAGACTAAAACAAAGCGTTTCTCTCCATCGATACCGTCGACATTGTCGTAGGCGGTGAGGTCAGAGAGATAATCGATTTTAAAATACTCGTAGCGTCTCACCAAATTGATAAGATGAAAGAGATCAGACATATCCTTGGCCCAAATAATGGCCTCTCCAGCTTTATCAAGTTCCACTTTTCTCATTGGAAAAGTTTCTTTTAGAAAATCCAAAGTCATTTTTACTTCTGACATTTTGAACCTCCCTTTCCTTCACCGGGAGTCGAAATCGAGCGGTAGCTCATGGCATTCATGGCGTCTTCATAAGTCGGACGCTTGGCCTGACCGCGGGGAAGATCTTCATCGATAATGCGTTGAAGATAGAGAATGCCGTTAATCAGTCCCTCTGGGATAGGAGGACAGCCGGGAATATAAACATCCACAGGCATGATTTCATCGATGCCTTGTAAAACAGAATAGGTGTCGAAGATGCCGCCAGAGGAAGAGCAAGCTCCCATGGCCACGACCCATTTTGGTTCAAGCATCTGATCGTAGATGGTACGAAGAACTGGCGCCATCTTGGTGGTAATCGTTCCGGCCACTAAAAGCATGTCAGCTTGGCGTGGTGAGAAACGCACAACTTCAGCACCAAAGCGGGCGAGGTCGTAGGTTGAAGAGAGAGTCGACATCATCTCAATTCCACAGCAGGAAGTTCCAAAGGGCATGGGCCATAGAGAGTTTTTTCGACTCCATTTAATGGCTTCATCGAGACGAGTGAGATGGAAAAATGCGCTTCCGTCTTTTGACATAATAACCTCTAATCCCAATCAAAGGCGCCACGTAGGCGTAAATAGATGTAGCCCCCTAAGAGAATGAGGGCGAAAATAACCATTTCAAAAATAATCATAGGGCCTTGAGCTAAGAAGGTTTTGTACACGAGGGCCCAAGGATAAAGAAAAACAACTTCTACATCGAAGATGAGAAAGATAATTCCAATGACGTAGTAGCGAACAGAAAACTGCTGAGTACCTTCGCCTTCATAAGGGACTCCGCACTCATAGATGTCGCCTTTTTTGTCTGTGACTTCTTTGGGTTTTTGTCCGAGAATTTTATTAAGAAATAAAATGGCGGTGGTGTTGATGAGAGCGATTAAGATAATACCTAAGACTGCCAGATAGCTTAGGAGATAGTTCTTTTCCATAGAGCGTCCCGATTTTTGTTTAGGCTAAGAAACTAACATTCCTAGCAACAAAACTTCAAATGTTTTATTTCTTACGAAATAACTCGGATTAAACACCAAAAGGTGACAACAGCCGTGAAGCACCGTTGTCACCTATTACAAAAAATTATTGAGGGCCAATAACCGAGCGTTATGCTTCAAGAGAAACTTTTCTTGCGCTATTTTGCTCCAATAAAGTTTTAAGCTCTTGGAAGAGATCGAGATATTTCTTCTCTAGCATTTGGCCATTGAGTGTATCTTCAGCATTTTGGTACTGCTTGAGAAGTTCAGCTCTTTCACTTTGAGGGACTCCTTCTTCGGCCATAGGGTAGAGAATGTTATCTTCCTTAGATATATGATCGCGAAGAAGTTGCAACCAACCATAAGCAAAACGCAGGGCCGTGTTCACATCACCTTGCTGTAAACTTTCTTGCATGCCCCTGATATATTTGCGGCCTTCGTCATGTTCATGATTCATTTGTGGAAGAGGATTACAGTGAGTGAGTACTCCTGGTTTTTCCATAAATTTAAAAAGAACATTTTCTTCTTTGGCGTGGTGGTACTGGTCTGCAAATTCACGAACAAAGGGAATGAAGTCAGGAAGACGAGCACTTAACATTGTGCGAGCAGGGTCTTCCTTGATGGCCATAATATAGCCTTCGAGAAGTCTGGTGTAGGCAAGAATAAGTTGATGTTCGTCCATAAGTCTTTGAGTGATATTCATAAAAAAGTCTCCTTGATTTACTTGTTTTTTTTATTTGAGTGTAGAGCAGTCGAGGGGCGGGGACCTTGACTTGTGTCAAGGCTGTGAAAGTCTTTAGGCGCTTATGTGATATCTGATAGTTATCATTTTTGAAACGTTGCAAGTGTGTGAAAAAATAGTCGAGGACCTCATTCAAGTTCATGGACCTGTTTGCCGAAAAGTAGACTAGGAGAATGAGGTCAACATATGAATAACAAATTTTTGCTGCTCTTGAGCGCTATGCTCATGGCTTTTCAGTTTAATGTTTGGGCCAGCGATGACAAAGTTGTCATTGATGATCTTTTTCAGAAACTCATTCCAGAGAAATTGAAGACTTTCAAAATTAAAACTTCGACTCGTGCTGAAGTACAAAAAATTTGGGGCAAGCCTGATCTGACGGAGCTCAGTCGTGACTATTATTCGCTTGAGGGAGTAAAATATCCTGTGGAGTTTACTTTTGATCGTAGTAATCGGTTGAGTAAAATCTACTATCGCTTTGTAGATAAAAATCCTCCTCAGTTTTCCAGTCTAACTTTGCTCATAGGGAAAAATCCTGTCGTCGATGCGAGCAAAGACCCAAACTCTCAAGGGCAGTTTTTCTTGGTGAAGATCCCTGAAAAAAAACTTGTTTTAAAATTCCGAAATAATAAAACGAAAGATCTTGATACAATGGTGATGGAGTGATTATGAAGAGTTTACTCTTAGGTTTATTCTTGGTTTTCACTCTGGGGATAGATGCTTGGGCCCTAGACCCAAACAATGATCCAAATTGTGACCAAGTTGAAGGGCTTCCAAGTAAAGTTGTACCCAAATGGGTTCCCCAAATATCATGGTGGGGGGCAACATCAAAAGATGTGAAGAATGCTGTTTGTCGAGGGACTCAGAGTTTATCTGATTCTGAAATGGAAGCATACTTCAATAGCAAGTATCCTCCAGCTCAGGCAGAGGCTTCATTTGCTGGTATCCGTTTGGAAAATGAAAATCCAGCTTTTGTAGAGGTGTTGCGCAAGCTGGCGCAAATCCCTGAAAGAAAACCTGGTTCCATTTGCGTTTGGTGTCGCAGTCCTTCAGAGCAAAAATACTATAATGTTCCAACAGATTGTAAATCGGTGATCTGTGCAGCGAAAGCGGCTTTTGGTGAGAAAGAAGGGCTTCGCATGCTTTATCTTATGGATCGTTTTGGCTTTAACTCTTCTGCGGACATCTTTAAAGATTCATCTCCTTGGAAAACGAAAGAACTCGATCTGGCCATCAATAGCATGCAGGACATGCCAAGCTTTATGTTTCCTCTTGACCCTAATCAAAAGTTCACTCATTACACTCGAGGTACTGGGCAAGGACGTGGGAATCTAGAAATCATTGCGAACGCTAGTATGGAGTTTTATTCAGGCTTTGATAAACTAGAAAACGATGAGGTTCGTACTTATACAATCGTCCATGAATGGGGACATAACTTAGGTTCTGACCTAAAAGTCGATACATCTAAAGAATGGTTAAATCTCAGTGGCTGGGTCGATAAAGGAGGGGATTGGTCTTTGGGAAAACCCAAATCCGTTGTCAGCAATTACGCCAAGACAAATCCTTCCGAAGATTTCGCTGAGAGTGTAGCCACTTATCGTTATAACCCTCAATTACTTCTGGCCGCCAATCCCGAGAAATACCAGTTTATTAAAGAAGTTGTATTTCAAGGTGTTGAGTACTTGGATGGAGAGACTTGCCAAGAGAAAAATGCTTATGTGAACAAGATTGCCAATATGGAGAGAGAGTGGCCTATTCCTCCTACTGATCTTACGTACTTTAAAGATTGTAGCAGCGAGCTTTTCAGCATGCTTAGTGCGACGGCGACAAGTCCAATCGATACTTGTCTGCAAAATACCGTGGTCAAAGACCGTCTTGCTCAAGGGATGCAATATTATTCTTCTCTTCAAAATTTTGAAGCTGTGAAGAAGGGAGTGGCTCTTTATAACTGGAACAAGTCTGCAATTGGACTTAAAGAAGAAGCTGCTTTAAAAACGAAAAATGATTTAAAAGAAAAATTTAGTGAGACTCTCACTGATTCATTTGCGGCGAGCTGTCGCAGACAAATGGGGCTTCTTTCTACCTTAAAGGGATTGATTCCGTCTCTTGATGATCGTTGCCAAAAGATTTCTGCTTACTCATATAGTGATGCCAAAGCTTTTAATGATCAGTTTCAAGATCCCTATTTCATGATTCGCAATCGTGAGGCTTATGAAGCCTTTGTGAAGAAGGCTTGCTTGCAAATGGATAGAAAAGTTTTAAATAAATGTGAGGCGACTTCAGAGATGAAATTTTACATTTTAAAGCAGCTTCCTTAAACGGCTCGTTTTATTGGCGCGTTTTTTTGGGAGAGAAAACGTTTCAAAGTTTAAAGAAGATGTGAAAACAAAAGGTTAGTTCTCTTAGGGCTCTTGAGGCCGAGGAATTATTGCCTCCCCTCTAGGTAAAGACCCACAGATGTTAAGATGATCTTAGTTTTTAAGGATGGTGCAGATGAAAACATATATGGCCCTTCTCATTCTTTCGATGCTGGCTTTCTCAGCTTTGTCTTATGGAGCTGATTGTGAAAGCAAAAAAATTATTTTTAAAGGTCATTTTAAAATAGCCAGCACAACAGCAGATGGAAAAAAACCTCTTTTTAAAGAAGCTTGGTATCCCTTGATTGAAGATTGGTCAGAAGCTTCTGGGGAAATTTTAGGTGTCACTGTCACTGGCCTGCAAGAATCACAAGTGGTGAGCGTCAGTTACACAGATAAAGATAAAAAGAAATCTCCCGACGCTGAATACAAGGTACTGAAAGGACAGCTGGTGAATTTTGATTGGAAAAAATCAGTGGGACCTAATTCTGGTCGTACAGGAGAACTTGTTTTTTCTGTGATGGGGAAAGACAAGCAAGTTTTTTGTGAGAAAAAAGTGAATGTTCATTGGGCCGATCAATTGGATCGTTAAGGAAGAGTTTTATGAAAAAATCACTCGTCGCATTTTCAGTTACGCTAACACTTTTAACTCTTCCTCTGACTTCTGAGGCCATGGCGCTTAAAAATTTCTTCAGCTCTGTTGATGACAAGCTGACTGAATTTTTAGGAGGAATGACTAAGAGAAATTCCACTCCAGAAAGAGAGATCAATCGCATGACTGATCCTCCTGGATACAACAGCGGTTCCAACTGTCAAAGTGATAGCGGCGGCAATGCAGGTACGGAACAGTTTGACGGAAGTCGCATGACAAAAAAAGAAGACGCTGCTGATCGCTTGCTTTTTCCTTTTGATGTGCGCCCCGAAGACAAACTCCTCTATGCCAACTATACAAAAATGGGAGGCGATCCTGTTGCCCTCAAACAGGCCCTCTGTTTTCAAAGAACTTATGGTGATGTTAAGTTTCGCGCCAAAGGCGATGCCAGTCGTAACGGCATCGCTATAAAAAAGCAACGTTATATTACAATTAACGATTTAAATAAGCGCAGTGATAATGCTCGAATGTATGTGCTTGATACTCAAACTGGCGATGTGAAAGCTTACTATTCAGCTCACGGAAGTGGGGGGAAAAACGGTACAGGAGCCAATAATCCTTATGAAGCCGAGTATTACTCTAATAAAAATGGTTCACTTGCAACTCCGCGTGGTTTCTTTATTGCTGGTAGCACCTATTATGGTAAGTATGGTTACTCGATGCGTATGCATGGTTTACAAGAGGGGATCAATGACAACTCATTCTCTCGTGCCGTTGTGATGCATGGCTTTGAAGGAATGAATACAGCCGTAGCCTCTAGTCATGATGACCCTCCAACAAAAAATCTAAAAGTTCCTGGGAACGTTGCGACGAGCTGGGGCTGCACAATGCTTGCTCCTGAAAGAGCGCGAGAAGCTATTGATACCCTCAAAGATTCAAGCGGCGGCGGTGGAAGTCTTTATTACAACTACACCCAAGAGGAAAGGGCCTTAGGGGAAGATTACTGCGGAAATGATAACTTGATGATCAAACGTTAAGAGTTCACAGCAATATAAAGGCTCAGGCCTTTTGTTCCAGGAAGGACTTGAACTTTGGAAAAATTCTCAAGAAGTTCTTTTTCAAAGTGTTCACGAAAATAATAGTAATCACTTCTTTCAAAAGCCTCGGCCAGATGTACTAGTGCCGGGGCTTTTTTGTAATAGTCATGAATGATCACTGGCCCGCGGCTGACTCGTATCATCTCTTTGAGCATTTGCTCTCTTTGTTTTTTAGAGGGACCGTGCAACACAAGAGAACTTGTCACCAAATCAAAACTTTTATCTGGAAAAAGAAGAGAGAGGGCATCACCTTTCAAAAGGGAAATTTCTCTTGGGCAACGCTTTTTTGCCTTGGCCAGCATACGTGAAGAGAAATCGATTCCTGTCACTTGAGCGCCGTAGCTATGTAATTCTAGGGCCCAAGAACCAGTGCCTGTTCCAACGTCGAGGAGAGTTTTATTCTTAAGAGGCAGAAGTTGATTGAGTTTGCAGGCAGCTTCTTTTAAAGCCGAAGAAAAATAGCTGTCTGCCAAACCATAAATAGGAGAGATGAGATCAAAAAAAAGTCTTTCGTTTTTCATTCTCCAGTTTTCTTACGAACACTACGTTTGGTCAACTCATCTTTGAGGTCTGAAAGACCAATCGTGGAAAAACGCATATTGTATTCGAAATGAAAACCACGCTCGTTGATTACCCGATTGCAGGCAGCGACGATATCTTCATCATAGAGGCTCCTTTTTTCCTTGTTGATAATCTCTAGTCCTTTTTCTATGCCCATAGCAGGGCGATAGGGACGAAAAGAGGAAACCGCTTCAACCGTGTCGGCCACAGAGATAATTTTGGCTTCGAGGCGTATGTTTTCAGATTTTAGGCCCTGGGGATAACCTGTGCCATTGAGTCTTTCGTGGTGCTGATGAACGATATCTGCAACTGGCCAAGGAAACTCGATCCCTTTAAGGATTTGATAGCCGGCATCCGCATGATCACGAATAAGTTCAAGCTCATGCAGGGAAACTCCCCCTGGCCGACAGAGAATTTCTGTGGGGATACAAATTTTTCCTATGTCGTGCATAAGTCCTGCCACGTAAATCCAGTAGCACTGGTCTTCAGGACAGTTCATTTCTTTGGCAATAGAGTTCGCCAGTTGGGCAACCCTTAGTTGGTGACCAGCGGTGTAGGGGTCACGAAGCTCACCTATGGTGCTGATCACTTGGATGGTTTGTTCCAGTGTTTTTTGTATCATCTCCATACTGTGATCAAGAGCTCGTTTGGCTTCGCGCTGGTTAACGATATAATCGTAGGTTTTAGTAAGCGTCGCTTCGAGGTCTTCGAAATCGATAGGTTTAATGATGAAGTCAAAAGCATCTTTATTCATGGCCTTGCGAATATTAGAAATGTCTTGAGAAGCAGAGATCATGATCACTTTGATGATAGGATCAATCTTTTTGATCTCGGAAAGAAAAGTTAATCCATCCATCTCAGGCATGTTGACATCGCAAAGAATGATGTCAATGCCAGGAGTAGTTTTGATAAGCTCTAGAGCGGCGGGCGCACTATCAATCATCAAAAGTTCATATTTCCCATCAGGCATCTTCTTTGTGAAAGAGTGCTTAAAAAGAGGGTGGAGTTCTGTGTCGTCATCGACAAAAAGTAATTTTATGGCCATATATGCTTTTCGCCTATATTTAAGGAGTTCTTTAGTTGAAGTTGAAAAGAAATTTAAATTGGAGTGTGCAAAAAAAGTTTTCTCAAGTATTTGTTTGAGTGAAGTGTTTTAGGAGGTGAGAAGCCTATTTGTTTTTGAGCCACCTCACAAAATCCATATCTTCTTTTTTGATATGTTCGTTAATCCAGTCCATTAAAAAGACCACAAGAGGCGAGGTCATCACCAATTCCTTGTTGTGATACTGTTCGACGATCTCAGCGGCCTTGATCACGAGATCTTCGTGGATGGATTTATGTTTTTTATAGTCTGGATAGTTTTCGCTTATCATCAGGGCTTCTTCATCAGCAAAGTGTTCGATGATGTAGTTGGTGAGGTTGGCCGTGACACTTTGGATAACTTTCTCGGTCTTCTTTTCTGCAATAGACCTTGATAGCTTTTCAATGAGAGAAAAAAGCATTTTGTGTTGATTATCAATATTGGCTATCCCTGTTTCCAAATCTTTGGACCATTCAACTTTTGGCATAAATCCCTCTTGAGGTAATGTTCATTTTTCGGTTAAAAGTAAAAAAAACTGAGAACTTCTTCCCTCATTGGAAAGAACAGGGTATGGTGCAATAAATCACTCAGGAGTTTATATGAAAAAAACCATCGTTACTGATCAACTTATTGTCGAAACCATTGAACAGCTGAATAAAATGATTGACACTCTTGCTCTCAAAAAGAAATTCAATGAAGAAGCAGTTGTAAAAGTCATCTATAACCACCTCGGCTTCACTATTGCTTATGTTGACGGCGAAAAAGAATTCAATGCAATCAACAATGAAATTAAAAAAGACCTCAAAGTTTTCTTAAAAGAAAAGAAAGCTGAAGAAAAAGAAGAAGCTGCTTTTGCTAAGGCAATGGCCAAAGCCAATGCTAAAAAGACTTCTAAAAAAGTTTCTAAAAAAAGCACAAAAAAAGTTTCTAAGAAAAAATAAGCTGTGAATTTTTTATCTCTGGGGCTCAAGCCCTTCCTTTTAAAGGCCGTTGAAAAGCAAGGTTATACCTTGCCCACTCAAATCCAAATGAAGAGCATCCCTCTCATTGTAGAAGGGAAGGATCTTTTGGCCCAGGCTCAAACCGGCTCTGGGAAAACAGCGGCCTTTGCCC
>JACCEE011106834.1_pt1 | contig 10798 bp, 10 predicted proteins | sample 7449931 | NCBI WGS metagenome assembly JACCEE01 (sample SAMN15323457, study PRJNA562643) | freshwater metagenome | isolation source: river surface water | place: USA:Blue River Watershed | collected 2017-08-19 | reverse complement strand
CCTGCTCTTCGCGCTCGCTGCCTCCCAGCCCGCCCACGCCGGCGCCACCGAGATCTGGAGCTACGATTCCTGGCCGGAGTTCACCTCCGTGGCCGGGACGGGCGGCTGGCAGAACGGTTGGGGCGGGGACCCCTGGTACGGCGGGGACATCTACGGCTGGGGGAGCGGCTACAACCCGGTCTGGTCTTCCTCCGACGCCAACACCTCGGACGACCCGGGCGCCATGGACAACTGGCTCGTCAACGACGCCGTGCCCGTCACGCAGGGAGCCTGGGCCGCCGGATTCTACACCGAGGACGACGACAGCTTCGGCCTCGTGATCGGAAACGAGGGGAGCGGCAATTACTACCTCTTCGCCTTCTGCGGCGCGAACGACGGCTACGACCCGAACTGCCCGTTCAACCTGCGCTCGGATGTGGGCTCGGCGCTCATCCAGGTGTCGGGCGGTCGTGCCACGATCCTCGCCGAGAGCTCGACGACCTACGCGCCGAACGACTACGGCATCATCTACGTCAGCTACAACGACGGCGTGCTCTCGGGCCACTGGGACGACGCGGGCCTCTCGATCTCGGCCACCGTCTCCAGCATCCCCGACCTCGCGCGCGTCGGCTTCTGGTCCTACGACGCCGGCTACGACGGCGGTCGTTACAACACCAACACCTGCTTCTACGAGAACGCGCTCTACGCCTGGGACGACGACGACGACGGCGTCGTGGACGACGACGACAACTGCGAGAAGTCCTCGAACCGCGACCAGGGCGACAACGACGGCGACGGCATCGGCAACGTCTGCGACGACACCCCGAACGGCTCGGGTGGCGGTGGCGGCGGCGGCACGGACACGGGCGGCGGTGGCGGCGGGACCGACACCGGCGGCGGTGGCGGTGGGACCGACACGGGCGGCGGTGGCGGAACCGATACCGGGAACGGTGGCGGGACCGACACGGGCGGGAGCACCGACTCGGCGGTCACGGACGACACCGCGGGCGCGGACGGTCTGGGTGACGACGCCCTGAGTGCGGAAGAGGCCGCGAAGCTGAGCTACGCCGGGTCCTGCGGCTGCGCGGTGCCGACCGAGGCACCGTCCGGCGGTGGACTCCTCGCGGTGGGCGCCGCGCTCGTCGGGTTCCTCTCGCGGCGTCGCAAGTAGACGCTGCAAGGGTGTGGGACGGGGGCCGTGGGCCCCCGTAACGCCCCCGGATCCCGCGCGAAGGCAGCCCCCCGAACGCCGTTGGCACCCCTCCCAGTCGCGGCTCGCCTTGCTCACCGTCGCGTGCCCCGAAGCGCAGCGCGCCGTGGGTGTCCCAGCGCTACCGGATCTTCACCCCGCAGACCTCTTCGAGGGCGGTGATCGTCGCGGCGATGTCCTGGTCGCCCTTCCCCGCCGCGCGCGCGAGGTTGTAGGTTTCCCGCAGGCTCGCGGCGGTGGGCGCGGGGATGCGGTGCTCCGCGGCGCTCTGGAGGAAGAGGCCGAGGTCCTTGTGCATGAGGTCGATGCTGAAGTGCGTGTCGAAGTCGCGCTCGAGGATCGCCTTCCCCTTGAAGTCGAAGTAGGGCGAGCGAAAGCCGCTGGCCTGCACGACCTCGAGGAGCACCCGCGGGTCGATGCCGGCCTGCGTCGTGAGGAGCATCCCCTCCGAGAGGGCCTGGAGCATGGCGGCGATGAGCGCGTTCCCGGCGATCTTGACCTGGCTCCCCGCGCCGACCTCGCCGCAACGGATCCAGCGCTCACCGACGGCCTTGAAGATGGGCTCCGCCCGCGCGAGGTCCCGCTCGTCGCCACCGACCATGAGGACGAGGGTCCCGCGCTCCGCCCCCGTGCGGCTCCCCGTGACGGGTGCGTCGATGAAGCCCACGCCGCGCTCGCCGCAGGCCGCGGCGAAGGCGCGGGCCTCGTCCGGGCCGATGGTCGAGAAGTCGATGACGAACTTCCCGGGGCGCGCCCCCGCGAGCACCCCGTCCGGGGCGAGGAGCACCTGACGGAGGGCCGCCCCGTCGGCGACGCAGGTGCAGATGATGTCACTGTCGGCCGCGAGCGCGGCGGGGGTCGTGGCGATCACGGCCCCCTCGATGAGACGCGCCTTCCCCGGCGTGCGGTTCCAGACCATCGTCGGGAAGCCCTCCCGGACGAGGGTCTGCGCCATGCGGGCGCCCATGATTCCGAGTCCTGCGAAGCCGACGCGCGTGGTGTGCATGCCGGGGAGTGTATCCGTGCACCGGAGGTTGCGCGGGTCGGCAGCCATGCGGAGGGTGCCGACCGTTCCGCGTACGGTCCTCCGCCGCTACTTCTTGACCCCGACGACGACGTACTGGTAGGGAAGGGTCTCGTCGACGACGCGCGCGTCGAACCCCCCCTCCGTGAGCTCCGCGACCACGGCCTCGGGGGAGACCCTGTGCGTCGGCGGCGGCCCCTCGGGGCTCTCCATCGTGAAGTCCACGACCACGAAACGCCCAGCGGGCGCGAGGCCGTCGGCGACCTTGCGCGCGTAGGCGCTGCGCCCCTCGACGTGGTGCCAGGTGTCGACGGTCACGAGCACGTCGAGGCTGCCGGGCGCGATCCCGGGATCGTCGAACCCCACCTTCCGGGCGTGCACCTGCGTGAACCCCTCCCGTGCGATGCGCTCCTGCATCCACGTGACCATGCCCTCCGCGACGTCCAACCCCGTGACGCTCCCGTCAGGACCCACCGCCCGGGCGAGATGCGGCAGGAGGTAGCCCGTCCCTGCGCCGAGGTCCGCGACGCGCTGGCCCGGGGCGAGTCCGAGGAGACCGACGAGCTCCTCCGGCTTCTGCCAGGCGTCGCGGGCAGGGTCGTCGAAGACCTTCGAGAAGCGGGCAGCATCTCCGAAGTCGTGGGTCATGCCCTGACCGTGGTGCCCAGCGACGTGGGCCGCTCCGACGGCAGGTCCGCCGTGGGCATCGCCATGGTGGGCCCCATGGGCGGCCCGATGGGCACACGCGGCAAGGCCGACAACGAGGAGGGTCATCGCGGCTCCGAGGAAGCGGCCCTCTCTAACCCGTGCCCTGACGTCCGCGGGACGGCCGAGCACCGACGCGAGTCCTTGGCTCCGACGAGGAGCGTGTATAGGTGCCCCTGTCGTGCGCATCGGAATCGCCATCTCGAACGTCGCGGCGGCCTCCGTCACGCACACGACGATCCACCTCGCCCACGCGGCCCTCCTCGCGGGGCACGCGGTGCGCTTCTTCGAGCCGTGGGACTTCGAGGTCGACGAGGGAGGCCGCCTGCGGGGTCGCGCCCACCTCCTCGACGGGCCCGAACCCTCGCGGGAGGCGCTCGTCGCGCGGCTCGCGGCCCGGGACACCGTGCGGCGGAGCGTCGAGGTCGATCGCCTCGACGTCTTCCTCCTCCGCGCGAACCCCCTCGACCCGGCGCTTCTCTCCTTCGCGCTCCTCGTCGAGGCCGCAGGCGTTCCCGTGCTCAACCCCCCCGCGGCGATCCTCCGCACGGCCAACAAGTCGTGGCTGGCCACGCTGCCGGACGTCCCGCGCCCGCGGACCTTGATCACGCGCTCCCTCGCATCGGTGGAGCGCTTCGCGGCGGAGGCCCCGGACGGCGTGGTCGTGAAGCCGGCGCGGGGCTGCGGGGGCCGCGGGGTGAGCTTCGTACGACCCCGCCAGGGTCGTGAGCTGGGGCGCGCACTGGACGTCGCTTGTGCGGTCGGTGGGCGCACGAAGGGGGCAGCGTCGGAAGGCTACGCCGTCGTGCAGGACTGGTTGCCCGAGGCAGAGTTCGGCGAAAAACGGTTGCTTTGGCTGGATGGGTCCGTGGTTGGCGGATACCTCCGACAGCGCGCCCCCGGCGAGCTCCGACACAACCTCAAGGTCGGAGGCCAGCCCCATCCCACCGACCTCGAGCCCGACGACGTGACCCTCGCCGCCCGACTCACCCCGCACCTCCAGGCCGCCGGCATCTGGCTCGCCGGAATCGACGTGATCGGGGGCCGTGCCGTCGAGGTGAACACCCTCAACCCGGGGGGCGCCCACTACACGGGTCACTTCTCGGGTCGGGACCTGGGTGCCGAACTCGTCGCCACCCTCGAACGGCGTGTCCTCGCGCGCGCGGAGCAACCCCGTGGCCCGTCGCCGCCCTGAGGCCCGCACCCCCGAGGTCCGCGGCGCAGCGCCCGCGCCCACCGACCGTCTCCCCGGGGAGGCGGTCCCACCGCCGATCGAGGCTCCGCGTCGCTCCGCCCCGCACGGTCCCGAGGCCGAGCTCGCCGATCGCCTCCGCACGAACGCCTCCCTCGAGGGAATCGACCTCCGCGAGGCGCGCCTCGTCGACCTCGTGTTCGACGGGAAGAACCTCGCGCGCGCGAAGTTCTCCGAAGCCGAGCTCGTGCGGTGCAGCTTCGTGGGGTGTTCCCTCGTCGGCGCGGTGTTCTTCGGCGCCACCCTGAAGGAGGTCTCCTTCGCGCGGGCGGATCTGGAGGGCGCGGACCTCGACTACACCTCGCTCGTCGACGTGGGGTTCCAGGGAGCGCGCCTGCGGGGGGCGTCCCTGCCCGGCCGGAGCCTCGGGCGGGCGCGGTTCGAGGAGTCCGTGCGCACGGGCGCCCTCGTACGGCTGAGCGCGCGCCGCAACGACGAGGAGTGAGGGCGTGGAGCGCGTCCACGAAAACCTGCGGCACGACCGAAAGTTGCGAACCGGGGGCGGCGTTCTGGTGTCCGAGAGGACATGCTGGCGATGAACCTGCCCGTGATGCTCGCCCCCGCCGACTCCCTGCTCGTCCGCGCCGTCCAGGCCGGCGACCGCGCCGCCTTCGCCGACATCGTACGGAGGCACCAGGACACGGTCTACCGCCTCTGCCTGCGCTGGCTGAGCGAGGAGGCCCACGCCGAGGAGACCGCGCAGGAGGTGTTCCTCGCCGTGTACCGCGGGCTCCCCTCGTTCCGCGGCGAGTCGAGCCTCCGGACGTGGATCCTCCGCGTGGCCGTGAACCACTGCAAGAACGCGCGGGGGCACCGCCAGCGTCGGGCCTGGGGCCGTCACGATCCCCTCGTCCACCCGGACGACCCCGCGCGCCCGCGGGATCTCCCCGATCCAGGCCCGCGCGCCGACGCACAGGTCGGGGAGGCCCAGCTCCGGGCCCACCTCCACGCGGCCCTCCAGGAACTCGACGAGGACCTGCGCACCATCGTGATCCTCCGGGACGTCGAGGACCTCGACTACGAGGAGATCGCGCAGGTGCTCGAGATCCCGCGGGGCACCGTGAAGAGCCGTCTCCACCGCGCGCGGGGGCTCCTCGCGGAGCGCCTCCGCGCCCTCCTGCAGGAAGCTCCCTGATGGACCCTGTCTTCGCGCGGAATCGGCTGTCGGCATGGATGGACGGCGAGCTCTCGGGCGATGAAGCCCGGGAAGTCGAGCGCGCCCTCGCCGAGCACCCGGAGCTCCGGGAGGAGCTGGACGAGCTGCGCCGCGTGGCCCAGCTCCTGCGTCCGGGGGCGGACGAGCGCCCGTCACGGGGCTTCGCGGGGAGGGTCCTGGCGGCGGTGGACGAGGAACCGGCGGTGCCGTCCTGGACGTCGCGGATCCCGAGGGTGCGGCTCGACGTGGCCGTGCTCGCGGCGGTGGTGCTCGTCACGGTGGCGGTGGTCGCGCGCACGCACGGGAGCAGCACGTCGGACACGACGAAGAGCGCATCGACGATCGAGGCCCCTGCTGCGCTCTCCCCGGTCGCAGCTTCCGACTCCGTTGAAGCTGGGGGCGGGGGTGAACCCCCGCAACGCCCCCCCGACCCGCCCACGGGCACCGTCCCGAACGGCGCACCCGCCGGGTCGGGAGCGTCCACGCCGCTCGCTGCAGCGTCCACCGCCGCGGTGGACCCCTGGAACGGGAAGCCCCCCGGCACGGCCCCCCACCTCGGGAGCCCTGGAACCACGCGGCCCGGTACGCAACGGTCGACGCCGCGGGGGACCACGCGCCCCCCCGTCGTCACGCACGGAGACGTGCCGGAGGTCGAGCCCCTCGTGCAGGACTGGGAGTCCGGGAGCGCGGCGTTGGCCGTGCTCACGCCGGGGGCCGAGTACCGCGTCGACGCCGCCCGCGAGACGACCCTGAAGGAGCTCGCGGCGCTGGCCGCAGAGCTCGGGGGGAGGCTCGTCGACGCGCGGGGGCGCACCCTCGCGCCGTACCCCATGGACCCAGGGGACACGCGGGCGGTGCAGGTCCTCGTGCCGCCGGAGCGCGTGCGGGAGCTGGGCCAGCGCCTCGAGGGCCTGGGGTCCGTCACCGTGTCGAACCTCCGGGAGACGCAGGCCACCGCGGTGGGGAGCCCCGTCCCGGTGCGGATCGAGATCCGCCAGCCATGACCGAGCTCCTCGACGCGGGCACGGCCCTCGCGCTGGCGCGCACCCTCGCGGGGGACTGGGTCGGCAGCGGGCAGGCCCACGGGCGGCCCGTCGAGGCGCGACTCCAGGTGCGGGTGATCCTGGGCGGGAGCTTCGTCGAGCTCCGCGAGTGGATGGACGGCTACGAGGACCTGAGCCTCTACCGGCAGGACCCGGAGACCCGCGAGCTGCGGGTCCTCCACGTGCAAGAGGGAGGTGTCCTCGACGACCACCCCGTCGAGGCCGCGGGCATGACCCTCGCGTGGATCACGGGCCCTCGCGCACCGCACGTGGAATGGAGCGTCGTCGGGGAGTGCCTGCGCTGCGCCGTGACCTTCCCTGGGTTCAGCGCCCCGGAGATCGAGGTCCTCTACCGCCGCGAGGCGAGCGGAACCTGAGGCGGGCACGGCGACGCGGCGCGGGATAGCGCGCCTCCATGCGTACCTTCCTCCTCGGCTCCTCCCTCGCGTTCACGACCCTCCTCGCGGCCTGCTCCGGCAGCAAGGACGACACCGCCGGCAGCACCGATTCCGGCACGGTCGACACCCTCGACCCGGTCTGCACGGAGCCCGTCGCGCCCACCTGCGTCGACGAGATGATCCAGGACCTCTCGCTCCACGACGACAAGGTGTCGGACGGAGCGGTCACGACGGTGACGGACGGGGCGGACTTCGTGACGTCGATCGACGCGTCGGCGGGGGGCTACTCGCAGGCGGCAAACAACCCGTGGGTGTACGTGCGCTTCGACGAGGACGGCGCCCACCGCGTCGATCTCGACGACGAGACGGCGCTCGAGAGCATGGACTGGCACCTCTCGCTCCGCCGCTTCATCGTGCGCCTGAACTCGGGCGACAGCGGCCCCTCCTGCGTGGGCGCCGCGGCCCTGCGCTCGGCGACCTACGAGGACCTCACGAGCGTCCCCGAGGGCGTCCCCTTCCTCCAGGACGACTACTACACCGACGACTGCACGATCGTGAACGACAGCTCCGGCCTCCCCGGGAGCCCGCAGGTCGCGATGGGCGCGTGGTGGTCGTACTCGAGCTGCGTGGAGACCACCGGCACGCCCTTCCTCCTCCAGCTCGACGACGGGCGCGTCCTGAAGCTCCGCGTCGAGACCTACTACGACGGGGACGGCCAGGCCGAGTGCAACGAGGGCGGGAGCACCCGCGCCGACAGCGGGTTCTACACGATCCGCTGGCAGTTCCTGCCCTAGTCCGTGCTCCCGCACCTCGACGGTCACACCCTCCTCGGCGAGCTCCGGAACGTGCCGGGGCAACGGCGGGTGTTCCGATCGCGGCTCGGCGGGAACGACAGCGTCACGCGCCTGCTCCTCTCCGCCACGGTGGAGAGGGGGCTCGCGCCCGTGATCGAGGGGCTCGTGCTCCACGGGCGCGGGTCGGTCGCAGGGTTCGACTCGGACCTCGTGTCCACGCTCGAGGGGTACCGGGCGGCAGCGCGCCTCAACCACCCCGACCCTCGGTGGCCGACGGCCCTCGCGGCGGGGGTCACCCTCGAGGGGTACGTCTACGTCACGACGCGATGGCTCGCCGGGAGGCCCCTCCACGAGGTGATCGCGGGGGGGAAGGACGCCCTCGCGGCGGGGGAGCGCCTGCGGATCGCGGCGGAGGTCACGGCCGTGCTGGCGGCGCTCCACGCGAAGAACATCGCGTTCGGGGACCTGAAGCCGGCCAACCTCGTCCTGGGACCGGGCGGGAACGTGGCGGTGATCGACCTCGACACGCTCCGGGAGGTCCCGGACCCGCTGAAGTACGTGCCCACGACCGACCTCTCGCGTGCGTGGGCCGCGCCGGAGCAGGCAAAAGCCCAGCGGACCTACCTGTCGAGCGACCTCTGGGCGTGGGCGAGCCTGACGGAGCAACTCTGCGACGCGGAGAGCCTCGACGCGTGGGAGACCGCCCTCGCGGCCTGTCGCGCCGCCGATCCCCTCGAACGCCCCCGCGCCGACTCGCTGTACGCCCATCTCCACGACGTGCGTCGGGTCCTCGTGGACCTGCGGGGGCGACCGATCACCCCGGAGGACGCCCGCGCGCGGGCGCTCCCCGTGGAACGTCCGGGGACGACGGCCGCCACGGATCGCTCTCCCGGTGGGCCGCTGCCGACGGAACGGAGTCCGGGGTCGGGACCGGCTCCGACCGAGCGGACCCCACCGTCGGGACCCGCCCCGAACGGACCGGCGGGAACGACGGGCTCGAGGGTGCATGGGGCGGAGGGGGCTCCTGCCCCCTCCGCAACGCCTCCCCCGGAGCGCACGGGTACGGCCTCCGTCGCGCGCAAGGGCCCCGGCTGCGGGACGCTCCTCGCCGGGGCCGCCGCGCTCCTCGTCGTCGCGTGCGCGGGCCCCCTGTACGTGTGGGACCGGAAGACGGTCGCGGAGGCGGACGGCCTCGCGGACGAAGCCATGGCGACCTTGCGGGCCCACAAGACCGAACCCGCGCGCAACCGGAAGTCGCAACGCGCCACCATCGTGGAGGCCGCGGAGGCGGCCTGGGACGTGCGACACACCCCCCGGGCGGCGGCGGTGCGCGCCCTCGCGCACACCTGGGCGAGCGGCTGGCAGGACATCGACGCACGCTGGAACGAGGAGCGCTACGACGAGGACGCCGAGGCCGTGGAGGCTGCCAGCGGGTCGAAGCTCCCCGCCGCGCACCTCGCGGAGGCGACGCTCGCGACGGCGGGGTGTCGTTTGCGGGAAGGGGACGCGCGGGCGGGGGGCGACTGCGCCCGCGCCCAGCGTGCGCTCGACGCCTTCGACGCGAGCGTGGAGGGAGCGAAGGACCTCGACTGGCTCCGCGTCGAGGCCACCTGGACCCGGGTGCTCCTCTTGCAGGCGCTGGCCGCCGCCGAGTCAAGTCCCGCCGCAGCCGCGGACTACCGGACCGCGGCCGTGAAGGCCTGCACCGCGAGCGACCCCTGGCGCGCCGCGGCCCGCGTGAACGGGCCCGAGCTCCTCGAGGACTGCCTCCGCGTCGCCGCCGAAGCCGACGACCTCGCGCACTTCCTGCAGTGGGGCGCGGAGCTGGCGAGCGCGAAGGGGGGCGCCGCAGCGAACGCCACCCTCGTGAAGAGCTGGCCCGGCTGCGAGAAGGAGCGTCCGCTCACGAAGGGGACGCCCCGCACGCCCACGGCGGCGTGGTGCAACGCGCTGGGGGCCGCCGCCCGCGGGTGCAACGCCACCGCGGAGAGCTACCTCGACACGATGGGGTCCGCGGTCACGCTCGACGCGGCCGCGCTCCAGACGCGGGTGAGCGGGGGGACGGACGTGGGGTGTGTCAGCGCGGGGCAGAAGAGGGGGAGGTTGTAGGCGCGGGGCGGGGGGCCGAGGGATATCTCGGCCCCGTGCGCCTGATCAGGCGCCCCGAGTGGGGCGAATACTCACGCGAGCGCCGACCGAACTCAGCTCGGCGCGGAGCTGGTTCGCGCGCTCGTGCGTGAGGGAGGTGAAAATCTCAACGGGCGCTCTCTCCACGAGGTGTTTTGCCTCCATGAGTTCCAGCGCGGGCTTGAACCTTCGGATCGCCATGATGACGCGCGCCTTGTGCTCACCTACGCTCTCGAGCACGACATCCACGGTGGCGGATTCGGCGGGCGCCGTTGAGGCCGCGTGAGTGGTGCTCGTCGGCGGCGAGCCCTCCGCGAGTCGGGCATCCTTCGCGACGGCGGCCCAGCCTTCTTCGGTGGTGAGGGTGCGGAGCTTGGCGATGGTGGTGGATTTCCAGGATTCGAGACGCGCGACATCCTCTGCAGTCGCCGCCGCCCGAAGGGCCGTGACGGCCTCGGAGACGCGGCGGTTGTGGAGCGGGAAGCCTGCAACGGCGAGTTCTCTCTTCATTATTTCACTTCCATCCAAGAAGATCCAACCTATAACGGCGACGCCGCCGGCGGCGAACCACGCAAACATCCAGAACAACATCGCCGCATCTGTATCTTCCGGCGGCACCAACGCGACGCCTCCAAGCATCACCAGTATGCACGCGAGGACTGATGCACGCCGTCGATTCGACGTGCGCGCCTTGAGTGCCCCATTTCGCGCGTGCACGATGGCTGCAGCTTCAGTGTCAATGAGTTCACAAACCCTTCTAATCTCGTACTTCACATCACGAACAGGTAACGGGAGCAGGTCCAAAGTCGTTTCGATAGTGGATGTCACGTAACCTCGAATGGTGACGGGGCCGGAATTGCGAACACTTATAGGCAGAGACTGATCACCAACATACCGGACTATTGAAAGGAATTCCGGTGCGTAGTGTATGCTCGGACCAAACGATGCCCCACGATATGTCACCCTCCTGTCCGGTTCTGGTAGCTTCCATGAGGCGGCCGTCCCGTCAAGGCAGAGTCCGCCCGACGGAAGGGATGTTGGTTGAGTGCGAGTCAGGTGAATGCTGATACTCCTGTGGCCGCATCGCGGCCACGCGCGTTCCTGGGCCGT
>JACCEE011710683.1_pt1 | contig 10799 bp, 8 predicted proteins | sample 7449931 | NCBI WGS metagenome assembly JACCEE01 (sample SAMN15323457, study PRJNA562643) | freshwater metagenome | isolation source: river surface water | place: USA:Blue River Watershed | collected 2017-08-19 | reverse complement strand
GTTGTGCATTTATCATAGCCCTGTTTTTAGCAGAAGTAATTCCTGTTAACACATTTTATTTTTCGTGCCTAAAGGTATTATTTGCAGCTAAATTATTGGAAGAAATTCTTCCAACGGGTATTATTTTTTGATTGCAGGATGTTTAGGCTGTAGGCTGTAGGTGTTTAGGTTCTTAGGCGTTTAGGAATTTAGGGGTCGTTCGGCCGTAAAATATTACGGCCCTACGCTATTCTCCGTCTTCGGTCTCCGGTCTTCTGACTAACTCTATTTACCTCTATTTTGGCCGTAAAACATTACGGCCCTACGATATTCTTCTTTTACTTCTCTGACTTCCGTCTTCGGTCTCCGGTCTTCTGACTAACTCCATTTAACTCCCTTGTATCTCCTGTTTAACCTCTTCTTTCTGTATCTCTATCGATCGAATAAATTTTCTTGATATGCGCTGTGCCTTGCTGTCGCTTTCGGGAGCAACAATCATGATTATCCAAAAGTTTCGGTCTTTTCCGGTAAGCAGTAGCGAAAATGATATCTTTTTGTCTTGGTATGGCTTAAAGGTTCCCCGTTGCAGTATCGCGGGGTTATTGCCAATTGTATACTCTTTTATCTCGAAGCTGGATTGTTCTATAGATCTATTTCCGGACAACCATTCAAGCCCTAATTCGGCATAGCGCGAAAGGTTTCCGGTATCCGATTCACTTTTTACCATAGTAAATGCAATGGCAATAAAATCTTTATTGAATCCGGCAATGCTAGCCTCCATCTTTTCGAATTGACCTTTTGCTGTTGGTGGTATTTGATCAATAAGCTCATCGGCATTTTCAAAAGTCTTAGGGAAGTTAACAACCAACCCTTCGGTTCCAACGTGCTGCACTGTCCATTTCAGACCGTTACCAATGCCAAATGTATCCTGCAGCGTCATTTTAATAATTCCACCGTAAGCAAATACAGCAATACCAATGAATACGATGATCGTGACGCCTAAGGCTAGTGTAATAAACCCTTTTTTTCTCTTCTTAGAATCCTCTTTTGGCTGTAGCTGCTTACTATTTTCAATGGCACTACCATCAACAGAGCATTCGTGAAGATACTGCTCATAGGTTCCATCCGAATGATGCTCCTTCCACTGAGAAAAAGTGTTATTCATTTTTCTTCCACATTGTTCGCACAAAACCAGATGCTCCGATTTTGTTTCGTTGAGATAACCGCAATGGTTACATGCTAGGTAATGCATCGTTCGTTCCAGTTTAATATGGAATCCAAGGGCCAAATGTTCTCCATTATTATGGCTTAAAGATAGTAGTTTTATTAAAAAGGAGGGTATGCGGGGGCGATGGCGCCGGAGCAGGTAACTGCTAATGGGAAATGGCTTGCTGCATGGATATTTAGAGCCATTTCTGTATCGCAACAAAGTATTGTATCTTCGCTATTAATCCATTTATTATTAGTGTAATTTAGAGATTGTGGCCGATAGTATCTGTTCATTTCTAAAAATTGTTGAGCGGTGAATAATATTCCAGCTGCTATTTCATACCTTTGAGGAACCTAATCTATAAACTAATATGAAAAAATATTTATCTATCAGCGCATTGGCGCTTACAGGGGTGCTGTTGTGGTCCTGTACATCAAAACAAGAAAAGATGGAAAATAAGCTGAAAGCCTTTATCGAAAAGCATGAGGCTACTATTCAACCGCTTTCGAAGGAGGCTGCTATTGCCTACTGGAACGCTTCCATTTCGGGAAAGGACGAAGATTATGCCAAGATGGAAGAGCTCAACGTTAAGCTCACCGGCGTTTATACAAGCAAGGAGGCGTTTGCTGAGCTTAAGGAGATCAAAGAATCGGGTGCCGTTAAGGATAGCCTGTTGCTTCGCCAGCTCGATATTATCTACAGCCAGTTTTTGGGTAACCAGGTAGATACTGCAAAGCTTAATCGCAAGATTAAGATGGAGACCGAAATTGAGAAGAAATACTCAAACTTCCGTGCAATGGTAAACGGTAAGGCTGTTTCCGACAATGAGGTTGAAGGTATTCTAAAAAAATCGACCAACAATAAGGAGTTGCAAGCTGCATGGGAAGGTCACAAGCAAATTGGACCACTTGTTGCTGATGATCTTAAAGCTCTTGTTAAGCTACGCAACGAAATAGCTAAAGACCTTGGTTTTGCGAACTACCATGAGATGAGCCTGAAGTTGGGCGATCAAGATCCTGCCGAAGTTAGCGCGCTATTCGACGAGCTCGATAGCCTTACCCGTGGTGCTTTTGCTGAGCTAAAGGACGAGATGGACACCTACTTTGCAAAACGCTATAAGGTAAACAAGGCCGATTTGAAGCCTTGGCACTATCAAAACCGTTTCTTCCAAGAAGCTCCGGTTATTTACCCTGTTGACCTTGATAAATACTACGAAAAGCAAGATATCGTAAAGCTTACTGCTACATTCTACAATGGTGTAGGTTTGAATGTTGACGATGTTATTACAAATAGCGATCTTTTCGAAAAACCGGGCAAGAATCAGCATGCATACTGCATGGATGTTGACCGCGAGGGCGATGTTCGCTCACTCAACAACGTAAAACAGAATTCCGATTGGATGGGCACAATGCTCCACGAGTTCGGTCACGGCGTTTACTCTAAATTCAACGACAGAACTCTTCCATTTGAACTCCGTACCCAAGCGCACACCTTTACCACCGAGGCTATTGCAATGATCTTTGGTCGTTTCTCCACCAACCCTGTTTGGATGAAGGATATGGGCATTATTGATTCTACCGAATCGGTTAAGATTGCCGACGATTGCCGCAAAACCCTTCGTCTGCAACAGCTCGTGTTTAGCCGTTGGGCACAGGTAATGTATCGTTTCGAGAAGGGTATGTATGAAAATCCTGATCAAGATCTCAACAAGCTATGGTGGGATTTGGTTGAGAAGTATCAAATGATAAAGAAGCCAGAAGGCCGCAACATGCCCGATTATGCTACTAAAGTTCATATCGCTACTTTCCCTTGCTACTACCACAACTACCTTTTGGGTGAACTTTTAGCTTCTCAGCTATACTACCACATTACTTCAAAGGTGCTTAAGTCGGACGACTATGTAAACCAAAGCTTTGTTAACCGTCCAGAAGTTGGCGAATATCTCAAGACTAAAGTCTTTATGCCGGGTGCTCGCTACTACTGGAACGATATGATTGAGCGCGCTACTGGTGAAAAGCTTACGGCTAAGTATTATGCTAAGCAATTTGTGGAATAAACCGAAAGTTCAAAAATAGTTTAAGGGCTGCACGATATGTGTAGCCCTTTTTTTATCTTTAGGAGTGATTAATATCATTAAAATGATTTACCACATTTGGAACCATAATTGCGTTGGTTGCTTACTTTTGTTAATCAGAGGGAGATTTTTGTTCGGCAAAGTTCACATCGTTAATTCGAAATCGAATATTGCTTGAATCAAACCAAAAAGGTAGTTTTTCTCAGTAAGAATATATGAATTTGAAAATATGGCAGATACTATTTTTTTTCGACCAAAGTTAGAAGATCGACCGGGAATAAACTTTAACAGGGAAACCGGATTGATGGAAATTGAAGGCCGATCGCTTCCCGAAGATGCTGTAATTTACTATAAACCGGCTATTGATTGGTTAAAAGAATATACCATTGCTCCTTGTCAAAAGACCGTATTTGATGTCAATATTTACTACATGAACTCTGCGTCGGCAAAACGTATTGTTGACATGCTTGAGATTCTTGATGGTGTAAAAAGGCAGGGGTATAGCGTAGAGGTGATTTGGAAGTATCGTGAAGATGATGATGAATGCCTCGATGAAGGGTATGAGATGGCTCGCATGTGCAGTATTCCTTTTAACTATCATCCACTATAGATCACTCAATAGTAGCCAATGCTTAAGCCTATGCGTTTCCGTATTATACTCCTGATGCTACTTTGTAGTTTTGTCAATGGCTATGGCCAAAAATTACCCGATGCAATTCAGCGCGAGATCGACGACAATTTAACGTTGGCAAAGGAGAAAGAGTCGCAAGGAAATTTGGCAGAAGCGGCCATGTACTACGGAAAGGTTGCAAAGGTTTATTGGGTGAACAATCAAAGCAAACAGGCAACCGATAACTACGAAAGGGCAGTTTCGATAAACGAGAAAATTGGCAACCAGAATGCCCTCCGAACACTTTACGGCAGCTTGGGAGTGCTCTCTTCCGATGCAGAGCATTACGATAAGGCAATCGGCTACTTTCAGAAGAGTTTAGCTATAAGTAAAAAGCAGAAGCGTAAAGTAGATGCTGCTACGATGTTGGTAAATATTGGCTCGGCGCAGCTTGAGTTGGACAAAAAACAAGAGTCGCTGAAATCGTTTACCGAAGCTAACGCAATAGCGCTGGAACTAAACGATATTGGATTGATCCGAAGCACGTATGGAATGTTGGCAGAGGTAGAGACAAAGCTTGGTAATTCAGATAAGTCGGCAGAATATTTCAACCTCTATACAGCGTTTACGCGCAGGATGCAGCGCGATCAGATGGCCCAAAAGGATCAGGAGGTTCAACAGCGTGAGAAGCAAGCCATGCAACAGGTTCAGGAAGTTGTGCAGAGTAAAAAGTTAACAGAAGAGGAACTTATAGAACAGAAAAAGAATTTAAGTTCAACAAAAGCAACCCTAAAGAAGGTTGAGAAGGTAACCGCCGAGAAGCAGATGCAAATCAATTTGCTCAACAAGGAGAAGGAACTTCAAAATGCGCAACTTCGCGCTCAAGCGCTTGTCCGGAATATTATCATTGGAATTGTAGTTATACTGCTTGGTATTGCCATGCTTATTCTTTATGGCTACAACCAGAAGAAAAAGGCCAACCTGCTGCTCGAACAACAGAATATTGAGATTGAGGCCAAGAGTAAAGAGTTGGAGCAGGCCTTTGTGCAGATTCGTAAGCAGAACGATAATATCACTTCGAGTATTAACTATGCTCAGCGAATTCAAGAGGCGCTGTTGCCAACGGAGGAGGGGTTACGGAAGGTGATTCCGGAATCATTTATCTTTCTTCGTCCTCGCGATATTGTTTCGGGCGATTTCTACTGGTTTGCAAAGTCGCACCCCTCAATCCGTGCTGCATTAAGCCATGATGTTGATGATAATGAGCAGCGGTTCTTTATCACTGCATCCGACTGCACCGGTCACGGTGTTCCGGGAGCATTTATGAGCATGATTGGCGTTAACTTACTTGAGAGTATTACGCGAAATGGAGTTTACGGTGCTGCCGATATTCTTAATGAACTTCATCGTTCGGTTCGCTTTATGCTAAAGCAGCATAAGAATGAGAACCGTGATGGGATGGAGATTGCATTCTGTGTAATTCGAGATCACGGAAAGATTTTAGAGTTTGCAGGTGCTCGAAATCCCCTGGTTATGATTAAAAATGGGGAGGTAACAATGATAAAGGGCGATCCTGTTCCTGTTGGTGGTTCACAGAATGAGAGCCGACGTGAGTTTACCAACCATCTTTTTGAGATTAACGAGCCTACCTCATGCTACATATTCAGCGACGGATTAATCGATCAGTTTGGAGGACCGGAGAGCGTAAAGTTTACCTCGAAACGCTTGCGCGAGTTGCTTTTAAGTATCCACCATCTTCCAATGGCTGAGCAAAAAAAACATATTGAAGCTGCTATTACCGATTGGATAGGTTGCTCCGAGCCTCAGCTGGACGATATGCTCGTTGTTGGATTTAGGCTAGGTGATCCCGAACAGAAGATTAACATCGTTTAATTTGTTTGGATGAAAGTAATTATTGGATGAAGTGTCGAAAGGAAACTAATATCTTTGATAATCGGTAGCCTTTACTTAATAAACGGATAGCAAAGAATTCATTTGAATTGTTATTTTTACAAGTATTAGATGCTGCATATTTCCTTGCCTTAATTTGGGCCGGAACTATTACGGACGTTGAAAAAATAACATTTTATGATAAAATATCTCACCCTTTTTATTGCCACATTTTTCATCGCTGTAGGTAGTCTTCTTTCTCAACCGGTAGGTTTGGAAAAGGGGCTTTATCAGGATAGCCTAGGCCGAGTTTTTATTCAGGATAAGCTTCCCGCTTACTTTTTTATCGATACTGTGGGGGGCGAAAAACAGCTTCTTCCGGGTTCGGCGAAGTATACCAATCCAATGTACTTTGATGGTGCAGGCAACCACTTTTTTGTTTACACCAACCCCTCTACAGGCGAAAAGTTAAAGTTAAAAATAGTTGCCGATGGCAAGGGGCCCTCTTCGGTACTTGCATTTACCGAAGGGTTGAACGTTCGCTACAAAAACAAATATTACTGTCAGCTTGGAGCCAAAGCCGCAGTTAAAGCTAAGGATGATAAGAGCGGCGTTGCTTCTACTTTCTTTTCTCTCGATGGAAAAACGTTTGTTCCTGCCGGTGGTTTACTTACATTCGATAAAGAGGGAGAGCAGAGGGTAAGAATGTTTGCTGTTGATAATGTGGGAAATTCAGGCGATACCGTTGATGTTTCCGTTGTGGTAAACTTTGAGGCAACCATAAATATTCCGGATATTTTCTTCGATTATAACAGTTCGAAGCTGCGGGAGTCCTCCTTTGCCGAACTTCAGACTATTGTGGAGATGCTTAACGAGCACCAGGTTGTAAGGCTTGAGATATTAGCCCACACCGATAGCCGCGGAAGCGCCGAATATAACCTCAAGCTGTCGAGTAAGAGAGCCCTTTCTGTGCTTCGCTATTTAGAGTCGAAGGGCATAGCCTCTTATCGACTGAAATCGAAGGGAATGGGGAGCAAAAAGTTGGTAAACAGGTGCAGCAAAGGGGTGAAGTGTAGCGAGGATGAGCATCAGGCAAATCGTCGAGTTGAGTTTAAACTTTTACCGTTAAAATAGTGCCAAGAGCTATGAGATATATTATTTATACTGCAGCCATTGTAATTGTAAGCGGATTTGCTGCTCTTGGACAACAATCCGATACTGTGAACCGAGTTATCTTTAAAAAGAATGCGGCGGTTCGGTTTTACATGGGAACAACACGCGACGGCGCAAATGCAGTGCCTCTCTATGTAAATAGCAACCATCAAACAAGGCTTACCGCTTCAGGGAAATATTCGATGACCCACCTTAACATGAAGTTGGGAAAGAAAATACCCTTTGAGGTCTATGCCGATGGTAAGGCTCCTGAGACTGGGTTTGGGCTAACCGACGCAGAATATGGGAAAAATAAGATACACTATGCTAAGCCTCCCTGCACCATTAGTTTCTCTGCAAATGACGACCTCGCTGGACTCGAATCAATATTTGTTTCCATCGATGGTGCACCTTTCTTCGAATGTCTCGATACTATTTCCATTACCGAAGAGAAGTTACATTCGATTCGGTTCTTTAGCATCGATAAAGTTGGCAATAGGGAAAAGGTTAGCGAGATTCGTATTCTAGTTGATGGCACCGCTCCTGTTTCGACGCTGGAGATTATGGGCGATAGAATTGAGAATACCATTGCTGCCGGTGCTTCAATCGTATTGAAATCGGTTGATGGACTTGGTGTAAAGAAGATCGTTTATAAGATTGATGATGGGCAAGAGTATCGCTATGGAATGCCACTTAAGGCCTCTTCCATTCAAGAAGGCGAGCACACCCTATACTACTATGCCGAGGATAACTGTGGAAATAGGGAAGCGACCCAAGAGTTTACTTTTTTTGTGGATAAAAGTGCTCCAATCGTCTTTGTGGAAATAGTTGGAAATAGCTACGTATTAAATGGAAAATCATTCTCTTCGGGACGGTCGCAACTCAAGGTGACGGCTGTGGATAATAAAGCCGGAGTGAAGAATATATTCTATACCATCAACGGTAAGCAGCCAACGGAATACTTGAAGCCTGTTTTTCTTTCCGACCTAATTGGAACTGTTGCAATCACTGCTTTTGCCACGGATAACGTGAATAATAGAAGTTCAGAAAACAACGACAACCAACTTGCCGATGTGCCTTCGGTAGATATTTCGGGACCAACCCTTTCTCTTAGCTTCAACGGTAACAAAATGTTCCGTGGCGATACCCTTTATATCTCTCCCAAAACTCGCATTCTTCTCAATGGTAAAGATCCTGAATCGGGCCTTTCGCACATAACATATAGGATGGATGGGGCAGAGGAGAAGGCATATGAAAATCCATTTACTGAATCAGCCGAGGGGCATCACGCTATTGCCTTTACCGGGTTCGATAATGTTGAAAACCTCAATACCGGAAAGGGCGAGTTTTCTGTTGATGCAACCGGTCCACAGATATCCCTAGTATTTGGACAGAAACCAATTCGGAAGTCGGCGGATGGATTAGATATTTATCCTTCTACCCTGACAATTTTCCTTGGCGCAACGGATGCAATAGTTGGAACCGATCGCCTGTTTTATACCATTAACGAGCAGGGGCGGAAGCCATACAGTGCACCAATAGGTGGCTTTAAACCCGGAATGAAATGCCATGTTAAGGTTGAGGCTTTTGATATCCTTGGGAATATTACAGTTCAGGAATTTGATTTTGCTATTGGCGAGTAAACCAAACGATGAGGTTAGGAAGTAAAGTCCGTTTTTTGTGGTATCTTCGCGCCTCATTAAAAAATAAGGAATTATGGCCGAACTGGGAAGAGTCAATAGGCTGAATATAATACGTACAGTTGAGTTTGGTGTTTACTTGGATGCCCAAAATCTAGGTGAAATACTTATGCCAATTCGTTACGTTCCTAGCGGGAGTAAAGAGGGTGATGAAGTTGAGGTTTTTATTTCCCTCGACTCAGAAGATCGCCTTATAGCCACTACCGATAAACCGGTAGCTATGGTTGGTGAGTTTGGTTATATGGAAGTGGTTGGCGAGAGTCAGTATGGCGCCTTTGTAGATTGGGGGTTGATGAAGGATCTATTTGTCCCCTTCCGTGAGCAGAAGCTAAAGATGGAGCAAGGCCGTTCATACCTTATTCGTGTTTATATTGATAAGGAGACAAACCGTATTGCAGGCTCCGGCCGAATTGAGCGCTTCCTCGATAATACTCCTCCCGATTTTGAAGTTGGTCAAGAGGTCGATCTATATATCTATAGCGAAAGCGAAATGGGCTTCTCTGCTATAATTAACAATACGCATACCGGCATTCTTTACCATTCCGAACTTTTTAAGGTGGTTCGCAAAGGTATGCGCACCAAAGGATTCATTAAAAAGATCAGGGAAGACGATAAGATCGACCTTTCGTTGGAACCAATTGGCTATAAGAAGAAGATTGACGACCTATCGCAGCGTGTGCTCGATGCGTTAGCAAAGAGTAACGGTTTTCTTGCCCTTAGCGATAAAACCGACCCTGATGTGATTTACAATGCGTTGGACATGAGTAAGAAAAATTTTAAGAAATCTATTGGTTCACTGTTTAAAGCAGGGCTGATAACTATTTCCGATGAAGGGATAAAGCTGAAATAGCCGTTTCTTAAAAATTAAGCAACTAACCGTCTTGAATTCAAGGCGGTTTTTTTTGGATATAACGGGAGAGAAGAATGCTTGCTTCGGAATATTTGAGAATTTGATTTTGCTAGATCTTGTTTTTTGCTGTGTTTGCTCCTGTGAATCAACAATGTTTTTAGAATTCGATAAAATGTTATAATTTGTCTATCCGTTCAGATGCGTTTCGAAGGGGAACAGTTTAAAGGGTATGGATTATACAATTTATAGCATTAACAAGGATGCATACTACAGTAGTATGCATCAGGAAAAACCTGAATTTTGCTTTTATAGGTTAGAAGATTTTGAGGGTGCTTACGACAACTCTCTTTATCAAATTCGGTTTTATCTAAGTGAAGGGCAGGTAACTATTAATGAAGATTCCTATTTAGTTGCCGTTAACGATGTGCATATTATAAAACCCAATGTAGTATGCAACACGGTTGATGCGGAAACATCTGGCTATGTATTTCTATTTTCTGACTCTTTTCTAGATCGAGTTCAAATGCATTGTAGCTCATCGCTGCGCAACCAATTAGCAATCCATGCTATTCCAAATGTAGTTCATATTCGGTTGGAATTAGTTTCAAAGCTAAGATCCTATATCGATCTTATTTCGGAGGAGATCATTCATGGGGATAATTTGGAGGCTATTGAAAAGATGATCTCCATAGTCTTTTTATACCTGTTTGATTGCAAAAATTTGGCTCATATAGACAGTCGATTTGATTCTGAAAAGGTTTGCTGTTTGTTGAAATCTATTGATGAGAACTTTAAAGAGCATCAACATGCCTTGTTCTATTCAAAGTTACTGTCAGTTTCTGTTCGACGGATGAATGAGCTAACGACTGCTACGTTAGCTCGAACGGTTACCATGCTTATTCAAGAGCGGATAATGTTGGAAGCAAAGCGTCAAATTATTATAGGTCGAATGTCAATGAAAGAGATTGCATTTATGCTTGGTTATATTGACAATGCGTATTTTTCGAGAGTATTTAAAAAATCGACCGGTATTTCTCCCTCTGAATATAAGCAGCGCTACGGCAAATAGTCCAACTATTGGTGCGAATAATCCAACTCAATTGGTGACATACTTGTAGTTTTGTATGATTCGTCAGTATGTATATGGCGTAAGTATTCATAAAAACGCGGAATTGGAGATTGTTTAAGTTGTTATATTGTTGATAACCTAACTTATAGATGATTTATGTGATTATTTTACTCACCCTAGTTTTATTAACCTAATTTTTTAAGTATGATTTTACTAACCAAAATCAGATTTCTTCTGTTGTATTTGGTATTGGCAACGATTCCGT
>JACCEE010996849.1_pt1 | contig 10799 bp, 8 predicted proteins | sample 7449931 | NCBI WGS metagenome assembly JACCEE01 (sample SAMN15323457, study PRJNA562643) | freshwater metagenome | isolation source: river surface water | place: USA:Blue River Watershed | collected 2017-08-19 | reverse complement strand
GGATCTGTACGCCATAAGGTGCTGGCGAGCTGAAATTGCTGGTTGGTGCCAAGCTGGTTTTGCCATTGTAAATCGAGGGTCTGCAGCAGCAATTGCTGATGCTGTGGCCCCCGTAACAGGCTGTCGCCTTTGGCGTTGCTGCCGAGTACACGGTATTGCAGATCCGGCTGTGCCGCCTGCACGCTCGTGCTGAAGCTCAGACTAGCACTCAGTACCACAGCCATTGTTGGATACCACCACGACATAGATCCACTCCTGTTCATTCAACTCAACCCGGGAAAGGCTGTGCGGACAGGATAAAAGCAGTGGTTCACTGCTGCTCTGCGCGCTGACCAAAGGTCAAAAACGCCGACCAGCTGTTGGATTTGCTACATAGTTCGTAGCATTGTCAGTTTGTGCTCTAGTAACGAACGCTTTTCTGGCTCGTAACTATATTCCAGCGCCTGTTCGAGTAGCTGTCGCGCAGCTTGGTATTGATGATTTTTCAGATAGTGCCGTACCAGCGCCTGGTTCGCCTGCAATAAATAGGGCACTCGTTTTTGTAACCGCTGATAGAAGCTGATCGCCAGCGCCTCGCGACCAGCTTGCTCCGCCTGGACCGCCTGAATATACAGCTCAAAAGGATCGTCACTGTCGGCTAGCGCCAGTCGCTGTTCTAACTGCTGCACCAGCGGCTGGTCGCCCAGTTGCATCGCCAGCACCTGATAGTTGTTTAACAGCGCCAGCTGCTGCGGGGCAATCGCAAGGCCATATTGATACCATTGTTGTGCCAGCTCTGGCTGTTGCTGACGACGCAATAAAACCGCCATCAGGTTAATTGCCGGGACGAATTGGTCATCCTGCTGCAGGCTGGTCTGTATCAGTGCATACGCCTGATCAAGCTCACCACGCAGCAAAGCTTCCGCCGCCAAATTGTTGAATACAGTAGCGAAGAACCGGGCGTCGCTGAGAAAATCACCCTGATAGCTGATGGGACCGCGGAAATAATCGATATACAGCGGGCTGATCATGCTGGAATCCGGATCCGCGTTCAGGTAGCTGCGCACATGCGTGGCCTGTAACAACAAGTCGCCACGAATATCGATGACGGGTTCCCGGTAGGTTGCCCGGAATCGAACTTCAATGCCGGCGACATCAGCCAGTGCTTTGGTTAGCAAGGCGAGACTGACACAATTGGCAGAACCGGTGCGCATCACCTCACTGGCGCTGGTGGTGTTGCCGTTAAACTGAAACACCGCCAGCACGTTTTGCATGTAGCTGTACAGCCGATACTCGGGCTTTTGCCCGGCATAAAGCGGGTCATGGAAATAGCTGAGGAAATCTTGTTGCTGCGCGGCTGTCAGTTGCGACAGTTCGGCGAGGTCCGGTACAGCGGCGGCAGTAGCGAAAATCTGCGGCGGGATCTGCGGTGCTTTTGCTCGTATCGGCGGTTGCACGACTGCATTCGTCTGCTGGGCCTGGTTTGCAGTAGTCAGGGGTACTTGTTGCGCGCAACCGGCCAGACAGATACTGAGGAATAAAGCCATCAACCGCATGAATAGACTCCGTTAGAATTTTTCATATTGTTAACATAGAGCCAACACTGAATTCCAGCAGTAAATAAGCGGGATCTGTCGCATACAACCGGTGGTTTAGCCACATCTATGCTGGTCAGCCTTGCTCCGCCCGTTCGGACACGGCAGAATCAGGCAGTACTCCAATTGGAAATTCCTATAATGACAACAAAAACAACAGTATCAGGCGCTGAAATTCCGAAAAAGGGCTTTTTTGCCCATTTTGGTTTAGTGCCACAAATTTTATTGGGCATGATTTTAGGTGTCGCACTGGCGAGCTGGTCGACAGAGGCTGGTCAATCAGTTGCGATGCTGGGGGCGTTATTTGTTAAAGCGTTAAAAGCAGTCGCGCCTATTTTGGTGTTTGTGCTGGTGGCATCCGCCATTGCTAACCGCAAAATCGGTGGCCAGGCCAAAATGAAACCGGTGTTGGTGCTGTATTTACTCGGCACTTTTTTAGCGGCACTGACTGCAGTAGGCGCCAGTTTTCTGTTCCCAAGCAGTTTAATCCTGAGCGACGCCCAACAAGCGGTGACAGCACCGGAAGGCATTGGCCAGGTGCTCAAAGGCATTCTGTTTCAGGCAGTCGATAACCCGGTCAATGCGCTGCTGACCGGCAACTTTATCGGCGTTTTAACCTGGTCTATCGGTTTTGGTCTTGGTCTGCATCACGCCAACAGCACGACGAAAAAAGTATTCAGCGATATTTCGCACGGTGTCTCGCATCTGGTGACGTTAATCATTCGGTTAGCGCCTATCGGTATTTTTGGTCTGGTGGCTGAAACTGTCGCTACCACTGGTTTTGCTGGCCTCGCCAGCTATGGCCACTTACTGGCTGTGCTGGTTGGTTCGATGGCCTTTATTGCTTTTGTGATCAATCCGCTGTTGGTGTTTATCACCACACGGCGTAATCCTTATCCGCTGGTGCTGACCTGTTTGCGTGAAAGCGGTGTGCCGGCATTTTTCACCCGCAGTTCAGCCGCCAATATTCCGGTTAATATGATGCTGTGTGAAAAGCTGAAACTGGATGAGGATACCTATTCAGTGTCAATTCCGCTTGGTGCCACTATTAACATGGCCGGAGCTGCGATCACTATTACAGTGCTGACGCTGGCTGCAGTGCATACCTTGGGCATTCCGGTCGATTTTGCTACCGCGATGTTGTTAAGTGTGGTTGCGGCGATCTGTGCCTGTGGTGCCTCTGGTGTGGCCGGTGGTTCTCTCTTATTGATCCCACTCGCTTGTGGCCTGTTTGGTATTCCGGCAGAAGTTGCGATGCAGGTGGTTGCGGTTGGCTTTATCATCGGTGTGGTGCAGGATTCCTGCGAAACTGCACTGAATAGCTCAACAGATGTGGTGTTTACCGCAGCAGTCAGCCAGCGCGCTGGTGCCTGATTTTGTCGCCTTGGCCGGTGTCGCCAGACGCCGGCCTCTGCTGATAACCCACCTTTGAATCCTCCTAAAGTCCCAAAACCAAGCCGCTAATTCCTTTTAGTTATATCTGAGCCGATTTGCTTCTTGGATTCAGGACGTTTAGACGTCTAATATCGCAGCCATATTGGATAACCCCGCTGTGTTTTACTCAAATGCAGTATGGTGTGTCGATGATCTGAGCCTGACTAAGGCAAGAGCCCGTGGGGACCTGAGCGTGCAGTATTTACCGATTTTCACTGATTTGACTGGCAAAGCCGTGCTGCTGATAGGTGGCGGTCACGTTGCCTTGCGTAAAGCGCGGGCGCTGCTGGATGCTGGCGCTGTGCTGACCGTGGTGTCGCATCAGTTTGAAACGGATTTCCAACATTGGGCTGCGCAGGGAAAAGCCGTGCTGGTGCAGGGCGATTTTCAGCCTGCGCAAATCTCTGGTCACTGGCTGGTCATCGCTGCGACGGACGATGATGCCGTTAATGCTGCGGTGCATCAGGCCGCGACGGCGCGACAGGTCTGGGTGAATACCGTCGACGACCAGGACAAATGTGAGTTTATTTTTCCATCCATTATTAACCGTGCACCTATTCAAATCGCAATCTCCAGTGGCGGCACTGCGCCTGTGCTGGTGCGCCGGCTGCGCGAACAGTTAGAAACTTTGTTACCTCAGCATCTGGGGCCTTTGGCCACGTTGGTGGGGAAGTTTCGTAAAAACGTGCAGCAGAAGCTGGACAATTTTGCTGCCCGCCGGCAGTTTTACGAACAGGTATTCAGCTCCAAAGTGGTGAGCTTGCTGCAAAGCGGCCAGCCACAGGCGGCGGAAGATACACTGGAGCAAATGCTCGATGGCCATCAGCCACTGCGCGGTGAAGTCTTTGTCGTCGGCGCCGGGCCCGGTGATCCCGAGTTATTGACGCTCAAAGCGCTGCAGCTGATGCAACAAGCTGATGTCGTGGTGTACGACTATTTGGTGTCGGAGCCGATTATGCAGCTGGTACGCCGCGACGCTGAACTGATTTGTGTTGGCAAAAAAGCTGGCGCGCATTCAGTGGCTCAGGAAGAGACCAATGCTTTGCTGATTAGGCTCGCGCTGGAAGGCAAAAAAGTCTGCCGGTTAAAAGGCGGCGACCCCTTTATTTTTGGCCGGGGTGCGGAAGAAATCGAAGTCTTGTTGCCGCATCAAATTCCGTTTCAGGTGGTGCCGGGCATTACTGCTGCGGCGGGCTGTGCTGCTTACGCCGGTATTCCGTTGACGCATCGTGACCATGCGCAGGCGGTGCAGTTTGTCACCGGACATTGCCAGAAGGATGGTAAAGAGCCGGACTGGCAGAGCTTAAGCCGACCCAATCAAACCTTAGTGATTTACATGGGCCTGATGAAATCGGCCCATATTCAGGCGCAGCTGCTGCAGGCAGGCCGCGCTCCTGATACGCCGGTCGCCATTCTGGAAAACGGTACGCGACCTGAGCAGCGGGTGTTCACCGGCACGCTGGGGCAGCTGGCGGCATTGATTGAGCAACACCAGGTGCAATCGCCGGCCTTGCTGGTGATTGGCGAAGTGGTGGCGCTGCAAAAAAAATTGGCCTGGTATGGCGCGCAAACACCGCGTGCGCAGATCACGCCGCTGAATTGATCGCAACTCAACCGTATTGAATTGAATAGTTTTTATAGCAAGGTAACTGATATGCCGACCCTAACGCACTTACAACAGCTCGAAGCGGAAAGTATTCAGATCTTCCGTGAAGTAGCGGCCGAATTTGATAATCCGGTCATGCTGTATTCCATTGGTAAAGACTCGTCGGTGCTGTTGCATCTGGCGCGCAAAGCCTTTTACCCGGGCAAGATCCCGTTCCCGCTGCTGCATGTCGATACCGACTGGAAATTCCGCGAGATGATCGCGTTTCGGGATCTCTTGGCTAAAGACTACGATTTTGAATTGATCGTGCACAAAAACCCGGAAGGTCTGGCAATGGGCATGAACCCGTTCACTTTCGGTAGCGCTAAACATACAGACGTGATGAAAACCGAAGGCCTGAAACAAGCGCTAAACAAATATGGTTTTGACGCGGCCTTTGGTGGCGCACGCCGGGATGAAGAAAAATCCCGCGCCAAAGAGCGGATCTACTCATTCCGTGACCAGTACCATCGCTGGGACCCGAAAAACCAGCGGCCTGAGCTGTGGCATACCTATAACGGTCAGGTCAATAAAGGCGAAAGTATCCGCGTGTTCCCGCTGTCCAACTGGACTGAACTGGATATCTGGCAATACATCTATCAGGAAAACATCGACATAGTGCCGCTGTATTTTGCTGCGCACCGCCCGGTGGTTGAACGCAATGGCACCATGATTATGGTCGACGATGACCGCATGCCGCTTGAACCGGGCGAAGTGCCGGAGCAGAAATTGGTACGTTTCCGGACTTTAGGCTGTTACCCGCTGACCGGAGCTGTCGAGTCGGAAGCGACGACGTTAACCGGCATTATTGAAGAGATGTTGTTATCGCGTTCCAGTGAACGGCAAGGCCGGGTCATTGACAGCGATTCCAGCGGGTCGATGGAAAAGAAAAAACGTGAGGGCTATTTCTGATGTCAGTGGCAATTGAACTCGAACAGCTGGGGATCGAAGAATACCTCAAGCAGCAGCAACACAAATCTTTGTTGAAGTTTTTAACCTGTGGCTCGGTCGATGATGGCAAAAGTACCCTGATTGGCCGTCTGTTGCATGACAGTGCACAGATTTATGAAGATCAGCTGGCCGCGCTGCATAAAGACAGCAAAACCCACGGCACCACCGGTGAAGCCATTGATCTGGCGTTACTGGTCGACGGTTTACAGGCTGAACGTGAGCAAGGTATTACCATTGATGTGGCCTACCGGTATTTCTCCACGTCCAAACGGAAGTTTATCATCGCCGATACGCCGGGCCATGAGCAGTACACCCGCAATATGGCGACCGGCGCTTCAAACTGCGACCTGGCGATTATTCTGGTCGACGCGCGCTACGGCGTGCAGGTGCAGACCCGTCGCCACAGCTTTATCTGTTCACTGCTGGGCATTAAGCAGTTTGTCGTGGCCATCAATAAAATGGATTTAGTCGGCTTCTCTGAAGCGCGTTATGACGAGATCCGCCAAGAGTATTTAGCTTTTGCGGCGCAGCTACAGGTACCGGATATTCAGTTTGTGCCACTGTCAGCGTTAAATGGTGACAACGTGGTGAACCGCTCGGCGCAAGCACCTTGGTATCAGGGCCCGACGTTACTGGCGCTGTTAGAAGATGCGCCGGTGACTGGCTTTAATCATGCGTTTGAAGCGCGGTTGCCAGTGCAGTATGTCAGCCGACCGAATCTGGACTTCCGCGGTTTTGCCGGTACAGTTGCCTCTGGCAGCTTTAAAGTTGGTGATGCAGTGGTTGCCTTACCGTCAGGCAAAGGCTCTGCGGTGAAATCCATTGTGACTTTCGATGGCGAATTGCCGGAAGCGTATGCCGGTCAGGCGGTTACATTAACGCTGACTGATGAAATCGACATCAGCCGTGGTGACGTGATTGTGCCTGCGCAGCATCATGCCAGTGTGTCGAACCGGATATTGGCCAAAGTGGTGTGGATGCATGAAGATCCGCTGACCATCGGCAAGCAATACAACATCAAACTTGGCACGAAAAAAGTACCAGGCACAGTCACAGCCATTGCGCATAGCATTGATGTGAACACGTTGGAAGAGCATGCCGCTACCGAGCTGAATCTGAACAGTATCGCGCTGGTTGAGCTCGAACTGACCGAAGCCGTGGTATTTGACCCGTACAGTAAGAACCGCGACACCGGTGGCTTTATTTTTATCGACCGGATCAGCAATATCACCGTGGGTGCCGGTATGGTCGACAGCGCGCTGGCGTCAAGCAGCAGCCGTGCTGAGTTCAGTGCTTTTGAGCTGGAATTTAACGCTTTAGTGCGTAAACATTTCCCGCATTGGCAGGCGGTTGATATCAGTAAGTTGTGATGCGAGTTTATGGCTTCTTTTAATGTAAGCCAGTCCGTGGACACGGCAATCGTCCGCTGTTCACACGCAGACACGCCGTGAATACATCCCTGTAGGCTCCTCTGCGGCATCCATGCCGCAGAGGGTCTGCTTAGTGAACAGACTCCCGCTGCCTGTCGGAACTTTTGGTTCTTTTACTGGCATGCAAAGGCAGAAAACAGATGGAACAAACTTCAGCTTCAGTCAGCGCCAACAATATCGTCTGGCAACAACATGCCGTCAGCCGCACTGATCGCGAGGCGCAGAAACAGCAGCAGGCGGTGGTGTTATGGTTCACCGGTTTAAGCGGTGCCGGCAAATCGACCGTCGCCGGCGCTTTGGAACAGGCGTTGCTGCAGCGGGGTGCCCACACCTATCTGCTGGATGGCGATAACGTGCGCCATGGCTTGTGTGCCGGTTTAGGTTTCAGTGAAGCCGACCGAAATGAAAACCTGCGCCGCGTAGGGGCTGTAGCCGGTCTGATGCTGGATGCTGGTCTGATTGTATTAAGCGCTTTTGTCTCGCCACTGCGAAGCCAACGCGATGCTATTCGCGCCAGTTTGCCAGAAGGCCGTTTTATTGAAGTGCATGTGGCAACCTCGCTGGATGTCTGTGAACAGCGTGACGTCAAAGGCCTGTATCAGAAAGCCCGGCGTGGCGAAATCGCCAATTTCACTGGGATTTCAGACCCTTACGAAGCGCCGTTACAGCCGGAGATTAGCCTCGACACTGGTGTACTTTCACTGGATGACAGTGTGCAGCAGTTGCTGAAATTACTGGAGCAACGTGGCATTATCCAGCCACAATCCTGACAGGGACCTTCCTGAATGTTAACGACACCTGCTGAACTCAGCCATTGGTTGCCACAAATCCGCCGCATCAGCATCGATGCGGGGCACGCTATTCTGGCGATCTACAATCAACCACAAGCCATTGATGTGCAAAATAAAGCTGATGACAGCCCGCTGACAGCCGCCGATTTGGCCGCGCATCAGCTGATCATGCGCGAACTGCAGATGCTTACGCCGGACATTCCGGTACTGTCCGAAGAAGCCGCCGATATTCCGTGGAGCGAGCGCCAACACTGGCAACGCTTCTGGCTAGTCGACCCGCTGGATGGCACCAAAGAATTTATCAAACGCAACGGCGAATTCACCGATAATATCGCGTTGATTTATGCTGGTGAGCCGGTGCTTGGCGTCATTCATGCGCCGGTGCTGGGCAAAACCTTTAGCGGTGCAGAAGGGCTCGGTGCTTTTGTCGCCGACAGCGCCGGTGAACGGGCTATTCAGGCAGTCGCACCCAAAGCTGGTGAAACCGTACGGCTGGTCGGCAGTAAAAGCCATTATCAGCCAGAAGTGGAGCCATACCTGGCGCAGTTCCCACAGCATGAACTGGTCGCGGTCGGCAGTTCGTTAAAGTTCGGTCTGGTGGCGGAAGGCGCGGCGCACATTTATCCACGGTTTGGCCCGACTATGTTATGGGACACCGGCGCCGGCCACATCATCGCTACCGCCGCGGGTGCCAGCGTCGTGTATGACGGCATTGAAGGCCCGGCCTATCAGCGCGAAAATCTGCGCAACGGCAATTTTGTCGTGCGGGTATAACTCCTCCTTCATTCTGCCCGGTACCGGATTGATGCCCAATCTGGCACCGGGCTGTTTGGTTGCAAATGGTCAGGCAGACCGCTTTGTCACCGCTTTCTTTTGCTGGCTCAAGCCGACAATCCAAAATTCAAAGCCCGCGCCACGCCGTTGCGCATCCTATTTTTTTGCGAAGACCTGAAAGAATTTTATCCTTGTGCCAGTCTTTCTATTGTTCATTCAGACAACAGCAGAAACAGGCAGGTGCTCCTTGGCTAGTTCAGGTTCAGTGAAAAGTCGTATTTTTATCGGTTATGCCGCTATTTTCTTCGTCACTCTTGTTGCTGCTGTCTTGCTGATCCAAAGCAATCGCCAGCTGATGCACGAAGTCGGTGGTTTTGTTGACCGATCCGTGCCGGCGTTACAGGCCATATCAGCGTTGCAGAATGTGACGCATCAGCAAGTGCTTGCCGGCTACGAGCTTTACGGCACGACCATCAAAAGCGCGGAATTTACCGACAAACAGCAACGCATGGAGCAGTCATTACAAAGTCATCTGCGGGTGTTGGATAAAGTCGGCGGGCAAGGCTTGCAGACCGAACAGCAACAGCTGCAGCAAGCTTTACAGCAACTGTTGCAAGTGATGGCAGCGGAGCAGGTGGATTGGGATCAGGCTCGCTCACAACTCAGTGCTATTAACCAGGCCGCCGGCACATTGAATCAACAGCTGGAAAAGCTCGCCGCTAATATCACCAAAGACGCACAAACTAGTACAACCAATATCAGCGGGTCATTAGCGCAAAACAGTACCACTGTTGTGGTGCTGGTGTTATTGATCCTCTCGGTGGCCATTGGCTTTTTCCTGTTGGCACAAAAACAAATTGCCAATCCGATCATCCGGTTGTCCGGCGAATTACAGCAAGTCGCGGATAGCCGCGATTTAAACCGCAGCCTGAGTACAGATACGGTCGCAGAAGTGAACAGTGTGGCCGCCAGTGTTAATTTGCTGCTTCGGGTGTTTAAAAGCGGCATCACCGATATCTATCAGGCGATTTCCGGCATCAATCAGGCAGTTGATGCGTTGGCGGGTAGTTCGGCGCAATCTTCAAGTGCGGTGCAGCAACTGGAAAAAACACTCTCTGTATTGGTCAGCAGCATGGTGCAGCTGGAACAGCAAATGGAAGACAGTGTCAGCCGCTCGATGCATGCTGCCAGTTCGGCACATGCCGGTGCGGCCGCCATGTCGCAGAGCCAGATCGAAGTGCGGCAAACTTCGGACAGTATTAGTCAGTTGTCTGGGGACATTGAAACAACAGGGCAAATGCTGCTGACGTTGCAGGCGACGGGCACTGAAGTCTCCGGCGTCGTGAAAACTATCGCCGACATTGCCTCGCAGACCAATTTGCTGGCCCTGAACGCCGCAATTGAAGCGGCGCGCGCCGGTGAATCGGGCCGTGGTTTTGCCGTGGTTGCCGACGAAGTGCGTACGCTGGCCGTGCGGACACAGCAATCCACGGCAGAAATTAACAACATGCTGGCGAAGATTGTCAGTTCGATCCAGGCGGCAGTGGCCAATATGCAGTCCAACCGTGAAACCGCGCAGCGCTCGGTTGAGCTGGCCGGACAGCTGGTGCAAACGCTGGAACACGGGCGTCAGGTGATCCTGACACTGGCGGGAGTGAGTCAGGAAGCCGCAGATTTGGCCAATCATTCCCAGCAAAAAGCCAGTGCGCTCAAACACGAAATCGCCGCGTTTGAACAAAATGGCCAATCGGTCAGTGCCGCGAACCAAGCGGTGGCATCGACCAGTCAGGCGTTAACCGGGCTGGCCGGTCAATTACGCAACACAGCGGGCCTGTTTAAGCTCTGAGGGCTGCGCTACTTCAACTGTGGTGTTTCTGCCAAAGACGGGTGCAGTGAAAGAAAATTGGTGCTGCACCGGTCAACTGCCCGTCATTGTTCCAATCAGGTTGTTCAAGATGTTGCAAGCCGCGTTGATTCTAATCGCCCTTTCTGCTGCGCTGATGGCGTGGTCATTTCAGGCCGGTCAATATGGCGCGTTTAGCGCTATTGTGGCCTATTTCACTGAAGTCTCACCGGCTTTACTGGCCCAGTTAGCACAACCGCAGATTGGGTTGCTTTGGACTGTGGTGTTACTGGCGTTGCTGGGGTTGCGTTGGCGTCTGCCGCAGCAGTTACTGGCGCTGAGTCTGGTCCTGTTCAG
>JACCEE010633798.1_pt1 | contig 10800 bp, 11 predicted proteins | sample 7449931 | NCBI WGS metagenome assembly JACCEE01 (sample SAMN15323457, study PRJNA562643) | freshwater metagenome | isolation source: river surface water | place: USA:Blue River Watershed | collected 2017-08-19 | reverse complement strand
GATTCCCTCGCGGGGAAAGCTGACGACGGTCGCGTCGCTCTTGGCCCTTACGGTTACCGTGCGCGGACGCCCCGAGATCATATCGATTTCCCCAAGACTGTCACCGGCCACGAGGCGGGCAATTTCTATTAAACCCTCCGTATCCGACTGGCGGAGAACCGAAAGTTCCCCCGAAACGACGAAAAACATATCCGGCGATTCGTCTTCGGCGTTGAAAATAGTTTCCGAGGGTTTAAATGAACGGAGCGTTGAATTTGCCGCGATGTCTTCGAGGCAGGATTGGGGAATTCTGGAAAAAACCTGAGAAGAGGAGATCGCTGCCGTTTTTTGTTCCGAATCGCTCATTCAGAAAAGCTCCCGAGTTATTACTATAGCAGTTTTTGCTGGGTTTTACGAAAAAAAAACCTAAAAAAACCCATAATTATCAATTTGACAGCGAAAGTAAACTGCCTCTATCATTAGAACGAACAAATTACGTTACAAGGAGATACAAATGAATCTAAACAAACTGTTGGGTTTGCTCGGAACGACTTTAGGCGGAGGTCTCGTCGGGGCTGGAATTCAACGGACCTATATGTTCGGAAACAAGCTTTCCTCCGGTCTCTCGAAAATGATGGGTAAATCGAGCCTTCGTTGGGATTCGACGACTTGGACGCTCTTGATCATAGGCATCCTGGTGCTCGCCGCCGGCGTCTGGTTTACGATGAAGAAAAAATAACGCCCAAAACGTGCCGCCTTGCGCGGCACTTGCCCATTGCGCTATAATGTTGCGGTTACCAAAGACGCCGGGACTAATGAGGTCCGGCGTTTTTTGTGAGGAGGACCTATGAAAATCGCAGGAAAGACCCTGCCCATTCTGCTCGTGGCCGCGGTGGCGCTCGTCGCCGGTTGCGCCAAGACGTCGCAAAGCTCAGGCGACGTAATCAAGATCGGCGTTTTCGAGCCGATGACCGGCGCGAATGCCGCAGGCGGCGCCATGGAAGTTGAGGGCATCAAGCTCGCCAACGAAATGTTCCCGACCGTCACAGTCGGGGGCAAAGAGTACAAGATCGAGCTCGTTATCGCGGACAATAAGTCCGATAAGGTTGAGGCCGCCACCGCGGCCCAGAGGCTCGTCGACAAGGATAAGGTTTCTGTCATGCTCGGATCGTGGGGCTCGTCCCTTTCGATGGCCGCGGGCCCGATCGTCCTTGACGCTAAGGTTCCCGCCGTCGGCCTTTCGTGCACGAATCCCCTGGTCACCCTCGGAAACGACTACTATTTCCGCGTTTGCTTCATCGACCCCTTCCAGGGAACCGTAATGGCGAACTACGCCTATAACGTCGCCGGCGCCCGCACCGCGGTAATCGTCCAGGAAGTTTCCAACGATTATTCGGTTGGCCTCGCGAAGTACTTCACCGATACCTTCAAGAAGCTCACCGGCAACGACGCGTGCATCCTGTCGGTCCTGAACTACAACACGAACGACCAGGACTTTACCGCCCAGCTTACGACGATCAAGTCTCTCAAGCCCGACGTCATCTTCGCGCCCGGCAACTATACCGAGAGCGCGCTCGTGATGAAGCAGGCTCGCGAGCTCGGCATCACCGTGCCGTTCCTCGGCGGCGACACCTGGGAAACCCCGGAGTTCCTCGACGTCGGCAAGAAGCTCGTCGAGGGAGCCACGTTCTCCACGTTCTTCGCCGTAGAGGGCGCCACTTCCGGCATGTCCAAGACTTTCGTGGACGCCTACAAGGCAAAGTACTCGAAGGAACCCGCCGCGGTCACCGCTCTCGGTTTCGACGGATACCTGCTCGCGATCGACGCGATCAAGCGCGCCGATTCACTTGACACCGTCAAGATCCGCGACGCTATCGCCGCGACGAAGGGCCTCGAGGGAGCCGCCGGCTCCATCACCCTCGACGTGAACGGCGACGCTACCAAGAGCGCGTTCATCAAGACCGTCAAAGACGGGAAGTTCGCGTACCTCACGGTCGTAAACCCCTAATTCTCGGCTCTTTAGAAGGGCGGCGACGCTCCCGCATCGCGGGGCGTTGTCTCCCTTCCCTTGAGCAAAAATCCGCCCTTGCTGGAAGTACCATGACTATTGCCCTTTTCCTTCAGCACTTAACCAACGCCCTTTCCCTCGGAAGCCTGTACGCGCTCATCGCGATCGGCTATACGATGGTCTACGGCATTCTCCGCCTCATCAATTTCGCGCACGGCGACGTGTTCATGCTCGGCGCGTACCTCGCGTTCTATCTCGTGACGCTCGCGTTGCTTCCCTGGTGGGTGGCGTTTCTCGTCGCGATAGCGCTCACGGCGATGCTCGGCATCGGCCTCGAGAGGGTCGCCTACCGACCGCTCCGGGATTCACCGCGGATCTCGATAATGATCAGCGCGATCGGCGCCTCGTTTCTCATCGAAAACCTCGCGACTGTCCTCTTCGGCGGAAGGCCGAAAGGATTCGTCGTTCCCGATATTTTCTCGCAAGTCCTCCATTTCGGCTCGGTCTCTGTCGTGTCGATCAGCGTCATGATCCCGATTTTTACGTTCGCCATCCTCGCGCTTCTCCTTTGGATCGTGCACTCGACCAAGGTCGGCATGGCGATGCGCGCGGTGTCGACCGACATCGACGCGGCTCGGCTCCAGGCGATCGACGTCAATCGCGTCGTCTCGTTTACCTTTGGGCTCGGCTCGCTTCTCGCCGCGTTCGGCGGCATCCTCTGGTCGCTCAAGTACCCGCAGCTGAATCCCACGATGGGGATCATGCCGGGGCTTAAGTGCTTCATCGCCGCGGTGCTCGGCGGGATCGGAAACATCGGCGGCGCGGTTCTCGGCGGATTCCTTCTCGGCTTCATCGAGATCATGATCATCGCGTTCCTCCCGAACCTTACCGGTTACCGGGACGCGTTCGCGTTCGTCGCGCTCATTCTCGTGCTCCTCCTTAAGCCCTCTGGGCTCCTCGGGAAAAACCAGGTGGAGAAAGTATAAATGAAAAAGAAAACGAACCTGATTCTTTCCGCGATAGCGTGCCTCGCGCTCCTCGCGCTCGTCTTCGTGGCCGACAATGCCTTCGGTAACTTCACGCTTCGCATTTTCAATCTTTGCGCGATATATATCGTTCTCGCGATCTCGATGAACCTACTCAACGGATTCACCGGGCTTTTCTCGCTCGGTCACGCGGGCTTCATGGCGATCGGCGCGTACGTGTGCGCGCTTTTGACCATGAGCCCCGCGCAGAAGGCGATGAACTTTTTCCTGTCGCCGATCGTTCCCGTCCTGGCGAACGTGCAGATTCCGTTCGTGCCGGCGCTCGTCGCGGCGGGACTGGTCGCCGCGGCCTTCGCCTGGCTCATCGGAACGCCGGTGCTTCGGCTCCGCGACGATTACCTCGCGATCGCGACGCTCGGCTTCGCCGAGATAATTCGCGTCGTCATAACGAACATGCAGTCCGTGACTAACGGCGCGCTGGGGCTCAAGGGCCTGCCAAAGTACTCGACCACCTGGGTCGTGTGGAGCGTCGCGGCGCTTTCCGTGATATTCATGTTCGCGCTGACCCGTTCGGCGTATGGCCGCTCGCTGAAGGCCGTGCGCGACAACGAGATCGCCGCCCAGGCTATGGGCATCGACGTCGCGCACGTCAAGATCGTCAGCTTCGTCGTGTCCGGCTTCATGGCCGGCGTCGGCGGCGCACTGCTCGGCCACCTCATGACGACGATCGACCCGAAGATGTTCGTATTCGGGCTCACCTATAACATCATCCTGATCGTGGTGCTCGGCGGCAACGGAAGCATTACCGGCTCCGTGATCGCGTCGATCGCGGTAACCGTCCTCATGGAGGCCCTTCGCTTCCTCGACGGGCCGCTCAACCTTCTCTTCGTGAGAACCGACGGGCTTCCGGGGCTTCGCATGGTCGTCTTCTCGCTCCTCCTGATGGCCGTCGTCATCTACCGGCAAAAGGGACTGATGGGCACGAAGGAGTTCTCCTGGGACATGCTCTTTGGGGCGCGAAAGGGGGCGGACAAATGCTAAAGGCAAACCACGCCACGATGCGTTTCGGCGGGCTTACCGCCGTGTCCGACCTCAACCTCACCGTCGCAGACGGCGAGATCGTCGGGCTTATCGGGCCGAACGGCGCCGGAAAGACCACCGCGTTCAATATGATCACGGGCGTATACAAGCCGACCGAGGGCAACGTCACCTACGACGGCGTCGACATCTCCCGGCTTCCCCCGCATAAAATCACGGAGCTAGGGCTCGCCCGAACGTTCCAGAATATCCGCCTGTTCCGCGAGATGAGCGTCCTCGAGAACGTGCTCGTCGCGAGTAACCTTCGGATGGGCATTCACCTTATCCCGTCGGTTCTGCACCTTCCCGCGTACGGAAAAAAGGAACGCGAGGCCCGCGCGAGCGCGATGGATCTGCTCGATTCCGTCGGCCTCGCCGATCACGCGAACGACGCCGCCACGTCGCTGCCGTACGGAAAGCAACGCCGGCTTGAGATCGTCCGCGCGCTCGCGACGAAACCATCCCTTCTCCTGCTCGACGAGCCGGCCGCCGGCATGAACCCACAGGAGTCGCAGGAGCTGATGCGCTTCATCCTCTCGATTCGCGAGCGGCACTCATTGTCGATCCTTCTAATCGAGCATCATATGCAGGTCGTCATGGGCGTCTGCTCGCGCATGTACGTCCTTGAGTACGGGGTGACGATCGCCGACGGGACGCCGGACGAGATCCGGAAAAACCAGCGCGTCATCGAGGCGTATTTGGGAGTGGATAATGCTGAAGCTTGAGAATATATCGGTTTATTACGACGGAATCCACGCCCTTCAGGGCGTTTCGCTCGACGTGCCCGACGGTAAGATCGTTTCCCTGATCGGCGCGAACGGCGCGGGAAAGTCGACTACGCTTAAGTCGATCGTCGGCTTGGTAAGGCCCGCGTCCGGGCGGGTGCTGTGGGACGGCGTCGACCTGGTGGGCTCGGCCACGAAGGATATCGTTTCGCGCGGCGTCGTGCTCGTGCCGGAAGGCAGACGCGTTTTCCCGAACCTCAGCGTCGAGGAAAACCTCACGCTTGGCGCATACTGCCGCAAGGACAGGGACGGAATCAAGCGCGACCGCGAGATGGTCTATGACCTTTTCCAACGGCTTCGCGAGCGCATGAAACAGCCGGCTGGAACCTTGTCGGGCGGGGAGCAGCAAATGCTTGCCGTCGGCCGCGGGCTCATGACTCAGCCTAAGCTCTTCATGCTCGACGAACCCTCGCTGGGCTTAGCCCCGCTCGTCGTCAAGATGATCTTCGATATCGTTCGCGAGATTAACCGCAAGGGAACGACCGTCTTGCTCGTCGAGCAAAACGCGCGCGCGGCGCTTGAGGTAGCCGATTACGGGTACGTGCTCGAGACCGGCGCGATTTCGTTCTCCGGCACGGGCAAGGAATTGCTCGCGGACGATCGAGTCCGAAAGGCGTACCTCGGGGAAAGCTAAGGTAACGACTCTCTCTGCAGAAACATTTTCATTGACTTCTCTCGTCAACGGGTTTAGGATTGAAAACCGACTGACTGGTCGGTAAACCGACTAAGCGGTCGGTCAGAGAGCGATCAATGAAAGACACCTTTTTCAATCTGAACGAAGAGAAGCAAAAACGCATCGTAGACGCGACGCTCGAGGAATTCGCGCTCTCCGGCTACGAAAAAACGAGTCTTGACGCGATCGTGCGGCGAGCGGGGATATCCAAGGGTGGACTCTATGAGTACATCGAGTCAAAGGATGACCTGTTCCGCTATGCGCTTGAATATTCCTACGCGAGCCTAAACGCCCACATTCGGGCGGCCGCCGGGGATGCTCCCATGCCCGCTGATCCGCTGGAGCGAACGCGGTTTATTTCCTCGATAGCCGTGGAATTCTACATTGAGTACCCCAAATGCATCTATTTTATCGTTCGGTCCTCGCAGGTCGACCAAACCGACATCAGGCATCGCGTCGAGTCGGTATTTGATTCCTATTTCGCGAGCCTCTACGACACAGCCGACTTTTCCGGGATGACCGGGGAGCGCGAGCGCGTGCTCCAACTGCTTCGGTGGCTCCTCATTAAGACGAGAAACGACTTCAGCGTTAACCTCCGTTCCACCGGAAGGGCTTCCCTGTGTCGGGACGCATATCTTCAGGAATGGGATTTTTTCCTTACTTCTCTTGCCGATGGACTCTATGTGCCCGGGCGACGCCCCGGGGCAACGCGATAAACCCCGTTAAGGAGCGAGTATGAATTTCTTTGGCGATATCTGGGTCACGCTGGCGTATACGCTGACCCTCGGAGCGGTCGTCCTGTGCGTCGTATACGGCGCGCTCAATTGGAACAAACCGAATGAGGACGTGGAAAAGGAAATCCGCGAGGAAGCGGAATGGGAACAGAAGGATCCCGAACTCAACGAAGGCGGCGTAAAATGAACATGCTCGTGCTGACCGTAATCGTCGTCGTGTACCTCGTCGTCACGGCGATCCTCGGCTACCTCGGCTTCCGAACGACGAAGAACTCGACGGATTACCTCCTTGCCGGCCGAAACACCCATCCGCTCATCATGGCTCTCTCGTATGGCTCGACCTTTATTTCTACCTCCGCGATCATTGGCTTCGGCGGCGCGGCGGCGGTTTATGGGATGGGGATAATCTGGTTGACCTTCCTCAATATCATGGTCGGTATTTTCATCGCCTTCGTTTTTTTTGGGCGGCGTACCCGTAAGATGGGGCACAACCTCGATGCCCATACCTTCCCTGAGCTCCTTGGGAAACGGTATAACTCGCCTTTCCTTCAGACCGCGGGCGGAGTGCTGATATTTGGCGCGATGCCCCTCTACGCGGGATCGGTCATCATCGGCGGCGTTCAGTTCATCTCGCAGACTCTCAGGGTTCAGTACGAGGTGGCGCTGATCTTCTTCGTCGCCGTGGTCGCGATCTACGTCGTCATGGGTGGCATGAAGGGAGTCATGTACACGGATGCCTTCCAGGGCGTGCTTATGTTCCTCGGCATGGTATTCTTTTTGGTGTATACCTATATTCAGCTCGGTGGGTTTTTCGAGGCGCATAAAGCGCTTACCGACATGGCTCCCGTCGCCAAACAGGCTTTCGGCGCTCAGGGCCATAACGGCTGGTCCTCAATGCCGTCGATCTTCTCGCCTTACTGGTGGCAATTGGTTACGACGATCGTGCTTGGCGTCGGCATAGGCGTCCTCGCTCAGCCCCAGCTCACCGTCAGGTTCATGACGGTTAAAAGCGGGCGCGAACTCAATCGCGCGGTGGTGGCCGGCGGCGTCTTTATCTGCATGATGACCGGCGTCGCCTTCACCGTGGGCGCCCTCGCCAACGTGTGGTTCATGAAGCAGGGAGGGCAGATCGCCCTGATCGCGGCCGGAAAGAAGACTGATAATATCATCCCGATGTTTATCGATCAGGCGATGCCTGGATGGTTCATCGCGTTCTTCTTCGTCACCTTGCTCGCTGCAGCGATGTCCACCCTGAGCGGCCAATTCCATTCCATGGGAACGGCGATCGGTCGCGACGTGCTCGAGAAAGGATGTAAGTTCAAGGGCAAAAACCCGATCGCGGTAAATCGCATCGCGATGGGGGCGGGCATTCTCCTTTCGACCCTTATCGCCTATGCCCTGCCGAAATTTTTCGCCGGCGGCACGGCGATCATCGCGACTGGTACGGCGATATTCTTTGGCCTTTGCGCCGCGGCGTTCTTGCCGTCTTACGTCGGCGCCCTGTACTTCCGCAAGGTATCCCGGCCTGCGGCTATCGCGTGCTTTATCACCGGTGTCGTCGCGAGCCTGTTTTGGCTGTTCTTTATCCACGCCAAGGAAGCGAATCCCCTCGGTTTGTGTAAGGCTTTGTTCGGTGTGCCGGTCCTGGCTCCCGCGCTTTCGAACGTCGATCCGATAATCGTGGCGCTGCCGCTTTCGGCACTGGTGTTCTTCATCGTTTCATTGGTTTCTAAGCCGGTTGAGGGCGAGGTCGTAAATAAAGCCTTTGGCGGAATCGATAAGGCATAGGATAATGGTGATTCATGCTTGACAAGTTGCATATTTATACGTATTCTGTGCATATGAATGCAATAAGCATGCTCGCAGTAGTAGTCCTCGTCGTCGTACTTGTAACGCTCGTTACAGGGAACCAAGGATTTCTGCCAAGGGCATGAGTGATCGTGAATAAACGAACCCTCCGGCAGAACCGGAGGGTTTTTTTTTAGAGTTTTGGTAGTGTTACTTACCTTGGGTACTTTATATACCTACCGGTAGGTATATAAAGGCTTTCAATATAGGAGAGAATATGATAGAGGCAACCGGCGCGCAAATCGTGGTGAAACTGCTTGAGCGACAGGGTATAACGACCGTAGCGGGAATTCCCGGCGGTTCGGTGCTTCCTCTCTATGACGAGCTCGTGAAAAGCTCGATACGCCATGTATTGGTACGCCATGAACAGGGTGGGGGATTTCTCGCCCAGGGGATGGCCCGTTCGACGGGAAAACCGGCCGTCTGTATCGCGACGAGCGGGCCCGGGGCGATGAATCTCCTGACGGCAATAGCCGACGCGCGCGCAGATTCCATCCCGATCGTCGCTATCACGGGACAGGTAACTAGTTCCCTCATCGGCACCGACGCGTTTCAGGAAGTCGATACCTTCGGGCTCTCGTTTCCGATAGCCAAGCATAGCGTAATGGTCAAGTCCGCCGCCGAGTTACTCGAGGTCTTGCCCAAGGCCTTCTCCCTCGCGGCCTCTGGTCGTCCCGGACCGGTGCTCGTCGATATCCCTCGCGACGTTCAGATCCAAAAGGCATCGTTCGAATCTTGGCCGGAGCCCGGGCGGGCCGTGCGCAGGGCCGAGCAGTTTAGGCCAAGCCCGGAAGATTTCGCCGCCGCATTGTCGGCCGCGGCGGTTCTCCTGTCGCAGTCCGTTAAGCCCGCGTTCTACGTGGGTGGCGGTTGCAATAGCCCTGAGGCGGCGGACGGGATCGCCCGCTTGCTTGAGGTTTTCCCGATGCCGGTCGTGACGAGCTTGATGGGGATTGGTTGCGTGTCGCGCGAATCGGGATTCCTTCTCGGTATGGTCGGAATGCATGGCAGTATGGCAGCGAATCGTGCGATGCACGACGCGGACGCGGTGCTCGCCGTAGGCGCTAGGTTCGACGATCGCGCTACCGGCGTGATACGGAAATTCTGCCCCGACGCTAAAATCGTGCATATCGATATAGACGCCGCCGAGGGGAATAAGATCCTCCCCGCCGGCATATCGGTTATCGCCGACGCCGAGTCGGCCCTGCCCGTGCTCGCTGGTATGATCGACGAACTCGATTCGGATCGCAAGGCGGTTTCCGCGCGCGAATCCTGGCTGAAAAGCCTCTCTGCGATGCGGGATAAGGCCGAGGCTAAGGAAAGCGCGCGAATGCAAGCAAGATCGGGCGCCGGTCTCATCGATCCTTTATCATTCATCGCTTCCATTCCCGCAGCGATGCGCGTCGCTGGAATCGACCCCGATACCGCTATCGTGACCACCGACGTGGGACAGCACCAAATGTGGACCGCTCAGCGGTATCCGTTCTCGCGCCCTCGACAGTTCCTTACGTCCGGTTCGCTCGGTACCATGGGTTTTGGCCTCCCAACAGCGATCGGCGCCGCGCTCGCGAACCCGGGGCGGCGCGTGGTATGCGTTTCCGGCGATGGTTCGATCATGATGAATATCCAGGAACTCGCCACGCTCGCCGAGGAAGGACTCGACGTCACCGTCATCGTGCTCGATAACGGGGCTCTGGGCATGGTCCGCCAGCAGCAGGAATTGCTCTTCGCGCGAAACTACTCCGCGTGCCTTTTCGCCAAGTCCCCGGACCTTGCCGCCATTGCCGCTGGTTTTGGCGTGGCGACGGTCGACATGGCCGAGCCCGGCTGGGAAGTCGCCGCGTTCGCCGGTAGTGGTCCTCGATTCCTTCGCGTGCGTATCCCGCAGGAACAAAACGTCTATCCGTTCGTGCCCGCGGGCAAGGCGAACGTCGAGGCGATCGAGGGTTAGCGCCTTCTTTCGGGTGTGGCGCGCCATGCATAACGCGTGGCGCGTTACGCGACATACGCCGCGCGATGCCGTATGCGCCGCGCTCTCTCTTCCCTCTTGGGGCGGATTTAGGCTATATTCACGGGAGAGGGAGAGTGCGCCATGATCAAGATCGTCTCGGCAGAGTTTATGAAGGGCGCCGCGAACGCTTCCCAGTATCCCGCGACGAAGGGCGCGGAGTTCGCGTTTTTCGGCAGATCGAACGCCGGTAAATCTTCCCTTATCAATATGCTTCTTAATAGGAAGTCTCTCGTCAAAACAGGCTCACGTCCGGGCATGACGAGGATTATCAATTTCTTCGCCGTTAACGGCGGGGAGTTTACCCTCGTCGACCTTCCCGGCTACGGCTTTGCCCAGCGCTCGGCCGAGGAGAATCGCGCGTTCGACCGAATGCTCGCGGAATACGCGTCCTCGAGAACGCAACTCCGGACGATTTTCTTCCTTATGGATATGAGAAGGGAGCCGGGAGACGTTGAAAAAGAATCCATCGAGTATTTTGAGCGGCTTAACGTGGAAGTGGTAATCGTCGGCACGAAGGCCGACAAACTCAGTAAAAACGATATCTATAACGCGACGAGGAAATGGGCTGCGATGTTCAACCGCGCGCCCGAGCTGATCGCCGTTACCTCGGCCTCGAAGAATACCGGCCGTGACCAGCTGTTAAAAATGATAGCCGAGCGCGCGAAATAGCGCGCGGGAAAGCGCGCGGGAAAGCGCGCG
>JACCEE010592123.1_pt1 | contig 10805 bp, 9 predicted proteins | sample 7449931 | NCBI WGS metagenome assembly JACCEE01 (sample SAMN15323457, study PRJNA562643) | freshwater metagenome | isolation source: river surface water | place: USA:Blue River Watershed | collected 2017-08-19 | reverse complement strand
GGAGCGCGCGCGGACCCGATGTCGGCCCCCCCGGCGCCGATGTCCACGTCGCCGTGGACGTTCCCGCCGACGTCGCGGTCACGGGCGGCACCGTCACGGTCGCCTACCGCCGCCTCCGACGCGCGCTCGACGGTCGCAACGTGACCCGCACCGACGAGATCCACGACCTCCGCGTGCCACCCGGCACCACCGACGGCGAGCTCCTCCGAGTCCCGAAGCTCGGAAATGCCTCGCTCGGAGTCGGTGCCGTCGGCGACCTCGTCGCGCGGGTGAGCCTCGTCGAGGCGCGCACGCCGGGCCGGATGAAGCTCCCGCCGCGGCCGCCACCCGCGACGGAACGGGGGGCCCCGCCGGCGAGCGGACCCACCCGCCACGTGCCGCCGGTGCAGCCCGCTCCCAGCGGGACCGCCGGCTTCACGGGGCGTACGCTCGGTGCCACGCCTGCCGCACGCCCGCTCCCGACCCAGGGTGGGAGCGCGACGGCGAGCGCGGAAGCACCCACGCGGGAGGAGCTCGTCGTGGTCGACGTCCCCGTCGCGGATGCGCTCCTCGGGGGTCGCGTCCAACTCGACACGGCCTCCGGGGCCGTGCAGATCGCCGTGCCCGCCTGCTCGAGCAGCGGCACACGCCTGCGCGTGCGCGGACGCGGGACCGGTGGCGGAGACGTGATCGTCGAACTGCGCATCGTCGTCCCGCGCGAGCTCACGCCCGAATCGCGGGCCTTGATCGAGCGGTTCGGGCGGATTCACGGCCAGGGGCGGTAGCCTCCGGGCTTCGTGACGCGCGAGGGGCCCCCTACACCCTCCCGCGGCACCCCGGTCGTCGTTTTTGCCGACGACGTGTCCGGACGTCCCCGCTGTGACGCGTAGGGTACGTACCGGAGCGCTCCGTGACCCTCGACGACCGCACCTCCACGTCCCACGCCCTTCGCACTGCCCTCGTCCCCACCGACGACGGCGGAGCCTTGCTCGCCGACTGCCTCGCCCGTTGGCCCAGCGGTCACGGGGTCGCCTGGTACCCCAGCGCCGGCCGGGATTACCGCGACCTCCTCGAGTTGGCGTCCCCGCGCCGCGAGGCGAACGGCCTGCGCATCCCCGTCCATCTCTTCCTCCACACCACCGTCGATCCGTGGGGCGGCTCTCCCAGGCCGGCCGCCTTCTCCGATCGCCACACGTCGCTATGGGCGGTTCGGCACGCCACCTTCGTCCTCACGGAGGACGCCGGTCGCACCGTCGGCCTCCGAGACGCCCACTTCCTCCCGAAGGACGACACAGGCCCGCGGCACGCCTGCCTCTCCGAGGTGGTGGTGCACTCGCACGTGCTCGGGACCTACCGGGCGTGGGTCCTCGACCTGTCGATGTCCAACTACGACTTCTTCGTGCGCTTCGTGATCGAGCGGGGCCTGCGCTTCTCGACGTACCTGCAGGCGCGTCAGGGGCTCGGGATGGGGGGATGCGGGCTCGGGACGGTCTACCTCACGCCGTGGCTCGCGTGGGCGGGATGTCGGGAGATGATCTGCGACGGGGAGTTTCACGGGTCCGCGTCGGCGCGGGACATCGTCTTCGACGTCCTGCGCGCCGCGGGGGCACCCGACGACCCGCCGAGCTTCGAGGTCACGCACCAGGGGCGCAGGCTCCGCTGGTCCGACTACCCCGCCGACGCGGCCCTCCTCGTCCCCGGCCCCCCCCTTCGCCCGCTCCGCACCGCGCTCCGGGTGGCACGCGCGCGCCTGACGCACCCACGTTCGCTGTGGCGTGCACCGCAGGACGACCTCGGTGACGCGCCCGACGGGCCCCGCTCCGGGAGGGGCCCGACGATGTACCAGGTCTTTCCGACCGTGCACGACCGCTTGCCGATCATCGACGCCGGGGGGCGCGCCTACCTGATCGATACGGGGGCGACGCACTCGATGGGGAAAGGGAGCCCGCCGCTGCCGCAGCCCGCGGTGGTGCGATGCCTCCACACCCCGCCCGCGGCGTTCCTCCCCCAGACCTACTGGCCGGACGTCCAGCGCTCGGTGCGGGCCCGCGGGTACGACGACGGCCTCCACGCCCTCGTCGGGTGCGACCGCCTGGCCGCCCTCGACCTCGTCGTCGACCTGCCGAACCGCTTCATCGCGCTGCGCCCAGGCGGCGGGCCCCGGGAGCCCGGCGGCACCGACCTCGCGAGCGGGATCTCCTACGGAGTCCCCTGCACCGAGATCCGCTTCGGCGGGCAGTCCTACGCGGCGCTCCTCGATACGGGAGCGCAGCTCGGGTACGTGATGGGGGCCGCGCCGGCGGAGACGACCCAGGGTCTCCCCCTCAGTGACCACCACCCCGTGCTCGGCCCCCTCACCTCCCCGACCCATCACGGCGAGCTCGTCCTGCGTCGCCGCGACGGCACCCCGCTCGCGCTCGGTCCGCGAAGGATGGCCTCGACGGAGAGGAGGCTCGGCATGGTGCTCGAGCACGCCGACCAGGACGCCATCGTCGGCGGCGCCCTCTTCGGGACCCGGGCCGTGCAGTTCACCGAGGGCCTCCGGCGCGTCACGCTCCTCGACGCGAGCGTCCACGAGACACTGGGGCCGCACTACGAGCGCATGTTCGACGACCTCTACGGCACGGCCATCCTCCGGGGGCATGCGACCGACCTCGCCGAGGCCGCCGTCTCGCTCGGGGTGGAGCGCGCCCTCGACGTGGGGGCCGGCGCCGGGACCGTGAGCAGGGCGCTCCGTGCGCGAGGGGTGGCCGTGACGGCCGTGGAGCCGTCGCGCAGCCTCGCGGGGAAGCTCGCGGGGGAGTTCGCGCGCGGAGAGAACCCTGTCTGCGTCTACCTCGGCCGCGCGGAGGACCTCGCGGAGGACGCCCTCGCCGTCGAGCGCGTCGACCTCGTGCTCTTCGCGTTCGGCGTGAGCGACTACCTCCTCGACGACGCGGCGTTGCACCGCGCGCTCGCGGGGGCCCACGCGCTCACGCGAGAGGGGGGAAGGTGCTGGATCCAGCCCGCCCCGCGAGCGTTTTTCCAGGACGACGTCCGCGAAGGGGTCCGTTACCGCAGGGAGGTGCGCGTGGCGGCGGACATCGCGGGGGAGGTGGTGACCTGCGAGCATCGGGTGTTCTTCGACGGCGCGCTCGTGTCGGAGGAGGAGGTGCGCTTCCGTCCGCGCTCCCTCGGAGAGGTGCAGCGGGTCGCCGAGCACGCGGGATGGACCTTCGAGGGGGTCGACCACCGCGGGATCTACCCGACCCTGCGTCTGGTACGTCGCCTGTGAGCGCGACGCGGTCGCCCGCGTCCGGTTGACGACCCGACGCGGGGGCATTACCCTCCCCGACGAGCGCGGTTAGCTCAGCTGGATAGAGCGTCGGCCTCCGGAGCCGAAGGTCGCAGGTTCGAATCCTGCATCGCGCGCCACTCCCCCTTCACGAGAGCGTTTCACGGTCACCCCGTCGAAGCGCTCTCTGTGTTTTTGGGGCGCAAACGGTGCCTCGGAGCGTTGGGGGGCGGGAGGGGGTTCCCCCCTCCCGCAACGCCCTCCCCCTCGGGAAGGTGCGCGGGCGGCGCCGTGGGGGCAGGCCCCCACCCGACGCAACGTCGCGAGCGAGCCCCGGTGCGCCGCGCTATCCTGACGGGCGGAGGCCTTCCCCGATGCTGCTCGCCCTCGCGCTCGCTTGCACTGCGACCACCCACCTCGAAGACGGCATGTTCGCCCTCTGGAGCGCCTCCGTGGACGGCGCTGCGGTCGACCCCGTGCCCGGCGTGGTCCTGAGCCTCGACGTGGAGGCCAACGAGGCCCTCTTCACGCTGGGGAGCCAGACCCTCGGGCGTCCCCTCTTCCGCTTCCGGGACGAGGGCGACTGGGTGGAGGCCTGCAGCGCGAACCTCGGCTCCCAGCGCCTCGAGACCGTCGACCTCGAGACCGACACCCTCACGCTCGGCGACCTCGTGGTCGATGACCCCGTGATGCACGCGGGGTGCGCGGTCAAGGACGCGGTCGGACGGACGGGAGTGAACATCGTCCCGGCCGCGAGCCTCGACGCAGGGGACTGCAGCGTCGGGACCTGCCTCTCCTTCGAGGATCCCTTCGGGGTGGCCGAGTAGCCGCTACGGCGCGGCGGGCGTCCGCGCCGCCAGGACGGCGTCCCAGGCACGGAGGAAGTTCTCTCCGCGCACGCCGCGGATCTCCTCCTCGGTCCAGCCCCGCCGCGCGAGCTCCTTCCAGAGCGCGCCGATCCCCGACGTGTCCGCGAGGTCCGTCGGGGGGACGATCATCCCGTCGAAATCCGTCCCCAGGGCGACGACGCCGGCGCCGCCCACGCGCTTGAGATGGTCGGCGTGGTCGGCCGCGCGCGCGAGGGTTCCGGGTTTTCCGAGGAAGGGGCGGTGCAGATTGAGGCCGATCACCCCTCCCGTGGCGGCGATCGCGCGGATCGCCTCGTCGTCGAGGTTGCGGGCATGAGGTTGGAGGGCGTGCGCGTCGGAGTGGGACGCGATGACCGGTGCGCGCGAGCGCTTGCAGACTTCCAGCGTCGCCTCGCGGGAGGCGTGACTCACGTCGAGGACCACCCCGAGGTCGTTCGCCTCCGCCACGAGGGCGCGACCTTCGGCGGTCAGGCCCCCGCCCTTGTCGCCGGACGAGCCCGCGTAGCGGTTGCTGAAGCTCCAGGTCAGGCCGAGGAGGGACAACCCGCGCGCATGGAGCTTCCGGAGGCCGACGATCCCGCTCGTGTCGATGCCGTGGGCACCCTCGAGCGCATAGACGATCCCGACGCGCCCCTCGGCCGCGGCGCGCCGCGCCTCCTCCGGCGAGCGCACGAGCGTCACGTCGTCCAGACGCCGGTCTTCCGCCTCCATCGCAGCGAGCAGGGCCTCGGTGTGGGCTTCCCAGCGCGCGGCCTGCGGCGGCCAGAGGACCATCACCGCGAGGTTGGTACCCCCCGCGCGGAGCTGCGCGAGGCCGGCTTCCAGCCCCGCGCCGTCGAGCGGCAGCTTCTTCCGGACGATCTGGGTCGGGGTGTCGAGGTGGAGGTCGGCCTGCAGCACGACGGGCTGCGCCGCGCGTAGCGGCTCCCCCCGCGTCGGTGGTGGCGAGGTCGGCTCCGGCGGCGGGCCCCCCTCCGTCCCAAGAGGCGCCGAGGACCCGGACGCGGCCGAAGCCGCCGACCCGTCCGTACATCCTGTGAGGAAGACAAGCACCCAGGCCGCGACAACGCACCGCATGAACCGGGGCTAACCCTTCAGAACATGCGCTGGGCGCGCTTCATGTCGAGGGGGCCGTCCGTGCGGGACCGCCAGTGACTCGCGCGCTTCTCGGAGAGGGTCTGCCGGTCGAGGAGATCCGTACCGAGCACGCGCAGCACGATGGCGACCGGCCCGATCCCCACGATCCACGCAAAGGTCATGGCGACCCAGTTCTGCGCGGTGAGGATGCCACGGGCCACGCGGTTCCAGCCGATCCACAGACGCTTGAAGCCTTCGAGCATGACAGAGTTTCGCGCGTCCGGGTCCGCGGCGCAAGCGCTCGCCCCGCCGTCGCGGGCGTGCTACGGGCGCGACCACTGCACGGAGACGCCATGCTCACCCTCCTCGCGCTCCTGACGACCGCCTCCGACGCGCGCGCCGCCGACCTCACGTGGGAGGGCTACTACCGCGCACGCCTCCTGGCCTTCGACTCGTTGTCGCTGTCGGACACGAACGCCCTCGCCGAGGGCGCCGCCGCGGGCGTCGATCACCGGGCACGGCTCGCCCCGCAGTGGACGCTCTCCGAGCGCGCCCAACTCCACGCCCAGCTGGACCTCCTCGCCTACCAGGACTTCGGCGGGACCGCCGACACCTGGACGGACCCCGTGGGCGGCGCCACCATCCCCCTCGCCCGCGCCGACGGCGTGGCACCGAGCGCGGCGAGCTTGCAGGCCACGCGCGTGTGGGCGGACGTCTACAGCGGCGTCGGACGCTTCAGCTTCGGTCGGATGCCCCTCCAGTGGGGCGCGGGCCTCTACTGGAACCCCGGCAACGACGCCCTCGCCGAGTACGGGGACACCTCCGACCGCGTCTCCTTCACGACGCGCGCCGGCCCGATGTTCGTGATGGGCTCCGTGGACTGGATCCACGAGGGGCAACTGAACGAGCCCGACGACATGGTGGGCTTCAGCGCCGCAGTGGGGAGCCGCAGCGAGACCTCCGGGATCGGTCTGCTCAACCACGTTCGTCGCCAGTCGAGCAACGACTGGACGTCCTACACGGGCGATTTCTGGGCGTATGCCGACATGGGGGCCCTGCGCGCCGAGGCCGAGGTGATCGGCACCTGGGGCAGCGGGAACCTCGACAACGGCGCGAACGACGTGTCCGTCGCGGGGATGGGCGGGATGGTGGACCTCCGCTACCGCACGGGGAAGCTGAGCTTCGGCGCGGAGTCCGGCTTCGCGACGGGGGACGCCGACCCGAACGACAACGCCATCCACACCTTCGCGCTCGACCGCGACCACGACGTGGGGATCCTCATGTTCGAGGAGCCCATGCCCACGCTCCAGCTCGGAACGACGAGCGGGGAGGAAGGCGGGCGCACGACGGAGGCCGCGGTGCTCGGCGAGGGCGTGAGCAACGCCATCTACGTGAAGCCGCGCGTGGGCTACAGCCTCGTGGAGGGGTTGGATCTCGAGGCGAGCGCCCTCTGGGCGACGATGGCGAAGGGGCCGGCCTCGACCGAGGGACGCACGGGCTACGGCACCGAGCTCGGCCTGGGCTTCGTCTACACCCCCTACGCGCACGTGCAGCTCGAGGGCACCGGTGCCCTCTACCTGCCGGGCGCCGCGCTCACGACCCACGAGGACGTCGACCTCGGCGAGGGCTTCGACCAGTCCGCGCTGGGCGGGCGCGTCGTCGCGACGGTGTCGTTCTGATGTCCGCGGTGCTCCGTCCCGAGGGCGTCCACACCGCGCTCGTGACCCCCTTTCACGGCGACGAGTCCCTCGACCTCCCGGCCTTCCGTCGTCTCGTGCAGCGGCAGGTCGCGGGCGGCGTGCAGGGCCTCGTCGTCGCGGGGACCACGGGCGAGAGCCCGACCCTCGACGCGTCCGAGCGGGACGCCCTCCTCGCGATCGCGCTGGAAGAGGCGAAGGGACAGCTCGTGACGATGGGCGTCGGCACGAACGTCACGCGGAGCACGGTGCAGAACTGCGTCCGCGCACGCGACGCCGGCGCCCACGCGGGGCTCCTCGTCCTCCCCTACTACAACAAGCCGACCCCGGACGGGCTCCGCGCCCACGTGCGCGCCGCCTGCGAGACCGGCTTGCCCATCGTCGTCTACCACGTGCCCGGACGCACGGGGCAGCGCCTCGCGCCTGAGCTCCTCGCGGAGCTCTGCAACGTGCCCGGGGTCGTGGGCTGCAAGGAAGCCACGGGGGATGTGCAGTACGGGCAGGACTTCATGCTGAAGTCCCCCGCGCCGGTCCTCTCCGGCGACGACTTCACCTGGCTCCCGCTCCTGAGCGTCGGCGCCACGGGCGTGATCAGCGTACTCTCGAACGTGGCCCCGCAGGACACCGTGGCGGTCTGGCAGGCGTGGCGCGCGGGCGACACGGCGACCGCCGCGCGCGTGCACCGCAAGCTCTACCCCCTCGTGCACTGGCTCTTCGCGAAGAGCAACCCCGTGCCGGCGAAGGCCGCGCTGGCGGCGTTGGGCCTGTGCGAGGCCGCCTGCAGGCTCCCGCTGACCGCAGGGGACGCGCCCCCGGTCGGGCTCGTGGACGGGCTGGCGTGAGCCTGCGCGTCGGGGTCCACGGCGCGACGGGGCGCATGGGCCAGCGGGTCGTGGCGATCGTCGAGGCGGCGCCGGATCTCGAGCTGGCGTGGGCCTGCGGACGTGAGCTGCCTTCATCGCTCGACGCCGACGTGATCGTCGACTTCTCGACGCCGGAGGGCCTCGCGCGGCTCCTCGCGCGGGCGAGCTGTCCCGTCGTGAGCGGGACCACGGGCGCGGTCGCGCTCCCCGCGGCGCCCCGTGTGGCGCTGCTCCACGCCGCGAACTTCAGCCTCGGCGTGGCCGTCCTCGCACGCCTCGCGCGGGAGGCCGCGCGCCTCCTTCCGGGGTGGGACACGGAGATCGTCGAGATCCACCACATTGCCAAGCGCGACGCGCCGAGCGGGACGGCACTGCGCCTGGCCGACGCCGTGGACGCAGGGCGCGGCGCGTCCGGCGTCGACGTCGGAACCCGGCGGAGCGGCCGCGACGGACCCCACGTGGCCGGGGAGATCGGCCTCCACGCGGTGCGCGGCGGCGACGTGATCGGCGAGCACACGGTCTACCTCTTCGGGCCGAGCGAGCGCGTGGTCCTGGGGCACGTGGCCTCGGACCGGGCGTTGTTCGCGGCGGGGGCCGTGCGCTGTGCGCGGTGGCTCGCGGGGCGCGGCGCCGGGCGCTACACGATCGAGGATGTCCTCGGCGCGGAGTGAACCGACGGGAGCGGACCGGGGGGCGTTGCGGGGGGCCCACGGCCCCCCGCCCCATCTGCATCGTGCCGCGCTCGCGATGGACGACCCGAAGGTGTGGGAGCCGTTCGTCGCTGGTGTCTCGCTCGTGAAGACGCAAGGGGCGACACCACGGTGTGGCAGCTTGCGTTCGCCAGCCACCTCCGCTTCGCGCGCACCATCCAGCCCGCGTTCCACCAGCGGGTGGGCCTGTGGGTGGTGGCCGCCAGCGGCGCGTACAGCCTCGAAGCCATCGACGCCCTCCACCTGAAGGCGCCAACCGGCGGGTTCTTCCCCGATCTGCGCGCGCTGGGGCGCTTCCCGCAGCTCGTGCACCTGACGATCGAGGGCTACGCGGACGCGGCGGACCTCCGCGCGCTGGAGGCCGCGTCGCAGCTGATGCGCCTGCGGATCGACGACTGCCCTGTGGGCGACCTCGCCCCGCTCGCCGCGCTCACGCGGCTCCAGCGCCTCGAAATCGTCTGGTGCCAGCGCGTGGCCGACCTTCGCCCGCTGGCCAGACTCGAGCGGTTGCACAGCCTCACGGTGGCCTACGCGCGCGCCCTCCAGGACCTCGGACCGCTCGGGGAGCTCACGAACCTCACGCGGCTCGATCTGCGGGGCTGCGACGCGCTGCAGGACCTAGCCCGCTCCGCGGATGCACGGCGCTGCAGGATCTCGACCTGGCAGAGTGCCGCTCTCTGCCGCACGTGGACGGCGTGCGCGACTGCGTCGCCCTGACGCGGCTCGACCTCGGAGGCTGCGAATCGCTTCAACACGTGGACGGGCTGACCGGATGCTCTGCCCTGGAGGAGCTGACGATCGGCGACGGGCCCTCCGGACGCGCCTGCAGCGTGCTCGCGAGCGTGCGCGGGCTGCGCAACCTCACACGGGTGAAGAAGCTGTCGCTCAAGGATTGCATCCGTCTCGCGACCCTCGAGGGGGTGGAGGGGATGACGGCGCTCACCGAGCTGGATTGCGGCGCATGCACGTCTCTCACGGACGTGTCCGCCCTGGCGGGCCTCGAGGCGCTCACCGTGCTGACGTTCCAGGGTTGCACGTCGCTCACGGACGTGTCCGCCGTGGCGGGCCTCCTGCGCCTGACGTCGCTCGATCTGCATGGGACCCGCGTCGCGGACGCGGCACCCGTCGCCGCGGCGGTCGGCATCCAGACGCTCCGTCTGTCGTGCGGCGCGCTGAAGGACCTGGCGCCGCTCGCCGCAATGACGGGCGTCACGGAACTCACGCTGACCTTCGACGGCCGCGTTCAGCCGATCGACCTCACACCCGTCGGCCGCATGTCGCGCCTCACCGCGCTCCGCCTCGAGTCCCTGCGGATCTCCGCCAGCAACGGCAAGAGCACGCCCATCGACCTCGGCGGACTGGCGGCCGCACCGAGCCTGACCTCGTTCACCTTGTCCGGCGCGGCCAAGGGCACCGACCTTGGGCCGCTGGCTGACCTGCCCGGCCTGACCCGGATCGAGGTCAAGGACGTAGACGGACTCGCGAAGAGGTACCTGGGGACATTTCACGGTGCGGAGGCGCGCACGACGCTCGAGATGCTGGCCGCGCGCAGCAAGCGGCCGCGCGGCGAGGAACGACTGCAGCTTTCCGCGCTGCGCACCTACCTCGCGGCGGGCCGGGGTCGCGAGGCGATCGAGCTCGCGCGCGGGTTGGACGACCCGGAGATCTGGAGGCTCCTCACCGCGGGGGTGGGCCTCAACGCGCAGGGCCGCACCGGGGTGGCCAAGGACGCCGAGCCCGCGCGCGTGAGGGAGGACGCCCGGGAGGCCGCGGCGCTATGGGTGCTTCGCTAGACGGGCCATCTCGCTGACACGACGGTGCTCACCGTCAGCGGCTGCACCGACGCAGACCTGCGCGCCGTGCGTGAACTGACCGGCCTCACGGAGCTCACGCTCCTGGAGGCGGACGTCGCGGCGCTCGGCCCCCTCGCGGGGCTCACGGCGCTCACCACGCTGCACATCGCGCCGCGCGACGGGGCCGCGCTGTCGGACCTGCGGCCCCTCGCGGGCCTGACGCGACTGACGACCCTGCGCATCGGGCAGCCGCACGAGATGCGCTACGGGATGCGCTGGCGAGCGGACGCGCGACCCGTACCGCTCGTCGAACTCGCGCCGGTCGCGGGACTGCCTGCCCTCACACGCCTGGAGTTGTACCATACGTCGGTCAGCGATCTTACGGCACTGGCGGGACTGTCGCAGCTCGCCTACCTCGCGCTCTCCTCGAGCCCCGTGTCCGACCTCGCGCCGCTCGCCGGGCTCGTCGGCCTGAAGATGCTCCACCTCGACTTCTGCGACCAACTCCAGGACCTGCGCCCGCTCACGCGGATGCAAGCGCTG
>JACCEE012126360.1_pt1 | contig 10809 bp, 17 predicted proteins | sample 7449931 | NCBI WGS metagenome assembly JACCEE01 (sample SAMN15323457, study PRJNA562643) | freshwater metagenome | isolation source: river surface water | place: USA:Blue River Watershed | collected 2017-08-19 | reverse complement strand
TTCTGGACGCGGGTTCGACTCCCGCCTGGTCCACCAGAAAGCATACTCCGTGGGGGCTACGAACCACATTAAACAAATAAGTAGTATGAGTATGCTTCCTAATGGGCCAGTCATGGTTTCGACAGGGTCAGGAGTATTGAAGTGGACAGCACGGTAATGTGAAAACCGCAGGATTGGGGGAACCCGGTCGAAGAAGCAAAACAAAGTAAACGCAAACGACTCTACGTTCGCATTAGCGGCCTAAACTCCGCTTAGGGTAGTTATACCTCGTAACAGAAAATAGCAATAGGCTCTTCGGAGCCTATTTTCTTAAGTAGTTTTAATAAATAGATTTATGGAAAATACTTACATAGAATTAAACTGGAAACCGTTACCGGCTGATTTGCAAGAATTAGCATTGACTCATTGCAAGACTAGAGATCCAATGGAACATGAAAATTTTAGTCCGTTAGGCAGTAAAATTCCCCCGGAAAAAAATTCATTTTTTTGGTTCGATGTGCCTGATCAAGTGATAGATTGGATAAGAACTAATTTAGAAATACCCGAAAGTTCTAAAATTTATTCTCAGGTTTGGTTGAATACAGATGTTGCATACAAGCATATAGATTTGCGACGAAAGTTTAGTTATAATTATATCCTAGAAGATCACCCTGGTATAACCAGGTGGTTTGATACTGATGGAAATGAACTAGACAGGATTTGTTATAAACACAGTACATGGTATAAACATATAGGCAGTGTTTATCACCATGACGTGATTAATGTGAATTATTTCAGACCTGCTATTACTATTTTCAACGAAGAAGAAATACTTCTAGGTAATAAGTCGTTTTTAAATAATCTCTTGCCAGCCTAATTGTGCAAGAACGTCAGCATTGTTTGCAGTAGATGTTAGTGCCAATGTAATAATATCACTGGTACCTGCAACACTACGTCCCAATTGGAATTGAAAAGACTCGTCAGGAATCTCAACGTTTTCCCTGCTACTAGCATACCCACTTTGTACTTCTATTCCTCCGGAAACTCCTGTAGCACTTGTGTCTATATCTACAGTGCCAGTAGAACTCACACCTGACCAAGTTGTACCTGTTAATGTAGGATTTAGTAATAAAACCCATCTGTAATAATTTACAGTAGGACTTAAAATATCAACTTGCCTTGGCAATACTAAACTATCTAGTCTTGATGAATTTAATCGTATACTAGCAATCGGATAATAAGTACCAAAGTCTACTAACCGTTTAGTAGTAACACCTGTGCCAGCTGTTTCTGTTAAACTATAAGCATTGTAGCCGCCTTCGCTAATGACACTACTACATATTTGCTTCATGCTAGCACTAGGACCTGTACTAATTAATTCATACCTGATAGGTAGTCTTGCAGTTGTCATGTAAACACTGTCTAGTAAGTTTGCATGATTAAAAATATGTGCTATGTAGTAATTTCCATTTATAACAAACCCAGTTCTAATACTGCCAACGCCGAGCCATTCGATGTCGATAAACATAATTTGAGCTTTGGTTACATCTAATGTAATGCCGCTAGGCCCGGTCCCGTCTAAACGATCCACATTCCATTGAGATTGTTCTATTGGAATATCTACCACTGATCCAGTGATATAAGTTCGTTTACATATACGTAACTCGATACCAGATTGTTCCAAATACACTCCGTTTTGTGAACTGAAATAGCCAACTCTCTGAGTGATTCCAGAAGCACCTGTAGCCATCACGAAGGTATTAAACACCAACAAACTCTTACCTGGCTGGTAAGCAAATACTCTTTTTGATTCCGCTACTACACTACCTGCACCTGTGCAACTCAATCTTACGCTACTTTCGTTCGGCAAATAAGTAGCGGCACCTGTGCCGCTAGCGCCGTAACTAAATTTATCATTTAGCCTGTATCTATTTTGACTATCAAAAATAGTATAAGGGCTACTTACACGTAATCGACCAAAGGCATCTGTGGATGCATTAACATTGCCTCCACCGCCTACTGCGGGATCGCCCCCTGTTCCGAATCTAGCTGCTACTCTAATTTCGGGTTGTTCTAAGGGATTATATTGCATCGTTTGGTGCAAGTTAAATAATTTCGGGTCATCGGGGTGTTGGTAGTTAGACATAATAGTATCCTTTTCAATATTTACCAAAATTTCGGCTAAATTGACAGAGCAGTTAATGTTGACTTAGCGATATTATTACATATATAATAGTGCAAGGATGAAAGTCCTGTTTTAAAAAGGAAATTGAAATATGAAAAAAATTGCATTAGCATCCGTTATCGCACTAGCAGCGGCCGCAGTCGGAGCAGCAGAAGTTGGTGTTACAACAACTCGTGATTACAGCGGAGCAGAAAATCGCAATGGCGTTGGCGTCACGCTAAGTCAAAGTGTCGGCCAGTTTGGCGTCACTGCTGGCTTTGAACGAGCAACAGCAGGTTCTAACGACCAAGATCGTTATAGTCTGGTAGCAGGTAAAGATGTTGCTCGTTTTGGTCAAGTGACTATTACCCCGAAAGTAGGTGTTGCTTATTTGAATAACCAAACATCTGCCGATGGTTATGCTATGACAGTTGGCGTCGGTGCAAGCATGCCAGTTACTAAGCAAGTTAGTTTGGGTCTAGATGTCGCTCGTCAATATGGTCAAGACCGCGTTGCTGCTTTTGACGGCAATCGTGTTTCAGTTGGCTTGAAATACAAGTTCTAATTAATTTAGAGCATGATAAAAGGCTGCATTTGCAGCCTTTTTTATTAGTCATTTTACCAAATTACTTGACCTTGCTTTCTGTATATTGTAAAATACTCTTAACGCGATAGTAGCTAAGTGGCATAGCAGGCGATTCTAAACCGCTGAATCGTGGGTTCGATTCCCGCCTATCGCACCAAATTAATAAGAAAGATAAAGATGAAAAAAATATTTTTAATTGCAGCATTATTTGCTTCAGTAGCAAACGCTCAAACTATTGACAATTGGACATCGTCTGGTCAGCCTGTGCGTAATACTTCTGGTGAATGCTGGCGTAATTCTAGCTGGACACCAGCAACAGCACACCCTGACTGTGACGGCGCACTAAAGCCAGTTAAAGTAGCAGAAGCACCTGCTAAAAAAGTTGATATTACTAAACCTTCTGCAACAATTGCAGCAAGAGCTCCTATCAAACCAGAGTCAGTTAAGACTAGCTATGCCGCAGATGCATTGTTTGATTTTGATCGAGCAGTGTTGAAGACAACGGGCAAAGCAACACTAGATGGGCTCGTCGAACGCATTAATTCTATCACACTAGAAGTGGTCATTGCAGTCGGACATACTGACAGCGTTGGTACTGATGCATACAATCAGAAATTAGGCCAGCGTAGAGCTGAAGCAGTCAAGGCTTACCTTGTAAGCAAGGGTATCGACTCTAAAAGAGTATATACAGAGAGTCGTGGAGAAAAGCAACCGGTTGCAGATAACAAGACTAGCAAAGGCCGCGAGCGTAATCGTCGAGTGGAAATAGAAGTAGTTGGCACAGTTAAGCAATAATTATGGAAAACTTTAGGAGAAATGTAATGCATAGTGTAAAAGTTAATCGCTTTGAATTGCTGAACATTGTTCGAGAGAACAAAGAAAAGCACATTCGAGAATACAATGAAAGTGTTGAAGACTTTAAGGCAGTGGCAGTTAAAATTGCTACATCAAACTTAGAACTTGCTAACACTGGAGACTTGGCAAAGATTTCTCGAATCAAGTCAACCCCACAACCTCCTGTTAGTCACGAGAAAGAATATGAACGTGCAATTCGTATGCTCGAACTAAGTGTTGAAGAAGTAATCGAAGTTGAACAAGATGTATTCAATCAGTTAGTCCTTGACGAATGGTCTTGGAAAAATGCTTTTGTAGCTAGTGCTAGTCTATACAAGAGCATGTAAGGAGCAGCGGTCTCTTTTCTAAGTTGAGTCCAGTATGAGTTGCACGGTAAGCTAGATAAATCCGTGGGCAGGCAATAGTACCAAAAAGAAATTTAGATGACAGCCGGGAACAGACCGGCTTTTTCTTTGAACTAATTTCACCAAAATAGGTTGCTTTTTAGTTATCTACGTATATAATAATGACATGTAGAGCATAAGTAAAAATACAAGGTGCTCTACATAGTGCTCTACTAAGGAATAAGATGTCAGGTTGTTTTACATGTTTAAATTGTGGTCGAGTTAATCCTATAAAAGGACATAGCTATTCTAACAAATATTGTAATAATAGTTGCCAGCAGCAACACCGTTCTAGACTACTAGTCAAAGAATGGAAAGAGCAAGAAGGAAAAACGGCTTGGAGACAAGTACCCGAGTATGTTAAAAAATATTTGATCGAACAACGAGAACATGCATGCGAGGTTTGTGGTAACGTAACACATAATCACGAACCTATTCCACTAATAGTAGATTACAAAGATGGCAATAGCTATAACAATGTAGAGTCAAATTTAGAATTGATTTGCCCGAATTGCAAATCACAAAAGTAAGATTCATTTAACATAAAGGAAATAAAAATGAAAACAATCGGCGATAAAATTACAAGTTTTGCAGTTACTGGCGTTAAACCCGGCGCATTGACACCCGACAATGCATTTGAGACAATTACAGAGGAATCCTTTCAAGGTAAATGGAAGATTATCGTTTATTATCCTAAGGACTTCACTTTCGTATGTCCTACTGAGATTGTTGCTTATGACAAGCTCAATGGCGATTTTGCTGACCGTGATGCAGTATTGCTAATCGGTAGCACAGACAACGAATTCTGTAAGTTAGCGTGGCGTAATGCACACGAAGATCTAAAGAAGACAAATAGCTGGAGCTTCGCAGACGTTGCTCGTGGCGAACTAAGCCTTGCAGAACAACTAGGCATCTTCTACGGACCAGCAGGTGCGGCACTACGTGCTACATTCATCGTTGACCCTGATAACGTTATTCAGCACGTTACAGTTAACAACTTGGACGTTGGTCGTAACCCAGACGAAACATTGCGTATTCTTGACGCATTGCAAACTGGCGAACTATGCCCATGCAGCCGTCCTATCGGTGGTGAAACACTTTAATGCAAGTAAGAGTAAAAGAAAATCCAGAAGATTTTGGTCGTTGCGGCTGCGGCCGCAGCCCTACTGGATATTGTATTGGATGGCACGGTCTTACTGAAGAACAATTCCAAGAGGCGTTGAATCAGTATGAAACAAATTTATTTGATGATGGAGATTCGAAATGACAGCATGGGTAGACGCATTAAAAGAAAATAGTATTCCTGACTATGCAAAGGATACAAAGCTAAACATTGACGCAGTTATTAAGCGTTCAACACTGCCAGTTGAAGAAGCGGAAGCGATTGCCTTAGCAGCAGCTTTTGCAACAGGTAACAGTAAGCTATGGACATGGATTCATAGTCAATTGGCTAATCGTGTAGAAGCAGATGCTGCATTAACAGCAGCAAGTCTAATGGCACAGAACAACATTTGGTATCCTTATGTTGAAATGGCAGATGATCCTCAATTAGAAGGTTTACCTGCACAGCTACGAATGAATGCAATTAGTTCACATGGCGGCACAACTAAAGAACGTTTTGAAGCATATTGCCTTTCTGCAAGCATTATAGGCAAATGTCATTTCTGTATTAAATCGCATTACGATGGTTTACGCAAAATGGGCTATAGTGTAGAGCAACTTCGTGATATTGGTCGCATTGCTGCGGTTATGAATAGTGTATCAAAAGTTGTAGCAAATTAGTTCTATTAGACTTGCTTTATAAATAATTACATGCATATAGATGTTCCTTATAAAATATTAAAGTTAAAGCCAGAACAAGAATTGTTAGATTTTAATTTTGATTTAATCACAGAAGAAGATTGGACACAAAATAGAAATCTTCAAAAGATGTTTCCTAGGGTGTTTGGTCAAACAGACACCTTTATTTTAATGTATTTTACTATGGATAATTGGGAGCAGCCACATGGCAAGTACCCAGTGAAAGTAAATAACGAACATCCAATACATTCGTTAATCATGGACGAAGTATATAAGTTAGAAAAATTATATAATGCTAGTGCAAAAATTGTTACGTTAGATAGAATGGCACCCGGCGCAACAATCGGCAGGCATTTTGATAAGAGTAACATCTATGAATTGTGTCACCGAGTACACTTGCCTTTAGTAACGCACAGTAAAGTTGATTTTTACATAGATGATGTAAAACATAATTTCAAAGCAGGCGAATTTTTTGAATTTAATAATAGGATGTTTCATCAAGTTGATAATAATTCTAACATTTATCGCATTCATTTAGTAGTAGACTTATTACCGAATTTATAACAAGATTGACTTTTAAAAATGATAGATATACACGATAGTAGTGTTGCTTATGTAAGTGGTTACAGATTTATTCATGTTTCTTGGATGTTAGGAAGTATTTGTAATTATTCGTGTAGTTATTGCCCGTCTACATTGCATGATGGTAAAAATCCATACCACAGTGTTGATGCAATAATTAATACGTTTAATAAGTTACCAAACGCTCATGTTCTTTTTATGGGCGGAGAACCGACACATTACAAATATTTTGATCAAATTTTACTACGAAAACCTCAGCATATCAAGATTAGCTTGTTGAGTAATGGCGCAAAGCCAATAGCATTTTGGAAACAATTTGCTAAAGAATTTTTAACCATATCGTTAACATTTCATCCAGAACATGCAAAATTAGATCACTTTCTCGAAGTGTCTAACTATGTATATAATACTCTGGGGATGAGGAAAAGATGGGTATATTTAATGATGCTGCCAGGTATGTGGGATTATTGCCTTTCGGTTTACGACAAATTTATTGAAAACAATATACCAGTTGAACCTAAGGTACTGTTGGAAAGAGGAAAAGTGTCATCGTTGTATTCCTCTTCACAACTCAAATGGATAACTGAGAGAACAAAAGACATAACAGACTCTGAATTCATAGGAATATATGATAAGTATGGTGAATTGTTGGAAAAAGTATCCCCGAATAATTTGCTAGCAAGCAAGATGACTAATTATTTTGATTGGGAGTGCTTCTCTCCACTTGAGCACATTAGTGTAGATGCAGACGGCTCGATTTATGATAGTGTCTGTGCCCAACGCCGGAATTTGGGTTCTGTTTATGGCGAGTTTGAAATACCCAAAAATTCAGTTGTATGCAAACAAAAGATGTGTTTCTGTCAAGGCGACTTGCAGGTTACAAAAGTAAAACAAGAATATAAAGACAATATTGTAAATTTCTATAAAAAGAACAAAGAAAATCTTGACAAAGTTTGACATATATGTTTAAATAACACTGTAACATAAGTTACACCAACAGACTTTAAGAATTGTGTGTTTAGTCTGTACGCAGTAAAAGGAAGAAAAATGATGTATCAATCAAAACTCGTTGCGAGTCTAAAAGCAAACGGCAAGATCCTCCGTGAATTCAAGGACACAGTCTATATTCCATTTGGTAGCGAATATAGCTTTCTAATCAAGAACCTCAATACAACTAGAGCACTTGTCAATGTTTTCATTGATGGTGAAAATGTTATCGAAGGTGGGCTTGTGCTTAATGCTGGCCAAGAAGTAGACCTAGAGCGTTATGTAAAGAACGGGAACCTAAACGAAGGCAACCGCTTTAAATTTATCGAGCGTACTAGTGCAATTGAAAATGGTCCGCGCGGAGCGAAATTAGAGGACGGACTTGTCCGTATCGAATTTCAATTTGAGAAACCACCAATGCGAGTTACAGAACTACCTGATTGGCAACGAAAGTCTATATTCGGTCCCATGTACGGTAACCACGGTGGTATCGTTGGAAGTAGTAATACGAGTGAGTACCCTGGCGCCGTTGACAAGTACAGTAAGAGTACAACCGCCGGTTGGATTACTGTCAGCGGCGCAACATACAGCCAAGTAAATGTCAATGGCGCATTGCGTGGTGTTGACTATAGTAAGAACGGCGAAGCAACTGCTCAAGCCGCAAGTGCCGCAGTAGACAAGTATTGTGCTGACAATGGCATTATCAATCAAGTTGAACTGCACGACGGTATGTCCACCATGGATTGGATGGCGAACGATGTCGGAATTACTGTTCCTGGCAGTAAGAGCGAACAAAAGTTTCAAACAACTTACATGGGTGCAATGGAAGCAGAAAAGCATTCTATTGTTCTAAAACTGTTAGGCGAAACCGCTGATAACAAACCTGTAGCAAAGCCAGTTACAGTTAAAGACAAGCAGAAATGCGATACCTGCGGACACACAAACAAAGCTACAGCTAAATTCTGTACAGACTGTGGTGCAAGTTTGGTGATCTACGCATAACAAAAAAGGGGACAAGTTCCCCTTTTAATTGACACAAAATAGCAAAAATTATATAATAATACTAAATAAACAAGAGAAGCGATAGACGCAACTTAAACAACTATTGTAAGGATTTTACAATGTCAAAAGCAACTACATTCACCGTCGACAAGTTCTATATCTTGTCAGCAATCAACAAAACAGGACAGCGTGTCTATTACGACACTGACGCACACAGCGGCGGCTACCCATACTGGAGCACTTTTTCGTCCATGGCTTGCAACAAAAAGTTCGCCAAACTGGACGACATTCCTACCTTTTCTAGTACCGACTATATGCGCCGAGATGTAACAAGCATCGAAGCACTGGAAGTAAAAGTGCAGGCCAAGGTGGTGCAAACTACAGAAATCGTAAGCGAAGCCCGAGCAAAGGCTATGGCAGAAATTGCTAAAATCGAAAAAGAACTAGCACAAAAAATCGCAAGACTGGAAGGTGTAAAATGACTAAGCCATATGGAACTATTATGCTGATCGGGCGTTTCCAGCCTCTGCACAACGCACACTTGGAAATCATCAAGCGTTGCACAGCACTAACTGATCAACTGGTGATTGTTGCAGGATCTGCCAATCAACCACGCACATACAAGAACCCGTTTACTTTCGAAGAACGCCGTGCGATGATTCTTGATGCTACTCGCGGTTTGTCTATGCGTGTTTATGTTGAACCTAACATTGACACAATATACAACGACCAAGCCTGGGCTGTTCGAGTCCAAGGCATCCACAGCAAGTACCGTTGCCTTGGTACTAAAGATGCTATTATCGGCCACAAGAAAGACGACAGCTCATTCTACTTGGATATGTTCCCACAATGGGAGTACATCAATGTGGAAGAAATCGAACCTTTGAGTGCAGTTAACATTCGCGACTTGTATTTCAAGTGGGATTTCAACAGCAACTTTATCAAGAATGTGGTTCCTGAAACCACTTATGACTTCTTGATGAACTTTCGTCGCACTGAAGAGTTTGCACAAATCATTCGCGAGCGTGAGTTCGTAGCCAACTACAAAAAGCAATATGCCAGCTTGCCTTACCCTCCGATCTTCAGCACTGCTGATGCGGTAGTAATCCAAAGTGGCCACGTGCTTATGATCAAACGCCGCGCTGAACCTGGCAAAGGCTTGTGGGCATTGCCAGGCGGCTACGTTAATGCTAATACTGATAAGTCAGTAGAGGATGCCGCGATCCGTGAACTGCGAGAAGAAACTATGATTAAGGTTCCTGCTCCAGTACTGCGTGGTAATATTGTTCGAAGTAAAGTGTTCGATGCTATTGACAGAAGTCCTCGTGGGCGTATAATTACACATGCGTTCTACATTCAATTACCTGACGGTGAACTGCCCCGAGTAAAAGGTAGTGATGATGCAGAAAAAGCACGTTGGGTTCCGATAGCAGAGGTAAAGAGTGAGGAATGCTTTGAAGATCATTGGGAAATTTTGCAACATTTTGTAGGAGCGTAAAATGACAACACAACAATACGACCTTTTGAACGAAGGCCCTATTGATGATATCGATGCGGCTATCTGGAGCGGAGACATGTTTATCAATCGCGAGAACATTGCTGATTTTCGTAGCATGCTCAGACGTTGGGAACAAGGCCTAAAAGAAGCAGAAGCTATTCTCAATGAAATGGAAACAATTTATGATAGTCCCTGATTTAGTTAATGCAGTCGAAAAAGGACGACAACATATGAATGGATATAATTTTAATTTTGCAGTAAGTGCTACTATTAGCGAACGGGTAGTTAAAGAAATGATTACCCGAGTAGTCGAAGAGCAAACTGGCAAGAAAGTCTCTAAAGTAGAGATGAACATGAAAACTGTGAGTAAAGGCTCATATCGAGACGAATACACTGAAACAGTTTTCGAAGGCGCAACTGTATATTTCGAAGGAGCATAATGGCCGATCCATTGGACGAAGCAGCCGAAGTAACAGAGATGTTGCTACAGCGAGCACTGAATACTAAGGCAGCAGTACCGGAAAAAACCGGTTTCTGTTTGACCTGTGAAGAACCGACTCCAGGAGCATTTTGCTCTACAGAGTGCAGGGAAATCTACGAACGCGAACAAAAGTTAAAAGCGATTCGTGGAAAAGGTTGACACAAAAATAAGGTTGTGTTATACTTGTAACAAGTCCTAGCGATAGACGCAAGGCATTTAACTTAAAAGGAACTTTTATGAAACTCACGCACTCAATCATTCTGAACACCGACAGCTACAAAGTGTCGATGGCCCCTCAATACCCAGCAGGTACTACTGGCGTATTTTCCTACATCGCATCGCGCGGTGGACGGTTTGACTTTACACAATTCATTGGTCTGCAAATTTTCAATAAAGAATATTTGCTCAACCCTATCACAAAAGCCGATGTTGATATCGCAGAAGAAATCCTCACAGCACACGGTGAGCCCTTCGACCGCAGTCGCTGGGACT
>JACCEE012109254.1_pt1 | contig 10809 bp, 12 predicted proteins | sample 7449931 | NCBI WGS metagenome assembly JACCEE01 (sample SAMN15323457, study PRJNA562643) | freshwater metagenome | isolation source: river surface water | place: USA:Blue River Watershed | collected 2017-08-19 | reverse complement strand
TTAAGTTTAGTAAATTGCGATGAGAAGTCGTCTACTTTGATGATATTGGTTAAGTATTACTAACTATTTTACCAAGTGATAAAAGTGCCACGCCTCACTTCCACCAATTTGGTGAACTAACCGCTGAGAGGCGGTTTTTGATTATTCTATTTCGGATTTGATTCTAATAAATTGATCTATAAAAATGAAGACCCTTAATTATCTAATTTTTATACTATTTTTTATACTCAAGAAAGTATAAAGTTAGAGTTTATATACAATATTTCAACTCTGTTGAGTAATTAATCAAAATTTGCAATCATTTGAAACGAAACGCTATCTTGACAAGATATTTTTTAATTGATATTTTTAAATAAATGAAAATGGGTGGAAGAAATGAGAAAAAAATATTGTTATTTTTGTATTTTAATAACTTGTTTATTTGTTTTAGTTTTTAAATTTGATGATGTGAAAGCGCTAAACGATAATAATATTACTCCAGAGCAAGTTTTAGCTGAGAAATTAAAAGATGAAGTATTAATAGACAGTAGCTATTATGGAGAAGAAATTGTTGTTTTAGAGATTATTTACGATGAAGAATTAGGTATAAATAATCTGGATAAATACTATTTAAAATATAATTTTAGAAATACTAATTTAAATAGATTAATTAAAGATTCAATTGTCCCTTATGTTAGTCAAGAGAGATTTAGCCATTTCTTTAGAAGTGTTGCGTGGATTAGCCGTAATGGAGTAATAAGTTTAAGTATATTAGCAAATGTATCAAATGTTCAAAGCGAAAAAGAGTCTTCATGGGTAGCTCTAACAGATTTTTATTATGGACATCCAACTTGGATTATTGCTAGAGCATCAAATCCAACCTCATATCAGAGTATGTATAATCAATATGTTTGTCATGTGGATTGGGCGTTAGTTGTTGGAATTATTAAAGGTGTGGATAGATGGAATATTGAGCCTTACACTACTGATAAAGGGTATTGGGGATTTGCAAACTTCAGTGCGAAATGTAACTAGTTCTTGATATGAAAAGTAACATAATTGCTCTAATTAGTAGTGTACTAGTGCTGTTGCTATTTTTATATATGTTTGCATATGGTGGATATGCAGCTGATGAAATGATGACTTATAGAGAGTATTCAGATAAAATTGGGCTAATTGAAACAATAGTTTTGATTTTTTCAATAGTTAATTTGATATCTAACATTTACATTATTCTTTGCAGAAAAACTAAGTCTATATTCTAAATATATATATATAACATAAATTGCATTGAGAAGTCGTCCATTTAAACGATATTGGTTAAGTATTACAGATTTTTGTATAATTTTACCAAGTGATAAACGTGACACGCCTCACTTCCACCAATTTGGTGAACTAACCGCTGAGAAGCGGTTTTTGTTTGCATGGAAATTGATTAAGAAGAATTTCGATTAGATTTGTAACTCAAGTTAAATATAGTTATGTAGGTGAGTTTCAATATTATTCGTTTATTATCAATAGAAATAATAGATTAAAAAATTACACACCAAGTTCGCAGCATATTTTTTTGTTATTGGATAAAATATAATTAAATGTAATCTGTCATATGTATGTCAATTTTGTGCTATTACTTTAGTAGTATTATTAAGGTACAATTAAAACAAGAATAAACACTAGAAATGATAATGACTAGATTGAATTCAATAAAACTTATTAGTTCATTTGTAGTAAGTAAGTTGTTTGGTATTAATAGTAAGGAGCACATTTATGGAAATTAGAGTACTCGAATATTTTGTGATGATCGCAAAAGAAGGTAATATCACTCGAGCGGCTGATCGATTACATATCACACAACCTACTTTGAGTCGTCAAATCAATGAATTGGAAGTTGAACTAAAAACGAAGTTATTTATTCGTGGAAAACGATCTATTGTGTTGACAGAAAGTGGTCAATTACTTATGCAAAGAGCCCAAGAACTACTCAATCTTGTGGCTAAAACAGAACGAGATTTACAAGAATCTCAATCTAATATAATTGGAACAGTATCCATTGGTTGCGTTGAAAGTAAAGCATCTCAAAAACTGGCAGAATGGATAAAATCATTTTTAAAAATACAACCACATGTTCTGTTCGAGATTGTAAGTGGAAATGGTGATGATCTAAGAGAAAAATTAGACAAAGGTTTAATTGATGTAGCGATATTACTAGAGCCAATTGAAATCGCGAAGTATGACTCATACCATTTGAACATAAATGAAAGATGGGGGATTATAGTACCTAAAAATCATGCTTTATCAAGTGTGAATCAAATAACTGTCGATCAATTAAAGTCTATTCCTTTAGTTCTATCCAATAGATCGATTGTTCAAGAAGATCTGAAAAGTTGGTTAGGTGTAAGCCATGATGATTTAAATATTGTTGCTACACACACATTATTAACGAACAGTTTACAATTACTTAAAGAGGATATTGCTTATCCTGTAAGTATAGAAGGTGCATTATTAATTCGAAATGATGAAAATGTACGATTTATTCCACTTCATCCTGAACGTTTATCGAGACATGTGTTGGCATGGAAGAAGAATCAATTAATGAGTCCTATTACTCGCATATTTATACAACATATAAATGATGCTCAATAAGCATGATAAAGCATAGATTATAAGTATTTTTTATATTTATTACTTAATCTTAAACTATTCATAGAGTGAGGTAACTATCATGATATGGATATCAAAGTGGATTGAGCCTAGAGTACAAATTTCTGAAGATAGGAAAATTTTTAATAATGATTATTTAAAAAAGTTGATTCTCCCTTTATTTGTTGAGCAGTTTTTAGTCATGCTTGTCGGTATTTCCGACACTCTAATGGTGAGCTATGCTGGAGAAGCTGCAGTTTCTGGTGTATCACTTGTTAACATGTTTATTACGATATTTATCTATATTTTTACTGCTTTAGCTTCAGGTGGAGCCGTAGTTGTTAGTCAAGCTATTGGGCGTAAAGATCGTAATTTAGCTGATTTAGTCGCAAGTCAATTAGTAACTTTATCAGGTGTGATTTCTATTTTCTCTATGATTGTTACTTTGTTAACACGCGATTTAATCTTAGGATGGTTGTTTGGAAGTGTAGAACCAGCAGTTATGAATGCAAGCGTTACTTATCTAACCATAATGACCTATACGTTTCCTGCGATTGCACTATATAATGCTGGAGCTGCTTTATTTAGAAGTATGGGAAGAACGAAAAGTACGATGCATATATCATTTTGGATGAATGGAATAAATATTGTTGGAAATTATATCGGTGTTTTTATCTTAAAAGCAGGTGTTGCAGGTGTTGCTTGGCCAACATTTATTTCGAGAGTTTTTGCGGCTGCAGTTATTATTTTTTGGTGTTTTAATGAGAAACAAGAAGTAACACTCAGTATCAAACAAATTTCAAGTTGGCATAGTGATATGATGAAACGTATTCTTCGAATCGCAATTCCTAATTCAATAGAACAAGGATTGTTTCAGGTGTCTAAAGTGGTTTTGAGTTCAATCACTGCATTATTTGGTACAAGCCAGATAGCGGCTAATGGTGTTGCGCAGAGTTTTTGGTCTATGGCAGCCTTAGTTGGAGTATCATTTGGCCCCGCTTTTATAACAATTATTGGTCAAACACTTGGCTCAAAAGATATAGAAGCTGCTAAATACTATATGATTAAACTACTAAAGATTACACTATTGAGTTCAGTTGTATGGAATATAATCATGTTAATAATTGTTCCATTGGCTTTAATTGCGTATGATTTAAGTCCAGAAACAAAACAATTAATAATTGTTTTAGTTATCATCCATAATGTTTTCAATGCCTTTGTATTCCCAATCTCATCTCCATTTACGAATGGGATAAGAGCTGCGGGGGATGTTAAATATACAATGTATTCCTCTATATTTGCGACTGTCATTATGCGTGTAGTACTTTCATATTTATTCGGGATAGTTTTCAATTTGGGTGTGATTGGGATCGCTCTTGCTATGGGTTTAGATTGGTGTATTCGAGCTATCTTGAGTTTCAGAAGATTTCAATCAGGTCGTTGGCTAAGTCATCAAGTCTTATGAATTGTAAGATATTAAGTTTAAGTGAGATTAACTCTTGACCTGTAGTTACTACAATGATCTATAGTGCCCTTATACTAAGATTAATATTCGAAATAAAGTATAAAATAGATAAATTAAACTTAGTAAATTTATAACTGATTTTAATCTAAGTCAAAAAACAGAAAGAGGAAAAAATATGGATAAAGTATTAAGTATTTCAAGAAAAGTTTGGAAAGCTATGGAAGAAAAAGATGAGCACGCTTTAAAAGAGCTTATTCATAAAGAGGCTGAGTTTGTGCATATGAGTCGAACATTGAATCGAGATGCTGAAATCAATGTAATACTAGGAAATGATATTGTATATAAACAAGTAAAGTATATTGAGAATTCAATTAGGACGTTCGGAACTACAGAAATTATTCTTAATCGTTTGGATTTAGTCGCTATCGTTAAAGGGAATGAAGTCGAAAATGCATTTGTTGTTACAGAATTATATACACCTGATAATGATGGAGAATTAAAACTAGCTTCTCTGGCTTTTACTAAAAGAGTTTAATATTTTGAGTTTAATGAATTCAAATTTAAAATTTACGCCATTTTAAGTATTTAATAGAATTTATAGTTTATTACATTGATTAAATAGAAGGAGAAAATATGATCGAAAGCATTTTAGTTTTGTTGTTTACTTTATTAAGTTTCCTAATGGGGGTTGCACAATTTATTTTTGGAGGAATTATAGATAAAGTTTCTGAATCAATCGGTGTCAGTATTGCGGTAATTGGACAATTAACCACAATTTATTCATTATCAGCCGCAATTGGTACGCCAATTGTGATGATTTCATTAGCTAAAAGACCGCTTCATCACATTTTATTTTTTGGTTTATTAAGCATGATAATTGGAAATGGCTTAATGTTCGTAGCGCCAAATTTTTCAATTCTAATGGTCGCGCGTATGCTAGTTGGATTAGGAGCAGGCGTATATGGAATTGCGGCATTTTCTATTATTGCTGAAAAAGCTAAACCTGAACGTCGAGGTCGTGATTTAAGTATGATTTCAGTTGGTGCAAGTTTAGCTTTAGTATTAGGCGTACCATTCAGTCGAGTTATTACAAGTTTAATTGACTGGCGATTTATATTTTTAGGTTTAAGTATTTTAATGATTATTGTATTCATAGTTCTTATTAAGTTGCTAAAATCAACAAGTACAAGAGAGATATCTTCAATAAAAGAACAATTATCATACCTAATTAGTAAAGAGACTGCTTTGCTCTTCTTAGTAACTTTCTCAATGTTTTTAGGTTATTCAGCGCTTAATACATACATTACTCCTTATTTACTTAATATTTCAGGTAACTTTGGATCCATTATATCTTGGTTATTAATGATTGTTGGAATTGCGAGTGTCATTGGTTCACGCTTAGGAGGTGTATTATCTGATAAATTTGGGGTATCTAATGTAATTGAAGCTGCTTTATTCATTCAAGCATTAGCACTCGTTGTAATAAGCCTTTTTAGTAATATTGAGTATATCGTAATTCTTGCTCTCTTTATTTGGGCAGTTGCGGCATGGACTTGTGGACCTATTTTTAATCTCAATATAAATTCAAGATTCACTAAAGGAAAAGCGATACTTTTGAGCATTAATGGTACGATGGTTCAATTTGGATTTGCTGGAGGTGCTTTTTTAGGTGCAATTATTGTTGAATCGATCGGAATTTCGAGCATCGCATTATTTGCGAGTGGAGTTGTTCTTCTAGCAGCAGTATTATTTTGGTTTGAAAAGAAAAGAAACTCACGATCAAAATAAGATAAAAGGATATGTGATGAGGAAATATTTTACATTATCTTCAACAATTAAAGATGTTTTAAATGATGAACATTTAAAAGATTTTTCGAGACTACTTTTTCCAATCGATTTGAACACGCCTGATTATTTAACACTTGGTGAGATAAGTAATTCAAAGTATTTTGTTTGGTACTCAAATATCAAAGCAGATCAAACTATTGAAATTTTAAATTACTTAAAAAATGAAGTTATAAATGGTCATCAAGTATATTATCCAATTTATTCAAATAATCAGATAGAAGAAGATACTAGTAGAAACAATGTAGGCTTATTTTTCTTCAGAGGAAAAGCATTTGAGAAGTTCGCTTTAATGTGTGCAGGAGGTGGATTCATGTATGTAGCTTCTATGCATGATAGTTTTCCACATGCATTATTTGCATCGCAAAAAGGGTATAACTCTTTTGCGTTGATCTATCGAGTTTATCATCCCTATGAGGATTGTGTACAAGCAATACATTATATTATTAATCATTCTGAACAATTAAAGGTTAGAAAAGATGAGTATTTACTTTGGGGTGGTTCTGCTGGTGCTCGTATTGCCGCTCAATGTGGAAATAAGAATTTTTTTAAGAGATTATCAAATAGAGTAGATATTACTTCTGCTGTAGCAGTCATATTACAATATACAGGTTATTCCAATGTATCAATAAATGATGCGCCAACCTATGCGTGTTGTGGAATTCTAGATAAAATTGCATCATATATAATGATGCAACAGAGACATTATGCATTACAGAGACTTGGTATCAATTCTGAATTTCATGCATATGATGGATTAGAACATGGATTTGGACTAGGGATAGATACTGTTGCTGAAGGTTGGATAATAGATGCATTATGTTTTTGGGACGCACAAACAAAAAAACCAAAATAATTAAATTGTGGCTTTTTTAATCTATATCTATTAAGTTACTGGTATATTTTATTCTACCTTTTTCGACATCATCATAATACTTATTTTTTTGATCAATATAAGCTAAGCTCTTATCTATTTCTACTTTCTTCTCTAGTAGTTCTATTTTTTGCTTTTCCAACATAGCTTTACGTTTACTTATCGTTGAAGGACCCTCCATCGCTAAGTTTAGATAAATTTTCAATTCTTTGATTCCGAGACCGCATTTACGAAGGCATTGTAAACCATCAATCCAAGCTAAGTCTCTTTCATCAAACATACGATAGTTATTATGATCTCTTTTTACGTTAGGGATAAGTCCTTCATTACAATAGAAACGAAGCGTTTCATAAGGCATTGAGTATTTGTCACAAACATCTTTCATTGAATACATAGTGGTTCCTCTTGACTTGTAGTAACTACAAGGTTGTACAGTAGTATTATACATAAAAGTTAGGCAAAAGAAAATGGAATATATAAAACTAAACAATGGTGTCATGATACCTCAAATAGGATTCGGGACAATTGGTTTAACAGACCAAAGAGAAGTAGATGAAATCATCTTAAATGCGATAGATGCAGGTTATCGTTTATTCGATACGGCACAAGGATATGGAAATGAAACCCAAGTAGGGAATGCGATTAAGAAAAGTCCAACTCCAAGAGAAGAGCTTTTTATTACAACTAAATTATGGTTAGCTGATGCGACATATGAGAAAGCAAAACTGTCAATTCAAGGATCACTAGATCGATTACAATTAGATTATATTGACTTATTTTTGATACATCATCCTTTTAATGATATATATGGTGCTTATCGTGCACTGACTGAGTTCTATAAAGCTGGAAAAATTAGAGCGATTGGAGTCAGTAATCTATATCCTGATCGATTGATTGACTTCGTAAAATTTAATGAAATAACACCTCAAGTAAATCAAGTAGAGATTCACTTACTTCACCAACAAGATGAAGCAATCGATATTATGAACAAATATCATGTTCAAGCTCAAGCGTGGATGCCTCTTGCTAGAGCGCATAAAGATATTTTTGAAAATAAGTATGTTTCAGAATTAGCCGAAAAATATCATAAAACGCTTGGGCAAGTTGCTTTACGTTTCTTAGTCCAAAAAGGAGTATCATTGGTTGTGAAGACAACGAAGAAAGAACGAATGATAGAAAATATTGATGTTTTTGATTTTAAGTTAACAGATGAAGAAATGATTGAACTTAAAAAATTGGATACTAAAGGATCAATTGTTCTATCGCATAAAGATCCTAAACAAGTTGAAAGATTTGCTAGTTGGGAACGAAAATATTAAGGAGGAAATTATGCAGTATATCGAACTCGGGAATACAGGGATTAAAGTTTCACGATTATGTATTGGAACGATGACGTTTGGTTTACAAGCCAATCAAGAAGAGGCCTTCAAAATTTTAGATCTTGCTAAAGAATCAGGGATAAATTTCATTGATACAGCCAATGTTTATCCAATTGGAAGAAGCTCATTTGAGGAAGCAGGAAGAACAGAACGTATCATTGGAGAATGGTTGAAGAATCAAATGCGTGAGGATTTCATAGTTGTTAGTAAGTGTTTTGGAACAATGGGTCCTAATGCAGATGATAAAGGATTAAGCAGAGAAGCAATCTTAAAAGCAGTAGATGAGAGTTTAGAAAGACTACAAACAACATATATTGATGTTTATTTGGCGCATCAATTTGATCCTGAAGCGGATTATTTTGAAACCTTGTCTACTTTCAATGAACTGATTCAAAGTGGTAAAGTGAGACACATTGGGATATCTAATTGGCGTAGTTGGCAAATCATGAAAGCCAATGGTTTAGCATTAGCAAATCATCTTATTCCATATTCTGTTGTTGAACCAAGATATAATCTTCTCTTTAGAATGATCGAAGATGAGCTTCTACCTTTGGCTATTGAAGAGAATCTAGGTGTCATTAGTTATAATCCTCTAGCAGCAGGGCTCTTAACGGGTAAATATAAAAAAGAAGAAAACATAGAAGGCACACGATTTGCTTTAGGTGGTGCAACAGGTGCTTTGTATCACGAACGTTATTGGCAAAAAGCTCAATTTGAAGCTGTGGAAGCATATAGAGTATGGTGTGAACAAGAAAAACTTGAGATGATTCCAACCGCAATCAAGTGGGTTCTTCAACAAAAAGGAATTACTTCTGTGATTATAGGCGCAAGTAAAGCAGACCAAATGGAAGCCAGCTTGAAAGCATCAGATATGAAGGATTTAACATTAGAACAATTAGAGTGGTTGGATCAATTGTGGTTTAGTTTACCTAGAAGAAATGAATTCAGATAGAAAAGCCCTAATACAAGATACCTTTTAAGGTAATTGTTGATAAACACTTGACCTGTAGTTACTACAGTGTCTTAAAATAAGATTATAGGAGGTGTCCATGAAATATATACATGATTTTTCAAGAAACTTATGGCAAGCCATACAAGAAAGAAACATTGTTGCATTCATACAAATGACGCATGATAATGCCTTGTTCATTCATATGGGAGTTACGTTAGATCGTAATAGTGAAGCACAAACCATTGCGGAAGGACATATAATCTATCAAGATATTAATTTTGAAGAAGAAACAATACAGGAAATGGGTCCAGTTACAATCGTACTCAATAAAATGAAATTGACTGCAATTGTAGGTGGGAATGAAGTTACAAACCCTTTTGTTGTAACTGAAGTGTATACAAAGTTGGAGGATAGCTACAAATTAGCTTCCTTATCATTTACAAAAATAAACTACTAAAGGAGAAAAAAATAATGGAATATGTAACATTGAATAATGGCTTAAAGATGCCAATACTAGGATTTGGTGTGTTCCAAATACCTAAAGAAGAAACAGAGAAATGTGTCTTAGATGCGATTGAAGTTGGATATCGTCTATTTGATACGGCTCAATCATATGGAAACGAAAGAGCTGTTGGGAATGCGATTAAAGCAAGTGGTTTGGATAGAACAGAATTTTTCATCACAACTAAACTTTGGATAAGTGAAATGGGTTATGAAAAAGCTAAAAAGTCTATTGAAGGATCTTTAGAAAGATTACAAATGGATTACTTAGATTTACTATTAATTCATCAACCATTCGGAGATTACTATGGAACATATCGTGCAATGGAAGAACTTTATCATGAAGGAAAACTTAAAGCGATAGGAGTCAGTAACTTCTATTCAGATCGTTTAATTGATTTGATTAAATTTAATAAAGTTATCCCAATGGTAAACCAAGTAGAAACACATCCATTTCATCAACAAGTTGAAGCAAACGAAATCATGAAAAAGTATGGAGTACAAATTCAAGCTTGGGCACCTTTTGCGGAAGGTAAAAACGATTTGTTCGGAAATGAAATGCTTGTTGAAATAGGAAAGAAATACAATAAGTCAGCTGCACAAGTAACACTACGATATTTAATACAAAGAGGTGTGTCTGTATTACCTAAGTCAGTTAAAAAAGAACGTATGCAACAGAACTTTGAAGTATTTGATTTCGAACTTAATCAAGAAGAAATGGATAATATTCTTAAACTTGATCAACCAGTAAGTTCATTCTTTGATCATGCCAATCCTGCGATGGTTGAAAGATTAACTGGCTTAACAAGAGACTTTGATTAATTGATATTTATACCTTCAAATTATAAATTTAACCAAGTGATAAAAGTGCTACGCCTCACTTCCACCAATTTGGTGAACTAACCGCTGAAAGGCGGTTTTTGTTTGTGTCTATTACAATTATTGAAGAAATATAATTGTTTATTATACTAAATTTATTTCGAATATAATCGAAATAAATGTTGATTATTATGAAAGTTTAGAATATAATCGAAATAGAGGTAATGATAATGATACAAAGAGAATCATATCTAATTAAGATTCGTGATTATCAAGATAAACCTTTTATCAAAATATTAACAGGATTAAGAAGAGTAGGGAAATCTGTTCTACTTGATCAATATATTGATGAATT
>JACCEE010394952.1_pt1 | contig 10809 bp, 9 predicted proteins | sample 7449931 | NCBI WGS metagenome assembly JACCEE01 (sample SAMN15323457, study PRJNA562643) | freshwater metagenome | isolation source: river surface water | place: USA:Blue River Watershed | collected 2017-08-19 | reverse complement strand
ACTCGAACCGTTAAATCTGGTTCACCATAAAGAAGTGTTGGAGCATTTATGCTGGTGCTCTCAGATTTCTTTTTGATGTCTTCCCATTGCGCTTTTAGGCGAACTACATCTCTGGTTAGCTCTTCATCTGAGGCGCCCTCAGCTGCAGTACGAACAATTACGCCCTCTTCATCGGTAATTAAACCTTTGAGAATTTCCTTTAGACGCGCCCGCTCAGAATCTGGAAGGCGTCGGGAAATACCGCTCATTCCACCACCAGGAACGTAAACCAAATAACGACCAGGAAGTGAAATCTGGCTAGTTAGGCGTGCACCTTTTTGTCCGATTGGATCTTTGGTTACTTGAACTAATACTGATTGGCCCGTCTTTAAGACTCGTTCAATCTTTCGTTCTTGATTATCGGTAAGACCCGCTGCATCCCAGTTAACTTCACCGGCGTACAAAACAGCGTTACGCCCTTTGCCGATATCTACGAATGCAGCTTCCATGGAAGGCAAAACATTCTGAACTTTTCCAAGGTAAACATTGCCTACATACGAGATATTGCTATTTCGATTTACGTAATGCTCTACTAAAACATTGTCTTCCAGAATTGCGATTTGAGTGCGGTCGCCCTGCTGACGCACCAACATTTCACGATCAACAGATTCACGGCGTGCTAAAAACTCAGCATCAGTAAGTATGGTTCCGCGACGGCGGTTTTCACGGTAATCACCTTTGTAATCGTTATAACGGTGACGTTCGCGACCTCTGTCACGATCTCTATCGCGATCACGGAAACGGCGATCATTTCTGCCGCCGCGATCATTGCGATCAAAACTCTTTCGCTCTCGCGCTGGTCTTTCTTGTGCTGGGCGAGATTCACGAACCTTTACTACCGTTACTACTCCATCTTCTTCAACGGTCTCCCCTGGAGTTACTCCATCAGAGCCAGAGCGACGACGGCGACGGCGTTTTTTAAATCCGACTGAACTACTTGAATCTTCATCACCTGACGTCGATTCATCAGAATCGTTATCTAGAGAATCATTCTCATTATTAGACATTGAGTCAGAACTGCCATCCAAACCTTTTTCAGAGCGGCGACGTCCACGTCCACCGCGTCTGCGACGACGGCGTCGATTTTCATTTTCAGCTTCGGAGTCAGATGTCGGTTCAGCGCTTTTAGCTGGTTGGGACTGGGAATTCTTTGGATTTTGTTTTTTTGAATCTTGTTTCTTTGAATCCGGAGACTTACTGGCAGTTCGCTCTTTAGTGGTAGCAACTGGAGCAGCTACCGGAGCAGCCTGGAATATCGGAGCGGGAATGACGCCTGTGGTCTTGGCTTTCTTAGGCGGGGCAGTTTCAGCTTTGGATTCTGCTTTGGCTTCTGCTTTTGGAGCAGCTTTTTTAACAGCGCGCTTGCGCACTTTCTTTGGCTCATCAGCCATACGATCAAATCCTTTATAGTTCTAGAAAATTTCCTAGTTAATGGCCTTACGGTCATTATTAAAAAAATCTCTGGTGGCGCCTGTATCTGGATCTGCCGATCCGCACCTAAAGAGCGGTCCTGGCGACCTCGAGATATTGAGGCGATTTGTACCCCCAAAGTATGGCAGATGCCAGCTTCGCGCACCTAATCCCCCGCGGAAACCAGAGAATTCAGCCCTATCGGGTGCGCTGGTAGACGTTTTGCAGCAGTCCAATGCCAATCAAGTTGGCGAACATACTTGAGCCGCCATAGGACATGAAGGGCAAGGGAACTCCGGTCATCGGCATCAAACCCATGGTCATTCCAATATTCTCAAAGATCTGGAATGAGAACCAGGCAATTACGCCCACACAAACCATTCGTCCAAATAAATCATTGGTCTTTCGTGCAATTGAAAAGGCGCGCATCAAAATTATGAAGTACAAAATTAAGATTAATCCCGCGCCCAAGAAACCCAACTCTTCGCCTGCAACGGTAAAGATGAAGTCGGTTTGTTGTTCTGGCACAAATCTTCCATTTGTTTGCGGACCATCAAACAAACCTTTGCCAAATAATCCACCAGAGCCAATCGTTATTCTTGCTTGACGCAATTGATATCCACTGGCTTGAGGATCTGCTGATGGATCAACAAAAGAGCGCAGACGGTTTAATTGATATTCACTTACTTCTCCACTAGCCACTGCTAGGTAAGCTCCAGTTAATCCCACAACAAGCAATCCAATTACCCATCGCAACCTTGCTCCCGAAACTGCAATCATGGTAATTACACAGGCCGAAATTATTAATACTGTTCCAAGGTCCGGTTGCAAAATTATGAATAACACAGGGATTGCAGCGACACCCAGTGATTGGAGTACTTGGCGATCAGTTGGCTGATCGTTACCGCCGATTCGCTCGGACAAAATCAAAGCCATTCCAACAATTATCGAAATTTTTGCGAGCTCTGCAGGCTGAATCTGAAATCCTCCCGGAAAGGAAATCCATGATCGAGCGCCATTTACTGTGGAACCTAATCCAGGAATGAGAACCACTATCAAACCTAGAACTCCAAGGCCCCAAACAATTGGCGTATAAGCCCTTAACAGTCGGTAATCAATTAGAGTCGTTCCATAAGCTAACGCGATACCGATAATTACGTTAATAAGCTGACGTTTTAAGTAATACTGTGGATCAAGTCCATTGGAGGCAAACCAATCCCTTGTCGCTGCGTAAACCAAAATCACGCCCATAAATAGCAGCAGCAAAACCGCTGTATTCAGAACTCGATCTGAACCGGCGAAGAATCCGGGACGTTCCTTATTCCGTCGCTGAAAGGTCATATTGGTCGCCATGATTATGAAAGTGAGCCTTTGGATGAATCAATTGCGGGCAAGCGGGTAGGAATTCCATTTGGAAATATGGCGGTCTTTCCGTTGGTACCAAAAATGTATTCGTAAATGCGGCGGACTCCAACACCGCTGGTGCTAGCACCAAAACCACCTTGGCTGACCATCATTACAACAGCGTACTGCGGATTAGCGGTCGGCCCATAAGAGGCAAACCAAGATGTGTCATCTTTTGCAGAGCCATCAAGATTTCTGCCAAACACCTGTCCAGTTCCAGTCTTGCCACTTATCTCAACACCAAGTCCGGAAAAAGCGCCGCGAGCTGTACCTGAAGTTACAACGGCCCGCAAAGATTTTTGCAGGAACTTCAAAGTTGATTTCTTAATTGGAAGTTCACCATTAGTTTTTGGCTCAAATTGCTTAACTACCTTGCCATCTGGTTTCACAATTGCTTTTGCAATTTGCGGCACTACGAACTTTCCGCCATTGGCAATAGCAGAGTACATAACCGCCATTTGAAGTGGTGTCATCAAAACATCGCCCTGACCAATCGAAAAGTTGACCATATCTCCGGCACGTACTTTGTCGCCATCTAAACAATTCTCTCGGGCAATCTCAATCAAGTAGGGCGTTAACCGTGATTTCTTAGCCCGTTTCTCATAGTTACAGTAGAAATCTTTATTGTCCTCATATCGCGCGATCTTCCATTCGCGATTTGGAAGCCTTCCTGAGGACTCGGAGCGCAAATCAATCCCAGTCTTCTTTCCCACACCAAAATTGGCTGCGGTCTTAAAGAAATAATCATTGCGATTTGGTTTTGGCTTTAAGCCGCCATCCCGAACCCATTCATCGTATGCAATCGGGTACCAAATTGAGTCGCAAGAAATAGCCATCGCGGTGGTCATATCGATTCGTCCTGCTGCTTTTCCTTCAAAGTTTTTAAATATTCGAGTTCCGATTTCAACCTGCCCTGGACAGTTGTACTTATCCTTCAAGCTATATCCCGCCTCAACCGCTGCGGCAAGGGAAACAACTTTGAATGTGGAAGCTGGGGCAAAACCACCTTGAATAGCTCGGGAAAGAGCAGGCACCGCAGTCTTTTCACTGTAAAGCTCTCTTGCCTGCTTAACAGTTATCCCGTTTTCCCAAATATTTAGATCGTAATCAGGATACGAAGCCATCGCTAAAACTCCACCCGTATTTACATCCAAAACTATTGCCGCACCTGCGTCACCTTTATAACCCGAGGCCTTTGCCCTCATTACCGCACTCTTAAGCTCTTGCTCAACAACGGATTGAAGTTTTGCGTTTATGTTTACTACTAGATGATTTCCTGGAACCGATGGAGTATTTCGAGACTCTTGAGTTACGGCTTCTTTACGATCAACGATTACTGTTCTTACCCCTGCTTTACCACGCATGTACTTGTCATAAACGAATTCGATTCCTGATTTGCCGATGAACTCATTACGGTAGTACCTGATTCCTTTGTCGTTGTTCAAATCCGATTCAGTAATTGGCCCTACATATCCCAATACATGCGTAGCCCGCTCTCCAGCATAAGACGGGTAATAACGTATTGAAACTGGCTGTGCCCCAATTCCTGGAAAAATATCTGATTGCTCAAGAATTTCTAGTACTTGATTCTCATTTGCTTCTTTTGTAATTGGAATTGGCTGATATCGATTTCCATTCCAACAACCATTGCGATCCCCTTCAGATAACTCCGCGCACAATCTGGTTCTCGCGTAAACATCTGTGTAATTCAATTTAAGAATTCCTGCGACCTTTGCCAGGACTGAGGTGCCTTTGTCCTCTAACTTGTCCAAAACTGAACGATCAGCGGTAATCATTAGACCAGCGCGGTTGGAAGCAAGAAGATTTCCCTCGTTATCAACGATGAGGCCGCGTAATGCTGGAGTTACGATGTCGCGACTTTGAATATCTAACGCCGCCTGTTGATAACGCGGCCCATCAGCTATTTGTAGATAAAAAAGTCGTCCAAATAGAGCCAACATCAATGAAGCCACAAATACCTGAACTACAAACAAGCTCAGAGTTGAACGGTCTCTCATTTACCTGCTCCTTGCAGTGAGAGTAGCTCGATACAACTTAATGGCTATCGGCGCATACAGCGGCGAGAGCAGAAGTGTCCACAAACTGTTTCCAAACAATTGGCGGAAGATATAAAAGCCCGAGCCAACATCCTGGCCCAGGATTGCTCCAGCAATCAAAAAAGTAGAAAGTGCGGTCAAGCTGCCAAAAACCGCCACCAAGCTCATTGTTATCGGACTTAAGTCAGAATCAAGAGCGCTTTTAACATTATTAGCCAGGATGTAACTAATAACCGTTAATACAAAGGTCCATAAGCCAAAAGGTGCTTCTAGAGTCGGCGACAAATCTGCAATCAAGCCTGCTATGAACCCAGTTACCACAGCGCTATTTCTTTCTTCCTGCATGACCCATGCAACAAAAAAAGCCAAGTAGAGTGAAAACCCACCAACAAGAAAATTAATTCGATTTAGTAGGGCCTCTTGAATCACAAACAAAAAACCAAATACTCCAAAGATTGCCGGAATGCGATTTATAGTCATAGCTTTTTTGGAGTTAACTCACTCAGTTGGAGTTGGTGTTGGAGTTACAAAAATAGTTACCGTCGGAGCGGGTTTAGGTGCACGAGGAATCAATGCATCTCCAGGATTTCCAGAAACCGCATCAAGAACAACGCTGACTACGCCTAGACCATTTAAATCAACAAAACCTGTGACTCTTCCTTGTTTGGTCAACTGCCCAGCTGATCTTTCGACATAAGAAACTTTTCCAACCGGAACTCCAGGAACAAATGGCTTATCGCCTGAACTTCCGCGTGACAATAAAACATCGCCAACCTTTATCTGTGCGGTTGCACTCAACATCTGAATTGAATATCTATTCTCGCCCTCGCCAGAAAGGATTCCCATATCTTGAGTTCCGGCAACGCGGACTCCCATGCGGAATGAGGGATCGCTCATCAATAAAACTACTGAGGAGGTAGCGGTCGTTGATTTAACAACACCAACCAAGCCTCCAGCTGCGATTACTGTCATATCGCGGCGAATTCCAGATTGAGAGCCTTGGTCAAGAACGATTGTTTCACCAAAGGTGGCGGTTCCACCCTTAGTAATAACCCGGGCAGATACGACTTTAAATCTGGCTGTACCAGCTAGATCCAATACGCCTTTTAGTTGTTCTAACTCTCCTACTACATTCTTATTTAGAACAAGCTGAGATTTAAGCTCTTCGTTTTCTTTCTTTAAAGCATCAATCTTTGATTGCGTTCTACCTAAATCTGTTATGTCTTGAAATAAGTTGCTGAAAGGAGAGAGAAATCCGTTACCCGCCTTTTGAATAGGCGCTAAAAAACCCTGCACCCCAGATCGAATTGATGAAACAAGACTCACGCCTCGCAAATCCAAAGTTATAAGGAACAGAGAGGTAACCAGAAGTGAGACCCATAAGAGTCTGGTGCGATTTGAACCTCTGGCTGGCATGAAAGTCCTAGCGACGAGGCTCGGAAATCAAAACCTTTTCTAACGCCTCAAACTCCTCAACGCACTTACCGGATCCTTCGGCAACTGCATTTAATGGACGATCTGCGATGTGAATTGGCATGTTGGTTTCATGACGCAATCTTTCATCAAGACCTTTGAGGAGCGCTCCGCCGCCAGTTAGCACGATACCGCGATCCATTAGATCTGCTGCAAGCTCTGGTGGAGTTTTATCCAAGGTGTTCTTTACCGCATTTACGATCGCGTTTACTGGCTCCTCTAATGCTTTTCTGATGTCTTCAGATGAAACCACAATTGTTTTTGGAAGACCTGTTGCTAAATCACGACCGCGAATTTCTGCATCAGGCTCATCACGCAATGGATATGCCGAACCGATTGCCATCTTTATTTCTTCTGCGGTGCGCTCACCAAGCATCAGTGAGAATTCTTTCTTAACCCAATTAATAATCGCTTGATCCAACTCATCGCCACCGACACGAATTGAGAGTGCAGAGACAATTCCGCCTAGTGAAATAACAGCTACCTCTGTAGTTCCACCACCAATATCAACAACCATGTTGCCAGTTGGCTCATGAATCGGAAGTCCAGCACCAATTGCTGCTGCCATTGGCTCTTCAATGATGTAAACCTTGCGAGCCCCTGCTTCGTAGCCAGCATCTTTAACAGCACGTTGTTCGACGCCAGTGATTCCAGATGGAACACAGATAACGACGCGAGGTTTTGCCAAATAAGTGCGTTTGTGAACCTGGCGAATGAAGTACTTAATCATCAATGCGGTGGTGTCGAAATCTGCGATCACACCATCTTTAAGCGGACGGATAGCCACAATGCTTCCTGGTGTGCGTCCAATCATTTTCTTTGCTTCAGTACCAACAGCAAGGACCGCGCCCGTATCTTGATTCACGGCAACAACGCTCGGCTCATTCAAGACGATGCCTTTGCCGCGAACGTAAACCAGGGTATTTGCGGTTCCCAGGTCAATCGCCATATCGCGACCAAGAAATGTCCAGCGGTTGATCTGATTACTCATTGCATTTACTCCTTACAGGTTGGGGAAGAAAATCTTTATTTCACGTTCTGCAGATTCTGGAGAGTCCGAACCGTGAACGATATTTTGAACAACTTTTGTTCCTTGATCACGAGCCAAATCTCCGCGAATAGATCCTGGAGCTGCGGTCGTGGGATCTGTGGTGCCGGCGATAGCTCTAAATCCTTCGATAACTCTTTCACCTTCAGCGATCATGGCAACAATTGGACCAGAAAGCATGAACTCAACTAATGGTTCATAAAATGGTTTGCCTTCATGCTCTGCATAATGTGCTGCGAGTGTGTTGCGATCTGCTTGAAGCATGCGAAGTGCAGAGATTTTGTAACCCTTACGTTCTACTCTGGCAATTACTTCGCCAACTAAACCGCGACGCACTCCATCTGGTTTAACAAGAATTAGTGTGCGCTGGGCTGAGGAAGTCGAGTTAGTCACGGGGGTAGTCTATTGTGTTTTTTTCTCCTCGCTAAATGCGGCCCGAGCGGCCTCACCCTTGCGGCCCACAACTATCGCTGCGACCCAAAGTCCCATGAAAAGCGCGCCTAGGAAGAACATCGTGAAAACAAAGAATCCATAGCCGATGAGGGTTACCTGAGTAAGCCAACCCAAAATCCAGCCCCATTTGTATTTCAATGAACCTGCGGCCAAAAATGCAACAAGGGCGATAAAACCTGCGAGCCAATAGGCCTCAGACTCTAGATTTGTCGCGGTCAGATCCTTTGCAACAAGAACTGCAAAACCAATTACAAAGATCTCCATAATCAAGACACTCCGTGCAAGCATCTTCATTATTACTTCTCCCTAATTTTTCTAATGATTGCTCTGGCTTCACCTGCAGTAACAACTGATCCTGAAATCAAAACCGCTGAGTTCAAATCATTAATCGCATTTTCCAATTTCGCTTGATCAATCGCAGAACGAATTGCATCACATAAGGATTCGATTGCAACAACTCTATTAGCGCCAAAAACACTTTTAGCTCGAGCTTGCAGTTCGTCTAAATCAGCAGCGCGGTGTGATGTGTTGCGACTTACGATTACTTGCGAGACAACATCTTCTAGCTCTTCAAAGATGCCATCTACATCTTTGTCGCCCATCGGAGCGATAACTCCAATAATGGATTCAAAATCAAACTCTTCTTTAATTGTCTTTCGTAAGGATTGGGCGCCATGGGGGTTGTGTGCCGCATCAATGATTACTGTGGGATTACGCATGATTACTTCGCATCGACCGGGTGAGGTTGCATTGGCAAATGCTTCCCTTACAACCGACTCATCCAACTTGGTTTCACCGGCGAAAGCTTCAACCGATGCAAGGGCGGTCGCAGCGTTAGCAGCTTGATGAGCTCCATGGAGAGGCAGGAATAGATCTTCATACTCCCCATAGATTCCAGAAATTGAAACCAATTGACCGCCAACTGCAAGCGCTCGGTTTTTAACGGAGTATTCGACCCCTTCTCGAAGTGGAGTGGCATCAACCTCAGCGCATTTATGCATTAAAACCTGCGCAACCTCTGGCTCCTGTCGGGCCAAAACAGCAAAGGAGTTTGGCTTGATAATCCCTGATTTAGTTAAAGCAATTTTCTCCAAAGTGTCGCCCAGGTACTCCATATGATCAAAACCAATTGGCGTAATCACTGAGACCGCCGCATTTACAACATTAGTCGAATCCCATTCGCCGCCCATGCCGCATTCAAAAATACCTACATCTACTGGAAACTCAGCAAATGCCACAAATGCGAGTGCACACATCGATTCAAAGAATGACAACTTGTTGGGCATTCTCGAATCGATCATCTCTAGATACAGCGCAATATCGTTGTAAGTAGCAATCATTCCCTCTGGAGAAATGGGCTCTTGATTGATTGAAACTCTCTCTAGAAAACTTTCCAGATGAGGACTTGTAAATCTCCCGGTTCTCATTCCTAATTCAAAACAGAGCGAGTCAATAAGTCTGGTTGTGGTGGTCTTGCCATTTGTTCCAGCAATGTGAATTGTGGGATATGAAAGCTGTGGCGAACCAAGTGCATCGGTTAATGCAGCAATTCGGTCCAGAGTTGGGGCAATACGGGTCTCGGGCCAGCGATTAAGAAGAGCTTTCTCGATAGCGTCTAGGCGCTGCAAATCATCTTGCGAGGTCATTGTTGTGGCAAGGCAGCTAGCAAGGCATTAATACGATTGATTTCCGCCTCGCAGAATTCCATGCGTTCGCGAATTGTGTTTACAACCTCCATTGGTGCCTTGGCCATAAAGTTTTCATTTTCAAGTTTTACCTTGGCGGTTGCCTGGTCTTTCTTTATTGCCTCTAAATCTTTCATTAGACGAGCGCGCTCTGCTTTAACATCAATACTTCCAGTCAGATCAAAATTAACAACAAAATCACCGACCTCAATCTTCGCCGAAGGTTTGAACTCAGGTGCTGGATCATCAAGGCGAACTAGGAATCTCAGTGCTGGTTCATACTTCGCTAGCGCGCCTTGCATTCCATCGATCTTTGCCACAACCCGAGCTGAGGTTTTGATTCCTTGGTCACTACGGAAGCGACGGATCTCTGTAATCAAACGTTGTAAATCATTTACTACCGAGACCGCTTCAGCGTCATTCTCACTGTTATTTGCGACCGGCCACTCTGCAATTACCAATGACTCGCCTTTTGTTAATGAGGTCCACAGAGCTTCGGTTAGGAATGGCATGGTTGGATGCATTAGTCGAAGTAGTTGATCTAGAACATGACCTAAGACCCGTCGAGTTTTATCAGCCTCTGCCCCACCTTTTGCAAAAGTGTCCTTAATTAACTCAAGGTACCAATCACAAACCTCATCCCAGGCAAAGTGATAAATCTCTTCGCATCCTTTTGCAAACTCAAAACTTTCAAAGAGCTGGTCGGTATTTCTTATAGTTTCATCAAGTCGGCTCAAGATCCATCTGTCCACATGATTCAACTCGGAACGATTTGGCAATGGTCCTTCAACGGTTGCGCCATTCATCATGGCAAATCGCGAAGCATTCCATACCTTTGTCGCAAAGTTACGTGCTCCAGCAATCCACTCTTCAGCTAAAGCTTGATCAGTTCCGGGATTTGCCCCACGAGCTAATGTGAAGCGAAGTGCATCCGAACCGTACTTGTCCATAAACTCAAGTGGATCCACGGTATTGCCGCGGGACTTACTCATTTTCTTGCCATGCTTATCACGCACTAAACCGTGCAATGCAATTACTTTGAATGGTGGAACTCCATCCATTGCGAATAAACCAAAGAGCATCATTCGCACTACCCAGAAGAACAAAATGTCATATCCGGTAACTAGAACGCTTGTGGGATAAAACTTCTTCAAATCATCGGTGTTGTTAGGCCAACCAAGAGTTGAAAATGGCCACAGCGCAGATGAGAACCAGGTATCCAAAACATCCGGATCTTGTT
>JACCEE010583484.1_pt1 | contig 10813 bp, 10 predicted proteins | sample 7449931 | NCBI WGS metagenome assembly JACCEE01 (sample SAMN15323457, study PRJNA562643) | freshwater metagenome | isolation source: river surface water | place: USA:Blue River Watershed | collected 2017-08-19 | reverse complement strand
CATAATTTCCTCCATGAAATATATTATTTAACCAAATCCTTTTGGTATTCCAAAAGAACAGACGCGTCAGCGTCATCCTATTATAATTATAACTCATTTTTCAGAAAAATCAAGTATTTATTTTTTTTATTTTTAAAGTTTTCCGATTGCCTTTTTAAATTTTAAAAAAGATAAATTCTTTTTAAGCTTTTCGACTGTTTCATTTAAATTTATCAAATTCAAAACATGTGTTGCATCAATAATATCTATATTTTTTGAAACACCCAATTTATAGGATTCTTCTGTTAATTCAAGATTTTTTTGAGCCAATTCTTTTTCTTTTTGGATCTTTTCAATTGTTAAATCAATATTTTTAATTTCAATTAAAATATTTTTAATTTCTTGCTTTAATGAATCATTAAAATTTTCCATTTGATGATTTAATGCAATTATTTTTGATTTTTCTTCTTTGATTTCCTGTCTTCTTATTCCACCGTCATAAAGAGAAAAATTAAGTAAAAAATGAATTGCCCAAGCATCATGATCGGGAGACATAAAAGATGTTGTACTTGTCCAATTATATGCACCTTGCATCATTAAAGTCGGATAATATTTAGCATAAACATTATCAAGCATTAATTTTTCAATTTCTATTTGTTTAAAACTGATTTTGTTTTCAATTCTGTTTGATTTTGCAGTATTATATATTTTGCTGAATTCATCAATTTCCGATTCAAAAGAAATATTTTCTATATCAAAATCATATTTTGCTTCACCCATCATTGTTGCAAGAAGTGATTTCATTTGTTCGATAGTTCCCTGAGTTTGTTGTATTTGAGTTTTTACTTTGGCAATTTCAACTTCTGTTCTAAGCTTTTCAATTTCAACAGCATCTTTCAATTCAATTCTTGCTTCTATTGTTTTTAAATGTTCTTCAAGATTTTTAATTGATAATTCATTAACTTTAATAACATCCTGTAAACTTAAAATATTGATATAAACTTCTCCAATTGAGTATTTTATTGATTGTTGTGCCATTTCTTTTGAAAATGTTGAAATTTCTTTTGATTTTTTTGCAACTTTAACAGGAGGAAATGCTCTCATATTCAATAAAGTATAATTTACGGTTGCACTTCCGGTATAAACATATTTATCTTGGGTTGTTACATTGTTTCCCATAATATTTGCTGTTTTTTCCTGATCATTTATTGTAAATCTTCCGCTTAAATCAACAGTTGGTTGCAAAAAAGTGTAAGATTTTTCAATCAATAAATCAGCTTGATTAATTTGTTCCTGAATTTCTTTTAATTTATAATTATGAGATAATGCTTTTTTAACAATTTGGTCATAATTATATGTGACTGCAAATAAATTAAATGAAAATAAAACGGGTATTACTATAAACTTAAACATTTGACTCCTTTATTTAAGTCAACCGACTCAAATAAATATAATCTTATTTTGAACTTTGTCAAGAAAAATTTAACAATAATATACATGATTATAAAAGTTGTTTAAAATGATGATTGAATTCAATAAAAAAACTATAAATCATTTTCAATATGGCTAACTATTAAATCACAAACAGAATAAACAATCAAATTGGAATTTGCTTCTTTTAATACATTCGGATGAGTATTTAAAGTAATTATTTTTTTAAATAAATTTGTATCTTCTATTTTTTTTAAACTGTTTTCAGGAAACAATCCATGTGTTGTTATTGCAATTATTTCTTTTGCACCCGCATTTTTATATGCATTTGCTGCATTTATAAGTGAAGAACCTGTTCTTATCATATCATCGTAAATAATTACATTTTTGTTTTCAACCTGTGCATTAACTGCCATTATTTCTGTTTTTGAACCGGAAATTCTTCTTTTTAATATGAATGCAGGATTTACACCCAAATCATTTGCAAGTGATTCAACCCATTTTGCTCTTCCCGAATCAGTACAACCCAAAACAAAATCATTATTGGGATAAACATCTTTAATGGCTTTAAAAATTACAGGTTTTGCATATAAATGACTTGTTGTTGCCGAACCTTCAAAATAATGCGGAATTCCTTCCGAATGTAAATCAATCAATACAAAATGATTTCCTTCTTTAGCTAAAGGAATTGATGATAAAAGTCTTGCACGGGTTTTTGCAGTGACTATTTCCTGAAATTTAACTGCTCTTTCCATTGTTGCATAACCGAAATAAGGAATTACAATAATTAGTGATTTTGCACCGAATTTAGCCAAACCGCAACATAAATCATATAATTCAAGAGTATCTGTTTCACTTATTGTTCCGCCGATTACAATAACATTTTTACCTTTTACCGATGAAATTATTTTTTGATATTTTTCACCGTCGGGAAATATTTTGAAATCAATTTCACCTTGTTCAAAATTTTCATATTTTGAAAGCTCATCTCTCATATATGAATAAGATTGCGTTGTAAAATAAATATATTTATTTTCTGTCATTTTCACACCATTTGTTCAATATATTTTATAGGAATTTCATCAGCCAAATAAGTCAATTCTGTTCCTTCATAAAAACCTATTCCGTCATCAAATGCTTTTTTTGCATTAATTTCCAAAATTATTATATCATTTGAGTGTCTTAATGCAACATTTTTTGCAGTTTCAACATCAACAGATAAATGAACAAATTGTCTGTTCATAGGTTGTAATCCTTTTAATAATATTTCATTAAAAGCTTCTCTTGTTGTGCCGTGATATAATTTATCAGGCGGAACAATTCTTTCTTTTTCTATTTTAAAAGAATGACCGTATAAAGCTCTTATTTTTTTGTCTTTAATTTCATATCTTCCCTTTTCATCATTTTCAACAACATATTCTATGTCTTCAACAGTTATATTTTGATATTTTTTTGAATGTTTTTGTAAGCCTGAAAGAAGATATTCAACCAAAACATAACCGTTTTTATCCAAATTTAAGCCATAATCAGCCGGGGAATGTCTTAAAGCATGTGAAATTGTTTTACTTAATGCCAAATAATCCATAATTATTCCTATTATAAAAATTATTCATTGTTTTTTACTTAATTTGTTAAAAAATATTTCATCACTGATTTTAATATATTTTTTCTTTATATCACTTAAAAGCACTATCGGATTTTTATCCGAATTATTTTCCAATTCGGTTATTAAATCGGAAACAATCTTATTTCTGATGATTTTATGTTTTAAAATATACAAAACATCACTTATTGTTATTATTTTTTCATTCACTTCCGTTATTAAATTTTCAATAACATAAATCGGTACATAAGGATTGTTTGCATATAAACATTTTAATAAATTTTCCAATAAACTTTTTTCCTTTGTTAAATATATTAAACTTCCTATTATTATTGTTTTTACAAGTATATTTCTTTCTTTTTTTTCCGCTTCTTTTAAAACATCAATACTTGAAATTGAGTTGTAAAGAGCTAATCCGCTTGCACAATAAGAACGAACGGAATAATAGCTGTCATTTAAACCATCTTCCAAAAAAGGTATTATTCTTTTACTGTTTTCAACTGATGTCAGTTTAATCATAACTTCACAAGCCTGAGTTCTGTTTAATCCGTTTTTATCCGTTAAAAATATTGATAAAGAAATATCAATTCCGCTTTCATCTTTAAATTCCAAAAAATAAGCCAAGGCTTCATAAACACAACTTTTATCACCTAACCCCATCCAAATCACAGGCATTAAATCTTTTTTTGAAGTAATATGTTTTCTCATTAAAAATATTGCAGTTTCAATTACAAGCTGTCTTATTATTTGATTTTTATGTTTAAATAAAAATGTTAAATTTTTTGCAAATTCATATGAATATTCTTTATTTTTTATATCCTCTATATATTTTTCCGCAAAATCATCGTATATTAATAAATTATTTAAACTATCTTCCAATTTAAACACCTCTTAAGATAAATCACCGAATTCAAGCAAATAAGCTTTTACAAAAGCATCAATTTCACCGTCCAAAACGGCTGCCGTGTTTCCTGTTTCAACATCGGTTCTGTGGTCTTTAACCATTTTATAAGGATGTAAAACATACGACCTTATTTGAGAACCCCAAGTTATTTCTTTTTTATTTGCAGTAAAAACAGCTTCTTTTTCTTTTTTCTTTTGTAATTCATATTCATAAAGTCTTGAACGTAAAACTTTAAAAGCAAAATCTTTGTTTTTATATTGAGATCTTTCATTTTGGCATGTAACAACTATTCCAGACGGAAAATGAGTTATTCTGATTGCAGAATCTGTTTTATTAACATGTTGCCCACCTGCACCGCTTGCTCTGTATGTATCAATTCTTATATCTTCATCTTTTATTTCAATAACAATATCATCATCAATTTCCGGTGTTACGGAAATTGATGCAAAAGATGTATGACGTCTTGCATTAGCATCAAAAGGAGAAATTCGTACCAATCTGTGAACTCCGTTTTCTGATTTTAACAATCCGTAAGCATATTCTCCTTCAATCAAATATGTAACCGATTTAATTCCTGTTTTTCCTGCTTCTTCTCCCGATTGAAAATCAAGTTCGGATACTTTATATTTATGATTTTCGGCGTACATAACAATCATTCTGCTTAACATTGATGCCCAATCCTGAGACTCTGTTCCTCCGCTGCCTGCATTTATACTAACAATTGCATTATTAAAATCAACTTGTCCCGACAACATTCTTTTAAATTCAATTTCATTAACAATTTCTTTAAATTTTAAAATACTTATTTCCAATTCTTTTAAATCATCTTCGTTTTTTGAATCATTATAAATTTCAAAAAATGTTTCAACTTCTTCTTTTTGATTGATTGATGAATCAAAAGTTTTTAATGATGAACTTATAACTGATTTTTCTTTTGATAAATTTTTAACCAAATCTTTGTTATTCCAAATACTTTCATCTTCAAATTTTTTTTCTATTTCCTGTAATCTTTGTTTTTTATCATCTATCTTTAAATAGTCTTTAAGAATATCTAATTTTTCTATTAATTGTTCTTTTAAGTTTTTTATCTCAAATAATTCCATACATTTTCCTTATTTCAAATTAACATATACGATTATTTTAAGTCCGTAACCTTCAAGTCCTATAAATTTTTTCGGATAACTTGTTAAAATTTTTAAATTAAGTGCTCCTAAATCTCTTAAAATCTGAGCTCCTATTCCAAAATCTCTGATTGCTTCTTCTCTCGGAAGAATAGCCTTATCCTGTTCTTTTTCAGTTCCTTTCAAATAATCAAAATAGTCACTGTATTCACTGTTTCTTAAGTATAATATAATACCTTCACCTTCTTTTTCTATCTTTTCCATATATTCTTTTAACGGAAAACTGCTGATTCCTACATCAAGTCCGAAAATATCTGTAAACTGACATTCATTATGAACTCTTACAAGAATTGTTTTATCTGAATTGACAGTTCCTTTAATTAAAGCAAGATGTGTTTGATTATCTAATTTATTTTTAAATAATACTGCATTAAAATTTCCGTAAATTGTATTTAATTCAAATTCTTTTATTTTTTCTATCAATTTTTCATTTTGCAACCTATAAGAAATAATATCTTCAATTGTAACAATAGGGATATCGAATTTTTTTGAAAATTCTTCAAGTTCTTTCATTCTCGACATTGTTCCGTCTTCATTCATAATTTCACAAATAACTCCGGCTGGTTTTAAATTAGCCAATTTAGCCAAATCAACAGAGCCTTCTGTTTGTCCTGTTCTTGACAAAACTCCGCCTTTTTTTGCTTTTAAAGGAAAAATATGTCCCGGTTTAACAATGTCTTCTGGTTTTACATTATCATCAATTGCTGTTAAAATTGTTGTTGCTCTGTCATGTGCCGAAATTCCCGTTGTAACTCCGTCTCTTGCTTCTATCGATACTGTAAATCCTGTTTTAAATTTTGATTTATTATCTTCAACCATCATTGGCAATTTGAGTTTTTCTGTCCATTCGGATGTCAAAGTCAAACAAATTAATCCTCTTGCATATTTTGCCATAAAATTTATTTTTTCGGGAGTTGTAAATTGAGCTGCAAAAAACAAATCTCCTTCATTTTCTCTGTTTTCGTCATCAACAAGTATAACCATACCACCTGATTTTATAACTTCAATTGCCTTTAAAATTCTGTTAAACATAAAAACCCCATTTTAAACAAGACATTTTACATAATTTTTGCAATAAGTTCAAGATAAGAGTTTATATTAAAATAAAATTATAACATTTATTTTACTGAACTAAGTTATAATCCTTAATTTTTGTTAAAAGTGTTTTATAACTTATTTGTAATATTTTTGAAGCATTGGATCTGTTCCATTTTTCCTTTTTTAATACCTTTAAAATATGTTTCGATTCAGCATATTTAACAGCTTTTTCGGTAATTTCGGTTAACGGTGCATTTTCATTAAATTCATCTTCAACAATATATTCATTTTGTTCTTTTTTTTCGGGAATAATACCTAAAATATCACTTGTTATAATATTGTTTTCACATAAAATAACAGCTCTTTCTATTATATTTTTCAGTTGTCGTATATTTCCTTTATAATTATATTGAAGAAGTATTTTTTTTGCACTTTCCGAAAGTTCAATATGTCCCAATCTGAAATCTTTTGCAAATTTTTCAATAAAATAATCAATAAGAATAGGAATATCATCACTTCTTTCGCTTAAAGAAGGAATTACAATCGGAATAACCGAAACTCTGTAGTATAGATCTTCACGAAACAATTTCTTTTCAACCAATTCCGTTAAATTTTGATTGGTTGCCGAGATAATTCTGGCATCTGTTTTTATAGGTTTTATTCCGCCGACTCTTAAAAATTCTCTTTCCTGAATAACTCTCAGTAATTTTGATTGCATATTTAAGGGCAATTCTCCTATTTCGTCAAGAAATATTGTTCCGTTTTTGGCAATTTCAAACAGTCCTATTTTTTTGCTGTCGGCACTTGTAAAAGCACCTTTTTCATATCCGAATAATTCCGATTCCATAAGTTCCGAAGGAATTGCAGCACAATTTATTGCAACAAAAGGATTATCCTTTCTTTTTGATTGATAATGAAGGTATTTTGCAAATATTTCTTTTCCTGTTCCGCTTTCACCGTAAAATATAACAGAACTGTCTGTTTGTGCAACTTTTTCAACAGTATGCATAACTTTTCTTAATGATTCTGAATTTCCGACAATATTGATTTCTTCGTTGGAACGTGCCGTAAAAGCTTTTAAGATGGTGTTTTCGTCTTGATAATCACTCCATTTTATTGTTTTTTTTATTAAAAACAGTAAATAATCCATTTCAAAAGGTTTTTCAATAAAATCAGTTGCACCCAATTTCATTGCTTCAACAGCATCTTTTATTTTTGCAAATGCCGTCATTAAAATAAAAGGTTTATTATTATCATTTTGTCTTAAATATCTAAGAAATTCAATTCCGTCCATTCCGTCCATTTTTAAATCAGATAATATTAAATCAATATCTTCACTTAAAACATTGATTGCATCGGTTGCACTTTTTTCTGCAATAACGGTATATCCTTCAATTTCCAAATTGGTTTTTAACATCTTTCTCATACTGGGTTTATCTTCAACTACCAATATTTTTGCCATAAAATATCCTACCAAAACAAACAAACCGTATTTTAAGATTAACATTGACTTAATGTCAAGAAATATGAATATTTTAATATCATATTTTCATCACCTGATTCTTGCCGGTTTTATTTTGAAGACGGCAGAGTCTTTGCAGAAAACGGGAAGATGGGCGAACGGAGTCCTCGCAGAAAACGGGCAGACACGCAGGTCTGCCCTTACAGGGATTATCTGTCCTCTTGGCAGAGTCCTCGCAAATGTTTACATTTGTGAGGTGCCAAAATGCCTGTGGAAAAAAAAATATGGGCATTTTGATTTTGAAAATGCCCGTAGAAAAAAAAAAAAAATAGGCATTTTGATTTTGAAAATGCCCGTAGAAAAAAAAATATAGGCATTTTGATTTTGAAAGTGCCCGTGGAAAAAAAAATATAGGCATTTTGATTTTGAAAGTGCCTGTGGAAAAAAAAATATTGGCATTTTGATTTTGAAAGTGCCTGTGGAAAAAAAAATATAGGCATTTTGATTTTAAAAATGCCTGTGGAAAAAAAAATATAGGCATTTTATACCCACAAAATATGTTTCGACAGGCTCAACAACCGATATTTTGTGGGAACCTGTTTTTATATATTTCGGTGGAGTCTTTGCAGAAAAAGGGCAGACACGCAGGTCTGCCCTTACAGAGATATAGAGATATGTTGTTTGTGAGATGTCTAAAAATAGTTATCCCAATCGTTTTTGCTGATGATTGTTTTTAAGTAGGCAACAGTTCTTTTGTAAAGTAAATCAAATTCATCTTCAATAAGTTTTAAAGCGTTTATTGCTGCAACTTCATTTTGACTTACACTTTGAGAATTATCCAAAGCTGTTGAGAAAGCGGTAATTGCAATTGAAAGAGCATCTATTATTTTTTGAGGAATTCCCAATGCGATATTGTTTGTTAATCCTGTAAGCATGTTTTTACATTCAATAATAAGTTCTCTTTGAGGCAAACACATCATCATTTTAAAAGTTCCTTTTTTTACAAATTCTTTGTATTTTGCATCTGATTCTTTAACAAAAGCCAAAACTATATTGTGAGCATTTTCCATTGCTGTGTTTAATAAATCATCAGCTTTGTGTAATTTTTCGGTTGCTTCCATTCTTTGAACTTTTAATAAATCTCTTTTGTTTACTTTGATTTCAAAATCATCTGTTTTTGTTTGTAATGTTTGAGCCATTTTTACTGAAATTTCATCATTTTGCAAACCGTTTAAAGTTGCATTTGTTGTTTTCCTTGATTTTGCTATTCGTTCCAATCTGCTTAATCCCATATTTCCCTCCGAAAAGAAATTACTTAAATCTAACCGCAAAATAACTTTTTGTCAAGAAAAAATACAAGAAAAAGAAAAAATATTTATTTTTTAAATTAATGGAAGCAGTTTTAATTAAGTTGATTATTTTATTTTATTTTTCACTGTTATATCATGCGGTGACGGTAAAACAAAATACATTGTTTTATCAGTCAGATTTAGAAACATTCTATTACTGATACTGATTAAATTTAAATATTTATAAAATCTTACAGATATAGCACCTATTTTTTGATAGATTTTTTTATATTGAAGTGTTTTAATATTTATTTTCAACCAATAAGCAGTTTTAACCTCATTATTGCTATCATAAATACTGAGATTCAGATATAAATATTTTCCGTCATAAACTGTTTTTCCTATAACGACTCTTTCGGTTATATTTTCCAATAAAGAACTGAAATCAATATCCATTTTTTTACTTTCTTTTGAATAAATATCATGAACATATAATTCATTTTTATTCATACTGAAAAATAACAAACCGTCTTCGGAAAATCCAATGTTGTGACCTTTATATTCCAATTCGGCAATTTTTTCATAACTTCTTTCATCAATATTCAATTTATAAAGACTTATTCCTTCATATTCATTACCTGCATAAGAATATATATCATCATTTATATTATAATAATAAGGAACATTCGGTAAACAAAATTCTTTTTTTTCTTTTGTTTCAAAATTGAAAACATAAGACAATAATCCGGGTTTATTATCTCCTTGACATCCTTTACCTGTTTCAATAAGAAAATTACCTTTTTTTGTTATATGAATAAGTTGCGGATAAATCAAATCATCAAAATTTCCCAATATTTCTGTTTTACCTACTTTGGGGTCAAGACCTACCAAATAATATGATGTGTCTCCGATAATATCAATAAAATAATAACAACTATCGGCAGGATTAAATATAAAAGGATTTACTGAAATATTATCATCTATTGTAAAAATATGAGTAACTTGTTTTTTTGTTATATCATATAATGCATTAAATCCGTTTTCGGTCACTTTTTTGTAATCTTCATATTGAACATAATGCAAATCAGTAAAAAACATATTTTCATTTGGAGTAAAAGGTTCGTTTACCTTAAAATCATTCATCATTTCTGTTGTAGGTTTAAACATTTTCCATTGTTCTTCAACACAAACTCCGTTTACACATTCAAACCATTCTTCACATTTCCCGTTTGGATTGTCAACAGAACAATTCTTTTGTTCTTCGCATTTTCCCGAATTACAAATAAAACCTTCATTACATTTTCCAAACGGTGCTTCTTCCGAACAATAAAACGGGTCTTTCATACAAATACTGTTTCGACACATTTCATCAATATTACAATCACTTTTATTTTCACATATTTTTTTTATATTTGATTTGTTTTCACATGAAATCATATTCATAAATAATACTGATAATATAATGATTGTAATGTATTTATTTACCATAAAAACACCATAATAAAGTCTCTTCTCTGAATAACAAATCCGAAAAATAATGTCAAGAAAATTGAAAATATATTTAAGTTTTTTTTAATTTCCGTTTTCAATTATTAATTGGTTACGAATTTTAATTCTGTGACAATAATGTCTTGCAAAAGCAATAAAAAACGCGACACAAATGTCACGGTTTATTCCGCAAATGATGAAAGGCATTAAATTAATTAAAGAAAAACGGGTCCCGCAAAATGCTTTGCATTTTGTGGGTGTTAAAAAAATATTATAAAAAGTTGGAAAAGAAATTGATAGAAGAATATAATAAGGGCGGATATGCGAATCCGCCCGTACAAAAGAAATATTTGTAGCGGCAGATTCATATATCTGCCGTTGGGAAAAGAAGGGAGAAAGGAGACACAAAGCGGATAACTGAAATTATCCGTTCACGAT
>JACCEE011696600.1_pt1 | contig 10814 bp, 8 predicted proteins | sample 7449931 | NCBI WGS metagenome assembly JACCEE01 (sample SAMN15323457, study PRJNA562643) | freshwater metagenome | isolation source: river surface water | place: USA:Blue River Watershed | collected 2017-08-19 | reverse complement strand
TCTGGCCACATTCTGACCAGACATCATCTCTGTGCTAGTAGGTGTATCACCTACTACTTGTGAGATAGCATTATAACCAAAAGCATGTTGTAAAACATTAGGTGTAAGATCATGTTGGTACAGACCCATATGTCTAGTGTAGAAACTACTTTCTAAAGCACTAGCTTTCCATACATTCACATTAGCTCTTAAACCAACCATAGCGTCTATTATCTTATCGCTAGGTAGTTTATACATTTCAAACACTCTGTTGTTGTCTTTAACAAGATGTCTGATAGGATAACTATCTCTAACAACAAGTTCTATATAAAAATCTTTAACATCGATAGGATTAAGTAAGTTGTTGCCTTCATCACTATCTATATCTGCTTTAAGATTATTCGATATAGATGTCACAGCAAGATAATCTATACTGTAGTCTCTATGAGTAACCATACGAGCATTCTTAGCTCTTGTTCTACCCATGTAGTAGGATTTGTCTTTATTCACCACTACAACAGACCCATTAGGTCTAGTCTCTCTAGTGGGATAAGTACAGCCAATATAAACATCTATATCGTCGATAAATTTAATATCATCAACAACTAATGATGGGTCATGGATAAGATATTTATAAGTGTTATCTAAAACAGAATGAAACGATTTTAATGAAGATACGTTATATCTTCTCTTCTCAATTATACTGCTATCAAAGATAAACTCTACAGTATCTCCTCTTTTAGTCTGACTCATGTCAACAGAGGGTACTCTGTATCCGTTTACTAGACTTGTTGTTTTAAGCAGATATCTAGGATGAAGAGACATCTGTTCATTCTGTATCTGGAATCTCTGATTATCATCTATGTTTTTATAACTTCTATAGATGAGGCCATCAGTAGCCTGCCTGTTAGCAGAATCATCGTAGAACTGATTCCTATAAACACGTAAGTAAATAGATTCTCCTGCCTCTATAGTCCCAGTAGTAGACAGAACATGAAAGTTCATAGCCAACTTTGTGTTTACTGGTACACAGAAAATGAAAACATTATCAGGAGTGAATTTATAGAAACTATCTAACTTAGGTATCTGTTCTCCACCAGCAGTAAAGATGTCTATCATTACATCGTTAGGTTCTATACTGTTAGAGAATGCTCTCCATCCTTTTATAGACCATATGGGGGATGAGCTAAGTAGATTAAGTAACAATGGATCAAGATTACCTATGTAGAACACATGGTATCTATCTGTCTTAGTAGGTAGTTCAATAACACTACCCATAATGTTAATCTTACCTACGATACCTATGTGTGGAGATATCTTAGCTGCTCGTATGGTGTAGTGTCTATCCTGTTCTGGATTACACCAAGTATTCTGAACAGCATAATCTAAAAGTATGTTATTCATTCAAAATCTCCAATATAGGAAGATACACTAGGATAGAGTTCAGCAGATTCTAAAGCGTGTCTATCCTGTACGTATTGTAAAACAATATCGCTATAAGAACGAATGAATTCTTCAGCTAATCCTCTTTTACCTAATCTCTCTGCATACTGATAAATGTTGCTATTCTTGTAACTTCTTTCTTGTAAAGCAGTATACACCATGCTTATCCAAGTAGGAGGATGCTCTAATGCTACAGACATAACCTCTTTTGCATTAGCACCAAACCAAGTAGACTTAACAAGAGTGAGTAATACAGGAACATTTAAATCATGCAGTCTATTGTTCTTACATACTTCCTTAACAGTGTAGCAGAAAGTAGCCATGCTGTTACATTTAGTGATCTTCTGAAAAGTATCACCTATTAAAGCAGTATCTGTTTTTGTGATCTGTGCTGTATGGATAACCCATGACTCAATTAAGTCCTGTTTAATTAACTCATCATCAAAGAACAAACTGTAGTAGAAATAACAAGCAACAATTTGAATGAGTAACTGATCACCATAGTCTAATCCATAAGCTCTAGAGATAAGCTGACTCACTAAAGCACTGTATACACTAGCAGAGAAACCTAAACCATTTCTGATATGACTCTGACCTTTATTCAACCAGGCCAGTGTCAGGATAGATCTAGTCTTGAAGAAGTTAAATTCTACTCTATTCTTAATGTTGTTATTAAGATCAGCTAAAGTAGTTCTGCCCAACATGTTGTTTACAAACAAACGCATGTCAGTACACAGATATGTCTTTCCGTTGTATTCTACTTCAAGAGGATGGGTGAACAAAGGTATGTCTGCTTCACTAGGATGTAACCCAGTAATGAAAACCATCTCGATATGAGGTAGTGGTTTAACACCTAAGTTAACTTTATTAATACCGTCTTTAATAAAGGATACTTTGATTGCTTTGACAATACTATCCAGAACTACTATAGAACCCATAGTTGTTTGATAGGGGGTGTAATAAATCATGTTAAATTCTCTTTCTATAAACAAAAGCCGTTTTTTAATATTTGAACCACCAGATTTCGATATACATTCGTTATCAGTTGGAGCGTATATCTTAGGTTATCAAACCCATAGATGGTAATGGGGCTGGAATCATGTGTAAAAAATCATGTGGATTCTTGTTCATAACCATTATACCACACTCACTTAGCAAACTTTTATTTCTAATCAACACAAGGAACTGTCATGGATATAAATGTCCCAAGCGCAGCAGCGGCCATCTATCATTTTGGTACTGATGACCAATCAACAACAGTAGTGCCAAGGCTTCCTATCACGGCGCCACAGCATTTACCAAAAGTCTTTAGCTTCACAAAAACTGGGCCTGAAGAAGAAACTCTTGTTACGGCAGCAGAGATGCTGAATCTGTATCACGCAGAGTCTTTTGATCTTCGCTCCAAATACACAACCCATCAGTCTCCTTTGATCTCTGCTTTGGCAAGTCAAGGTAACATGATGATGTTCAAACGCATCGTACCTTCTGATGCTGCTAAAGCAAAAGCTACACTGTATGTGGATATCATCCCTACTACTGTGGATAACTACAAGAGATCGCCTTTGAATGGTAATCTTGAGTTGGATGCTAATAGCGATCCTATTATCGATCCTGCTGTAGCTTCTGTTTCTGGTTACGAGTTGAAGTTTGTTTACGACAACAACGCAGATGAATCTATGGGTTCGGCTGGTTCTGCTACAGTGTCGTTTACTCCTGGTAACATGACTGTTGGTGGCGTGACTTCTAAACGCTACGCTATTGCCTCTGCTGTCCATTCATTCAAATCGGCTGATGGTGATAACACCGCTTTCCGTATTTGGCCACAAAGCCGTAAGTATGGCAATGTTCTTCCATCTGACCTGATGGATAAAGAAAAAGCCTATCCTTTCAACTTTGCTCTGTTGAAAAGAGCTGATGCTGAATCTACCTATACCTTGAAAGCTACCATCAGTGGCGCTAAACAAGTAGGTGCTGTACTGAAACCTGGTGTCTATGATAAACTCACTGGTCGCCCACTGGCTGCCAGCGAAGGTATCCTGCCCCTGTATCGTCGTACCGATGATCCACGCTATGCCAAAATCTATGGTGAAGTTAGCAACGTGGTTTTCCACCAAGCCAACATTGACTATATTCTTGGTCTGTTGACAGAGGCTGAGAAAAATGCACAGTCTACAGCTGGTCAAGCTCTGCCTGGTTGTGAATTCACCACAGCTGCTGCTCTGAGTGCTATGGCTACCGCTGGTAATGTGGATAACTACAAGTATCTGTATAACCTGTTTGGTCTGGTTACTGCTGATGGCGCACCTTATCGTGCAGTTAGCTTGGTTGATGACATCGATGCTATCAGCCTGAGCGAGTCTACACATATTCCTCTGTCTGGTGGTTCTGATGGTACTCTGGTTAACCTGTTAACTAAGAGATACGATGCCACTTTCGACACCAAAGTCCGCGAATACATGGAACAGTACGCTGATCCAGATAGCTATCTGCAAGACTTGGCTCGTAACATGGAATCTGAAGTGTATGACACTGGTTTCTCTGAACAAACTAAGTATGCTATCGGCAAGATTATTCTTCTGCGTAAGGATACCATCTGTCACTTGGCTACTTTCGTTGATCAGCTGAGCACCTCTGCTTCCACGGCCATGGAAGAAACAGATCCATTGGGCTACCATATCGCTATGGGTATGATTCTGCGTAACTACCTGAAGTTGATGCCAGAATCCGAATACTTCGCTACCTCTGTCTGCCGTGCTACTATGAAACCAGGTTCTTACCTGCTGCGTAATAGCAACTACAAGCGTCGTGCTTCTCCTATGATCGACTACGCACTGAAACGTGCTAAGTACATGGGTGCTGCTGATGGCTTCTGGCGTGAAGACGAGCGTTACGACGGCGCTCCTGGTTCTATTCTGGAGCTGGGTTACGATGTTCGTCCTGAGTTTGTGCCTAAATCACAAACTTTCAATGCATGGGATCTGGGTCTGGTGTTCCCCACCTACTTCGATTACAGCTCTTACCACATTCCTGTGTGGAAGACCGTGTATGACAACGATACATCCATCCTCAACTCAGATATGGTCATCTCTGCTATCGCGTACATCAACAAAGTCGTCGCTTCTGTTGACCGTGAACTGAAAGGCATTGAAGGTATCAAACCAGCTGAGTTGGCTGATATGTATAACAAGAAAATTACCGCTAGACTGAAAGGTCGTTTCGGTAGTAAGTATCGTATTACTCCTATGGCTCAGTTCAGCTCTATGGACGTACTGCGTGGTTATTCTATCACTGTACCAGTGAAGATTGAAGGTAGTGTTCCTAACTCCGTGATGATGACATACGTCGTCGCCATGCGTTATCAGGACACCAACCAGTAATAGAAGAGATAGGGTATAACTAAAAACTATACCCTATTCATATCAACAACCCATTCTCAAATATAGAAAGTGTATAATCATGGCACGTCTTTCCGAAACAATCCTCAATCCTAAAGAAGCATACAGTTATCTTTCAATAGCAGGCGCCATTAACCTTGGTATTGAAGGTTCTCATGGCTACTCTCCTGATCTGCGTAACTGGCTGTCTAGCCAGCTGTATGTTCAGCGTCCTCTGGTCTGTGTGTTGCTTGAAGCACCTAGATTCATTCAGTATATGCCACAGCCAGAAAAATGGCTGCGTGCTATCAAGAACTTGGTAGAAACACATCCACAATCTGTGGAAGGTTTTAATGCTGCTCTGAAACCAGAGTTTGATGAAGCTGCATTCGGTGGTGCTGGTGAAATGTTCCAAGTCGTAACTGACATGAAACGTACTCGTACTGAACCTGTGTTTACCTATCGTGAACGTGAAGGTCGCCCTATTCAGAACTTGATTGGTCTGTGGATGCAGTACGGTATGATGGATCCTGAATCTAAGTTCGCTTTGATTCGTACTATCGCTGGTACTAGCGCTGCTGATCTGACTGACTATCTGAATGACTGGTCTACCATGACTTGTATGTTCTACGAACCAGATATCACTAACACTCGTCCTGATAAGTGCTGGATCACCACCAACATGCAGCCTATGGAACAAGGTGAAGTGACTGGTAAGCGTGATTTGACTGCTGCTGGTGAGACACTGACATTGTCTATTCCTTTCACTGGTATCTCTATGTACAACTCCGCTACTCTGGCATACGCTCAGCAGTACATGGAAGGTCTGTCTATGGAGCAAGCTAACCCATCCCTGCGCCCTGTGTGGGAAGGTATTGATGCTGCTAACGTGACCTCTATCACCGATACTGGTTACAAACATAACTTGGATAACACCCAAGTCGCTGCTCGTTAAGCAAAAAAAAAAAATATACCCACCTACCTAAGACGCGAGTCCTGGTAGGTGGGTATATCGTGTTTAACTATCTAACTCAGCGAGTTACTTGGTGCCGCCCAGCAACTCTTTACCCAGCTCACGCAGGGAATTAGTGATGGAATCCACCACAGCAGAAGAACCCATGTCAGTATGGAACTCGGTGCGGGTGGTGCCGTAGTAGGTCACCTTGTCTTCTGGATTGGTTGAACCAACAGTGGAGCTGTAGGTGTTGCTGCGTTTGCTGACAACAGTGGCTTCTTTACCACCCAGCATGTTGAACGTACCTTTCATGCTGTTGGCTTGGTTGCCTGGTTCGGCCATGTTGCGGATATGGACTTCGCCGATAGCCAACTTCAGAGCAAGACCGTAGTCTTTGTCGAAGTTACGAACACGAGTGACTTGATCGATAGACAAGTCAGTGGGCATCAGCGTCTGATAGATAGGAGTATCAGGATCACCGGATGTGGCTTTGATGTTGTCAACAACCGCGAGGTTTTTGATCTCGTGCGCCATCAACGCAATGTGGTCGGGCAGTGGGTTTTTCTTGGTGTTTGTGGTTGGTTCGGACATAATAGTTCCTTGAAAGATTGTGATTTAAAAGTGGCCACTCTTAAAGATACCAGATAGATATCAAGTTAAGTATATACCACCATTTCGTTTATAGAAACAGGTTATATAAATTCCATCATCTACCAACATATCAACTTAGCCGTTAAGTATTTACCTACTATCATCTATGCCTTTTACAGCATAGATGATAGTAGTATACCAAACATTACTTCCAGTTATTCAGAACACTTGTCTGACCTTTATTGACTTTATTTAACCATCCACTGCTAGTGGTGATTATCTCTTGCCTTCTTGTTTTCTCATACAGTTCCATCATCATAAGAGAAGAACTCTCTTGAGCTAAACCTTTAAGATTCTTCTGTTCGATCAGTTTCTCTAAAGTTCTGTTGGATACAGATGTTGTTTCGGCAGACTCTAAAGAGGGGCTATCCCATTTAGTTGCTACTTTCAACCCTGGTTCAATAACCACATCCCAAGTAACAATAGATTCTAATGTTCTATGTACTTCACCACGTATCAGGTTATCTTTAGTAAACCCTCTAAGAGAGAAGCATACGTTTTGCCACTTATTATCTAAAGCATCCTTAAGAGCAGCAGCATAAGGCCCTGAAGGTCTTAGTTCAGCGATAACACCGACTAAGTTAGGGTTGTTTAGATGCGGATTCTTTTTACCGTAATCAGTATCTAACTTGATTTTACGATAGTGTACGGCTTCTTTAGTTTCCTCAATGATGAACATTCGGTCAATGTAACTGTCATCAGTCTGACCAGGCAGTCTCTTAGGATGCCCTATCTCACCTTTAAGGTTACCACCTTGAACTCTTCTTTGAAATAAAGAATTGTTATCAAAGAGAGAAGATACACCTTGAAATGTATAGTACTCTCCAGCGCTGTTATAGATATTGAAAGCACCGATAATTATTTCATAATAACCATCGGCATCACACGTAATGATTCCTTCTTTACCTAAGTTCTTTAATTTAGTTGATGCGTATTCGATAATAGCCATAATTAACTCTCTTTTATTAATCGGACAAAATGATCACTTATGCTCTAATAACACTCTCTACTCGTCCAGGTGCTACAGATTCCGTTATTAAGGCACTAGTTACACCGTCTTGGAAATACGCACCAGACATCTTATTCAGAGGTGATCTAACACCATAATACACACTAGCCATAGGTACATACTCGTGATTCTTTAAATCATCGTAAGACTTAAGTGTATGTCTGATAAGTTCATTTCTGTTGTTTTTGGATCTAGTAACGATAGACGCTATAAGTTCTATAACCTGTAAGTTACTTCCTACGTTAGATGCTGCTACTGAACTAGCAAAGTCAAATAACTTAGCTGCATCCATAGGCTCAATATACCATGGTATCTTGCCTTTAAAGATAAACTCGTTTATTAAGTCAAACATCATGGTGTCAACACGCACCACATCAGCTTTCTTAAAAACTATTTCATTAGCTTTAAAAGAGAATTGGTAATAAGGAACATCGTCATGCATCACTTCAATAAATCTATCAGGTACTAACTCTACCATAGCAGGTATGTTAGATATCATGTATTTATTGTCAGCGAAAGTAATAGCGAACATACCAAAAACAAGGACATTCAAACCGATGAAACCCATGTTGATCTCTAAGAATCTACTAGGTACTTCGATTATACAGTCCATGTTAGTGACTATGTTATTCTCTTCTGTTATTTTGAGACGGCTTGATAAATCAAAGCCGCCCCTCGTACGATGGGCGACCATGATCTATTACTTTTTAAAACCCATAAGACTATAGGTGTACTCAGTTACGTAATCGATAGCAGCGATAGTAGCAGCTGATCTAGCATCGATGTTAGTGTTAGCCTCACCGATCTCATGCATAGCCTTCAAGAACGGATAAGAGCTAGTGAAGAAATACACACCCTTAGCAACAATCAACAAAGCTACATGGTAAGGTTTCCTCAAGTCCTCTTTAGAGATAGTCTTGACAACATCTTCCACAATCTTCTTTGAAGAAGAAACATTAGGGCCTTTACCTGGATCACTCATGTTGGCTTCTTTCAACTCTTCAGCAAGAGTATAGCCATAACTAACAATCCAGTTTTTAATGGTGCTAGAAATACTCTGTTCAAACTGAGTATTAACCAAAGCACAATAGTTGTTCCATACAGAGATATAAGTGTCTGCTTTCTCTTCGATCTCTTCAACAGTTAATCCATCGCCATTTTCGATGAAATGACCTAAGAGAATTTCTGGGCGACCAGATGAAGCCAGCCATTTATTGTAAATCTCTGCGTTAACAGAAATAGTTTTCTTTGAGTAATCAGAGTAGTTAATGACAAACCCAGCATTAACACTTCTGTTGATATCACCACGAGCTTTCTCGATAGTCCAGCTACCGACACACAAGTAGTCTTCACACAGCTGGTTATATTTATTCAAAGACATCTTGGTTTGATCACCTTGAACCTCTGCTTTCAGTTTCTGAGATACCAGAACCAAAAGAATACCCATGTCGAGTTTATCGTATCTATTCAAAAACTCAATGTCTCTTAAGGTATAACCATAGGAGGTAGCACTAGAGAAAATAGAATTGAACATGTTCAAGATTCTATTGTTACTTTCAAGAACCCACTGAAGAATTTCATTATCCAGAGCTTTGTCTTGGAAGTTTAAGAACTTCAAAAGACCGTCTTCATCGACTGGTGGCAGACTAAAGTAATCGCTCAGGACGAGTGTTTCATAGTTAGGCTCTAAACGAACACTACCTTGAAAGAACACATTGTTAACCAAGTTAGGAATAGATCTTTGTTCGATAGTGTAATCTCTTAAAGGATCACTTACCTTCAAAGACTCTAAGAACTCTGTATACTGTTTAGCCATTTCTTGAACGGCTACAGCTACGGTGTTCTTACTGAAAGAGATATGGGCATTAACCAACTTACTGAGTTCGTCAGTGACATCGGCCATAACTCTATCATGGAAGTCATTCTTAGACGAGCTAGCAACGAATTTCAAGAAATTGTCATAATCACCTTCGTTGTAAATTTTAACATCAGCAACAGGATAAGACAATCTATTCAGTTCTGCTAACTCGTTATCTCCGTTAGGTAAAACAGAAATACCCATACCACCCAGACGAGCAGCAGCAGCAGAAGCAATATTCAGAGAATTGATACTTAACATTTTTTAATTCCTTTTAAAGTTATATCTATTATTTCTGAACATTAACACCAGCGGTGGCTTCTTGTTCAATGATAGAAATGAGTTTTTGGCTAGCGATATGACCAACTACATCATGGGTTAACGTAGCCCCATTAATAGAGGACGAAATGTCGTTACCAGAAATGTTTTTGATAACAGAAGCTACTACAGAAATAGCGTTAGCAATAGTCACAGTAGTACCTGCTTGTGCTGCGAGATCAATCATTTTTTTACCTCTTAGGATGGATTAAAGATTTAAGTAGGTGACATAAACTAATATATCACCTACTGGTTTTGTTGTTAGTTTAAAGCATAAGCTTTTTTAGCTATAGCCTTAAGTAACGTGTTTGTAGTACCTTGAATGATAGGAGAAAGAACCATACGTTTGTTAATAGACTTATAACTGAACGTAGCATCCACTATTTCTCCTGACTTCGTTTTAATAGGACTCATCATGACTCGGCCTATCGTACCCTTCATCTGATTGCAGAATACGCCTTTGTCAGCTACACCTGCTTTATATTCAGAAGTTATGTAGAATCTAATCTCAACTCTATCAAGAGTTAAAGGTACTCCTGATACTCTATAGTCATCATTAACTTCACCAGTTATGACAGGGGATAATGTTGATCTACATTCACTAGCTCTATCTCTATCAGCCTTATCAGCAAGACTACGTAGAGAATCAGTCATGTCCTCTTTATCGCCGTTATAAAGAACTTCTATCTTTTCTAAAACACCTTTATGGCCTGCTTTAGGTGCCTGTGCTGATCTTCTTCTCAATGCCTCGATAGCTTCGTCACTAAATCCACCACCAGAAGTAATCTCATCTTGAATGATCATTAAGACAGAAGTAGGATCTACTTTAGAACCTATAGGTAATACACTGTTGATTTCTTGTGTGAAATCTAAAGTAACAGATTTGATATAAGTAGCTTTTGAAGTAAATAGATCACTTACTCTTTTACTTACAGAACATGAGTCTTCATGACAGTCTGCTGATTCCATCAAAGCAACATTAATCACCATAGATGATTTCATGATTACTTTATCTGGTTCCAACATGTCTGGTTCAAAGAAACCATCATTGTAAGTTAATACTTGACCCTTCTTAAAGGACTTACCTTCCTTAAGAGTATTCATGCTGACTAGGTTATGAGGATAAACAGATCCTTCTGCTTTACCGTATATCCTACCTAGTTTAACACCAATAAGCTTACCACTCTTGTACTGTACAACAATACCTTTGTCGTTTAAAGATTTAAC
>JACCEE011589028.1_pt1 | contig 10818 bp, 10 predicted proteins | sample 7449931 | NCBI WGS metagenome assembly JACCEE01 (sample SAMN15323457, study PRJNA562643) | freshwater metagenome | isolation source: river surface water | place: USA:Blue River Watershed | collected 2017-08-19 | reverse complement strand
GCTCTAACCAACTGAGCTAAGGAAGAATGTTGTTGTGCATTTTTTAATGCCCGACAAAAGTAATACATTTTTATGAATTGAGCAACACCTTGTTCAAAAAAAGAAATGCATTTTTTCTTTGAGGGAAATTTTTATCTGCACATGCTTTCTGATAAAAAAAGCCGTACTTCTACGACGTTTTTGCTCTCCCTCTTGGACTTGAACCAAGGACCCTCTGATTAACAGTCAGATGCTCTAACCAACTGAGCTAAGGAAGAATATTTATCTGCATTTTTTTACAAATGAGTTGCAAAAGTAATTGCTTTTCCTGAAATATGCAATATCTTTGCAGAAAAATAAACGATTAATTTTATGAAGAAAATTCTTGGGATGGGTAACGCCCTGACAGATATTTTATTGCGAATTGAAAACGATGAAGTGTTGGCCAAACTTAATTTACCAAAGGGAAGTATGCAATTGGTAGATGGCGGAAAATCGAAAGAAATAACAACTCTTTTGTCGAAAATAAGCCCCAAAATGGCTACCGGTGGATCTGCTTCGAATACTATAAATGGTATCACAAGGCTGGGTGCAGCTGCAGGTTTTGTTGGAAAAATTGGAAAAGATGAGGTTGGCGAATTTTTCAGGAACGATATGCTCAACAATGGAGTTGTGCCTCATTTGTTGTACAGCGAAACACCTTCGGGACAATGTACGGTGTTAGTTTCGGCCGATGGAGAGCGTACGCTGTGTACTTTCCTGGGTGCCGCCTGCGAACTCGATGCAAAGGATTTAACTCCTGAAATGTTCGTTGGATTTGATATTTTTCATATTGAAGGTTATTTGGTACAAAACCATGAACTGATTCGCACGGCCGTGAAAATGGCAAAAGAAGCGGGCTTACAGGTTTCGGTGGATTTGGCCAGCTACAATGTGGTGGAAGAAAATCTTGATTTTTTGAACGAAATCGTTCGTGATTATATTGATATCGTGTTTGCAAACGAAGAAGAAGCACGTGCTTTTACTGGTAAGGAACCCGAAGAAGCATTGATACATATTGCTGATCATTGCGATATAGCAGTAGTGAAAATCGGTAAAGAGGGTTCATTCATTAAATCGGGGAGTGAGCGTGTGCTCGTAAAACCGCGTTTGGCCAATTGTATCGATACCACAGGTGCCGGCGATTTGTATGCCGCAGGTTTTCTTTACGGTTTAGCTAATGGATATTCGCTTGGTATTTGTGGAAAAATTGGTTCTCTTGTTTCAGGAAATGTAGTGGAAGTGCTTGGAGCCAAAATGACGGATGAGGTTTGGAAACAAATTCATGCCGAGATACAGAAAATTATTTCAGCATAAAAAGCTCTTATAAACCGGAGAATTATATCAAGTTAATGTCAAAATTATACCTTGTATTTCTCTTTTATGAGAAATACAAGGCTTTGCAAAATGAAACAATTTAAACTTTACGGAGCCATAGTTTTGGCCATGATATTCTGGTCGGTATCCTTTATCTGGACGCGTGTTGCTATTGAGTCCTTTCAGCCGGTAACACTTATCTCGCTGAGGTTACTGATAGCTTCGGTGCTGTTGTTTTTGGTTTCGAAGCTTACAGGCAAATTTCAGAATATACGGAAGGCTGATCTCAAATGGTTTGTCCTTTTGGCGTTTTTCGAACCTTATATGTATTATATTGGCGAAACATATGGTTTGACGATGGTGGAGTCTACATTGGCTTCGGTAATCGTTTCCACGATTCCATTGTTTGCTCCTATTTTGGCCTATTTTCTTTTGAAGGAAAAAATTGGCTGGGCCAATGTGCTTGGTATTTTAGTGTCGCTGACAGGTGTTTTCTTTGTGATTTACGAACCCGGTGGTGGGTTTGCAGCTAATCCTTTGGGTGTAAGTCTTTTGTTTCTGGCTGTTTTTTCGGCCATTTGTTACACCACCACATTGCGAAAAATTTCAAGTCACTATTCCACTTTAAATATTATTCTATACCAAAGTGTTATTGGTTTGGCTTTCTTTATTCCCACTTTTTTTATTGCCGATTTTTCTTCGATCGGGACTTTGAAAGTAAGCGCCGAATCGCTTGGAGCGCTGTTGATGCTATCGGTTTTTGCATCTGTCATTGCTTTTGTGCTGTTTGCAGCGGTGGTTCGAAAAATCGGGGTGGCCAAAACAAATGTTTTTGTAAATCTGATACCGGTTTTTACGGCTGTTTTTGCCTGGTGGTTTCTGAACGAACAACTTACATGGTTAAAGATATCAGGAATTGTGATTGTGGTTTCAGGGCTTTTCGTGAGTCAGGTAAGTAAAGTGAAATTTAATTTGAAACGCATCAGAGGAACGGAATATTAATGTTTCTGGTGGAGTGCAAGTAGTTGAGAGGTGTGTTTTGATGAATATGTTTATTGTAGTGAATTGATTTTTATGTGATTTAACTCGACTTTTAGCATAATTGTATGAAACAGGGACTAAAAATTTTGTTTTTCTTTTATCAATGGCTAATTGCTTTCCCGCTATTGCTTGTGCTGACTATCGTTACAGCATTGGCTACTATTTTACTTTCTCCACTCTTCCCGAACAAAAGATTTTCGTACTTTCCGGCACGATGGTGGGGTAGGGCATTTTGTTATTTACTGTTTATAAAAGTGAAGCTAATTGGCCTCGAAAAACTGAACGCTCAACAATCTTACGTTATCGTGTGTAACCATCAGAGCATATACGATGTGTTCGTGGTGTATGGATGGTTACCAATGATTTTCAAATGGCTAATGAAAGCTGAATTGCGAAAAATTCCTTTGGTGGGTAAAGCTTGCGCAGTTGCCGGACATATTTTTATCGATCGCAGCAATGCAGTAACGGCAAAACACAGTATCGAACAGGCCGAAAAACAATTGAAGAATGGGATCTCTGTGGTTATTTTTCCTGAAGGCACAAGAACTCACAACGGAGAAATGTGCAAATTCAAGCGGGGAGCTTTTCTTATTGCCACCGACCTTCGTTTGCCAATCCTGCCTGTAACCCTCCGTGGCTGTTACGAACGTCTTCCACGAAACGCGGTGAATGTAGTGCCTGGTACAATAGAAATCATTGTCCATCAGCCTATCGACACAGAAAGCTATGGTGCTGAGGGCGCTCCAAAGTTAATGCAGGATAGCTGGAACATAATTAACTCAGGATTATAAAAGAGATTATAAAGTCTTGTTCGCAAAGGCTGACTTCTTATTATAGAAGTCGGCCTTTATTTTAGTACAACTTTTCCTGAGTTAAATCTTATTGTACGATATCTTAAATGAAGTTAAATGTGTGTTTTCTGTCTTTTTATTAAACGCTTGTTTTTTAATGATTTGTGTAGTTACTTTGTAATTGTAGCAATTTTTTAAAGGTACTATGTATTGCAAGGTACTGTAATATCATATATATTTGCATTCAATTATTGTTATTCGATATAAATATAACTTTTTTCATTAAAAATTCAATTAAATACGGAATAGCTGTAAAAAGAACAAACATAGCGTCAGACTTACATAAACCCGAAATACAAATTTTTAGTATGATTACACTTAAAGACATAAACAAGACCTATTACACCGAAGCTACTTCGCTTCACGTATTGAAAGGGATTGACCTACACATTGCCAACGGTGAATATGTTTCAATTATGGGAGCTTCAGGTTCAGGGAAATCAACATTGCTCAACATACTCGGCATTCTTGATAACTACGATACCGGCGATTATTTTCTCGATAACAAATTGATTAGAAACCTTTCAGAGAAACAATCGGCAGCTTATCGCAACGAAATGATTGGTTTTGTTTTCCAGTCCTTCAACCTGATAAACTTCAAAAATGCACTTGAAAATGTGGCTTTACCACTTTATTACAAGAATATAAATCGCAAGCGCCGCAATATAATTGCAATGGAATATCTCGACCGAATGGGATTGAAAGATTGGGCGTTGCATATGCCGAATGAAATGTCGGGTGGACAGAAACAGCGTGTAGCAATTGCGCGTGCCATTATTTCGCAGCCTAAAATTCTGCTTGCCGACGAACCTACAGGTGCATTGGACAGCCATACCACAGTGGAGGTGATGAAGGTTTTAAAGGAATTGAATGATAATGGCTTGACAACAATTATTGTCACTCACGAAAAATCTGTAGCCGACGAAACACACAAAATCATTCACATAAAGGATGGTTTGATTGAAAGTATTGAAGAAAGAGAACGTAAATTCAATGGTTTAATCAGATGACCATCATCAGTCCGGTTTGCAATGCCATACTGTAATTGAAAAACAAAACAATTGAAAGATTCAAAATAATTAAACAGGAAATAAATCGATGAACATTCTACAGGAAATATTTTCAGGATTAAAGCACAATAAGCTCCGTACCATCCTCACTGGGCTGTCGGTGTCATGGGGAATTTTCATACTCATTATTTTGTTGAGTGCAGGAAATGGTCTGAAAAACGGAGTCACCTCCAACTTTAGTGATCGTGCTACCAATATGGTTCAGATTTGGTCGGGTCGGTCGTCTTTACCTTATAAAGGGCTCAAGAGTGGTCGTTCGCTCAATTTTGCTGAGAAACAAATTGTAGATTTGAAGGACGGACTCAAAGAAACCTCAGGGCAAACAGGGGTGATAGAAAAAAACCTCACAATAACCTACAATAACGAATATGGTTCTTTCAGTATAAATGGGGTTAAACCTGCTTACAACGATATCTTCAACCTGAAATTCGATCAGGGCAATGGAAGGTTTATTAATGATCTGGATTTGAAAAACAATAATAAGGTCATAGTGATCGACCGGAAAATAGAGGAAACATTGTTTAAAACCGAATCGGCGCTCGGGAAATATGTAAAAGTGGGTGAAGTGATGTTCAAAGTGGTGGGAATAAACACTAAAAAAGAAAGATATGGCGATGGGTCGGCTTATATTCCGTTCACAACAGCACAATCCATCTTCAACCCTAACAAGAAGTTCTATAACATAGCCATGCAGGTGAACGGGCTTAAAACCAAAGAAGAAAATGATGCTTTTAACGACCGATTGAAAGAAAATATGTCGCAGAGCCTTCGATTCGACCCTAAGGATACACAGGCGCTTTATCTGTGGAATTCGCAACGCGATTATATCGAAACAATGAAGATATTTGGTGGCATTACTATTTTTGTTTCCATTATCGGTATTTTCACATTGATAGCCGGAATTGTTGGAGTAAGTAATATTATGTTGGTTTCGGTAAAAGAAAGAACCCGTGAAATTGGAATAAGAAAAGCCCTTGGCGCTCCACCGAGAAGTATTCTTACTTCAATCATTATCGAATCGATTTTAATTACTACTGCATTTGGTTATTTAGGAATGGTGATAGGGGTTGGATTGTCGGAGCTTGTAAATATGATAATGCAACAAAGTGCAGCGCAAAGTGAAAACGGGATGTCGGTTTTCAAGGATCCAACAGTAGATTTATCCTATGTGTTTGTGTCCACAGCCATACTTATAATCGCAGGTGTTATTGCCGGTTATATGCCTGCACGCCGTGCAGTGAAGATTAAGCCGATAGAAGCTATGCGCGAAGAATAGAATCAGACCCAGTTTATTCAATAACAATTTAATATTTATTATCGAGAACCGGTTTTTACAAAGAAATTTATAAATGAAAACTAACACAGATACAACTCAAAATAAAATGAAGAATTCAGCATTCAAAAGTTGGGGTTTTTTCGATCTGGATCGTTGGCAGGAAATATGGATCACAATAACGCATAACAAATCAAGGAGTTTTATGACTGCCTTCGGTGTGTTTTGGGGTATGTTCATGTTGGTGTCGATGGTGGGAGCAGGAGTAGCTCTGGAGCGGGGAATGAATTCTCAGATTGAAGGTTTTGCCACCAATTCATGCTTCATTTGGACCGATCAGACCTCCGAGCCCTACAAAGGATTAAAGAAAGGGCGTAGATGGGACATGGAAAATGAAGATATACCGCTTCTTATCAATAGTATTCCTGAAATTCAGCATATTGCGCCCGTATTATTTGGTGGAGGTGGAACTAATAATGTAACCCGAAACGATAAAGCCGGATCTTTCAGAATGAAAGGTAATTATCCATCCTATAATTCAATCGACGAAAGTATTATGATTGCGGGTCGGTATATCAATGATATTGATATTGCCGAAAAGCGGAAAGTGTGTGTGATAGGTGAGCGTGTGTACGAAGTGCTTTTCCCGAACAACGAGGATGCACTCGGTAAGAACATTCAGGTGAATGGTATTTATTTTCAGGTGATAGGTGTGGCGCGACACACTTCGAATGTAAACATTGGCGGCGATCCAAAGGAAACTGTTGTGCTTCCTTTCACTACAATGCAACAAGCGTTTAACCAGGGGAATATCGTTCATTTTATAGCTGCTACTGCTCAACCGGGCGTAAAGGTTAAAGTGGTTGAGGACAGAATAAAAGAGGTGCTGAAAGCAAGCCACAACATATCGCCCACCGATCAAACGGCTGTAGGAGGTATGAACATCGAAGATCAATTCACTATGTTTCTGTACCTGGGCATCGGCATTGCAAGTTTGATCTGGATTGTAGGGTTAGGTACATTGATGGCCGGAGGTATTGGAGTGAGTAATATTATGTTGGTGACGGTGCGCGAACGAACCAAAGAAATCGGAATCCGCAGGGCGTTGGGTGCAACACCGCGCAATATCATTACTCAAATTTTAAGCGAAAGTGTAGTGCTGACTTTGATTGCCGGAATTGGAGGTATAATGTTAGGGGTAGGTTTGTTGCAGATGGTTGGCATTGCATTAAGTCAGGGCGATCAGTTTTTCAAAGATCCTCAAATCAGCTTTACGGTGGCCATTGCCTCACTTTTTATTTTACTTGTTATAGGCGTTCTGGCAGGTTTTTTACCTGCAAACAGAGCCATGAGTATTAAACCTATTGAGGCTATAAGGGAAGAGTAGAAACTTGTTTATCTTATTGTCTCTTGATATATAAAATATAAAAATCGAAATAATTAACTCAGAAATTCGTATGAAAAAGTTTTTTAAAATTTTAATGCTGATCATTTTAGCACTTGCCGTATTTGGAACGTTTTATTTTTTATGGAATAAATCTCGTCCTGTAGAAAAGAATTACAATGTTGAGGCTGTCACTATTGGCAACATCGAAAAACGTACTGTAGCCACCGGAAAGGTAGAGCCCCGCAACGAGATTCTTATTAAACCTCAAATGTCTGGTATTATCGCCGAAATCTACAAAGAAGCTGGCGATGTGGTAAAAGCCGGCGATATTATTGCCAAAATCAAAGTAATTCCTGATATGGTTAGTCTTAATTCAGCCGAATCGCGAGTGCAGTTAGCACAGATTTCGTTTGATCAAACCAAACGAAACTACGAACGCGACCAAAAACTCTATGCCGAAAAGGTGATTTCGAAGGAAGAATTTGAAAAATCGGAATTGCAATATTTCAATGGAAAAGAAGAACTTAAAGCTGCAAAAGATAATCTGAGTTTGATAAGGGATGGCATTTCGAATGATAAATCGCAGGTTACAAATACACTTGTGCGCTCCACCATCAATGGTACTATTCTGGATGTTCCGGTAAAAGTGGGTAACTCAGTGATTCAATCGAATAATTTCAACGATGGAACTACGATTGCTTCGGTTGCTAATATGAACGATATGCTTTTTGTGGGTAAACTCGACGAAACCGAAGTGGGCCGCATCACTGCCGGAATGCCAATGGACATAACGATTGGGGCATTGCAGGACATCAAACTGACTGCTACGCTCGAGTACATTTCGCCTAAAGGTGTTGAAGAAAGCGGAGCAATTATGTTCGAAATGAAAGCAGCGGTGAAAGTCCCTTCGGATGTGTTTATTCGTGCAGGTTATAGCGCCAATGCCGAAATTGTATTGAACAAGGTAGAAAAAGTGCTTACAGTGCCCGAAAGCAGTGTTGAATTCAGCAACGACTCAGCATTTGTATATGTTCAGAATGCAAAAGACCCCAAAATATTCGATAAAAAACAGATCAAGATTGGTATGTCTGACGGTATAAAAATAGAAGTGAAAAGCGGCTTGAAAGCTAAAGACAAAATCAGAGGTGCCGAAATTGTGGCAAAGAAACCTGAGGCTCCTAAAGCTGAATAAATATAGTTGAAACAAACAATTGAATTTCTGTTTTACTGTCTGATGTGTTTTTAACAACAATCGACTGTTAAATTGCAATTTCTCAATCAGTAGCTATTTATGAATATTAGTGCTGATTATAATCTGATAAAAAAAACGAATTTTAGTATGAGAAAAATATTGATAATTATAGGCGCCTTTCTGGCAACATTGTTTGTAAGCGCCCAACAGCAACCATGGACACTGCAACAATGCGTGGACACAGCTTTGATCAACAACCGAAACATTAAACAAAAAGAACTGTCGCGTCAGGTAAACGAAATTGCTTATCAACAGGCTCGCTACAATCTACTGCCCAATCTTAGTGGATCGGCAAGTCAGAGTTGGAGTTTCGGACGTTCGCAAATTTCGGATGGAACGTATCAAAACCTGAACGTATCCAACACTTCTTTTGGACTTTCGAGCGGAATTACACTGTTTGATGGTTTGAGAATGAAGTATAATATCGATGCCCGAATGGCAGAACTTAAAATTTCGGAGGCTGGTCTCGAAAAAATACGCGAAGACATTATTTTGAGTGTGTCAACAGCTTTTCTGCAGGTTTTGCTCAACAAAGAGCTTTTGCAGAATTCAATTGACCAGTTGAAATTGACTGAGTCGCGCATCGAACAGCAAAAATCGCTTGTGTTGCATGGCAGATTGGCCGAAGGCGAAATTTATGAATTGCAGGCGCAACAATCGAAGGAAGAACTGAACAGAACTCAGGCCGAAAATGCGCTTAAGCTTTCGTTGCTCGATCTGGCTCAGATTCTTGAACTTCCTGATTACGAACAATTGGACATTGTAGTGCCTACCGATTTGATGAGCAACGAACTTGAATTGCTCAACGCTGAAGCGGTGTATAAGAGTGCATTGATGAGGCGTCCGGAGGTGAAGAGTGCTGAATATCAACTTCGGAGCAGCGAGAAAAATGTACAAATTGCCAAATCGGCTTATTTCCCTACATTGTCATTCGGAGCGAATGTAGGCGGAGGGTATTACAATTCGGTAAGCACGCCACTGAGCACAAGTATCGGGTTCAATCTTTCAGTTCCGATTTTCAATAAAATGGGAACCCGGAGCCAGGTGCAAACAGCTCAACTGAATGCCGAAAGCAGCAGACTGAACGTAGACAACACAAAACTGGAATTGAAAAAGACAATACAACAGGCTTATTTTAATGCGGTGGCAGCCAATGCCAAATGGACTTCGGCCAAAAAATCGGAAGTGGCAAGCAGCGAGGCTTATAGGTTTGCCACACAGAAATACGAAGGTGGCAAGTCGACAGTTTACGAACTGTATCAGGCCAAAAATAATTTGTCGCAGGCGCAGTCGCAGGTCATTCAGTCGAAATACGAATATGTTTTCAGATTGAAAATACTTGAATTGATGAAATAATCGCCTTTTTTTGACAGGGAAACGAAAAGTCGTTTTCCTTTAATAATCTTTTTTTAAAATTGAAAAATAAAATGAACGCAGACAACATCAAATCTCAAATGCGCAAGGGTTACCTCGAATATTGCATTTTGCTTATTCTGAGAAAAAAACCGGCTTATGCTTCGGATATTATTTCGGAACTCAAGCAAGCGAAGCTGATTGTGGTGGAAGGAACTTTGTATCCTTTGTTGACGCGGCTAAAAAACGGCGAATTGTTGGATTACCGTTGGGAAGAATCGCTGCAGGGACCACCACGCAAGTACTACGAAATGACCGAAAAGGGGTTGAGTTTTCTCGACGAACTCGAATTGGCATGGGACGAAATTAATCAAGTGGTTACACAAATTAAAAAAGTAAATTAGCGAATAGCTTATTCGTGTCGGTGAGACGGTATTGATGATTGGTAGAATTCTTATTTTTTTTTTGAAAAGATAAAAACTTGAAACCAGTCAGATCGTTGATCGGACAAAAACATTTAATTACTAGCAACAATGAAAAAGACATTAACAGTAAACTTAAACAACATTGTTTTTCATATCGACGATGATGCTTACGAAATGCTTCAGACCTACCTGGCCGATGTGGCACGTCATTTATCGGAGGATGAGAAAAAAGAGGTAATGAACGATATTGAAGCTCGTGTAGCTGAACTTTTTACTGAACGCCTTCAGCGAAATAAAAACGTTGTCAATATTGAAGATGTTGAAGAAATAATTAAGATATTGGGTAAGCCCAGCCAGTATGCCGATGAGGATGAGAACGATGCTGATGCATCTTATTCAAAATCCGAAAAAAAACGGGCCCGTCGTTTCTTTCGCGATCCCGAAAATGCTGTTCTCGGTGGGGTGGGAGCCGGGATTGCGGCCTATTTCACTATCGATGTTACCTGGGTACGCATAGTGCTTGTGATTTTGGCACTTATAAGCGCTGGTTATATGATACCCATCTATATTCTTGTATGGATCATTGCTCCTAAAGCTGTCACCGTTTCGCAAAGGCTCGAAATGCAGGGCGAGGATGTGACGGTAGAAAGTATTAAAACCGAAATCAATAACCTGAAAAACTATGTCGAGAGTGATAAATTCAAACAGTCGGCCAATAGCTTTGGCGAAAAACTCGGCGAAGTGCTGAAAGTGATTTTGAAGGTGATTGTTGGGTTCTTCGGTGCCATTTTTGGAGTTGTGGGAATGATAATAGTCGGGGTATTGCTCCTT
>JACCEE010894217.1_pt1 | contig 10820 bp, 7 predicted proteins | sample 7449931 | NCBI WGS metagenome assembly JACCEE01 (sample SAMN15323457, study PRJNA562643) | freshwater metagenome | isolation source: river surface water | place: USA:Blue River Watershed | collected 2017-08-19 | reverse complement strand
TGCGCCGCTGTTGTGTGCGGATGAGTCAAAATTGCCGCTGCAAGAAAATTTCAACACCGCGCGGCAAGTGCAGCGTTTGCGTGCGTGCATGGACGATTTGCGCCAACTGCCGCACGGCAAAAATGGGGGGTTGCGCTTCTACACGACCCCCATCGCCATGCAGGATATGGAAGCGGTGCGCGGGCATTTGGGCGTATCACAATGGAATCTGGTGGGCGCTTCGTATGGCACACGGGCGGCGTTGGAATATATGCGGCAGTTCCCCAGCAAAGTGCGCCGCGCGGTGCTGGATGGAGTCGCGCCGCCGGATATGCAGCTCCCCGTGAGTACGCAGCAAGATGGTTCAGCCGCGCTGGAATCGCTGCTCAAAGCCTACGCGGTGCAGGATGTGTGGGCGGATGTGCAAAAGCGTTTGCCGCTGGTGGTGACGGTGCAAAATCCGTCTACCGGAAAGCCGGAAAAGATCGAAATCACCGAGCCGATTTTGCGCCAAATGGTGCGCTTGCCGCTGTACGTTCCGGCGCTGGCTTCGGGCTTGCCTGTGGCGCTGCGGGCAGCCAAAGAGGGTGATTTCACGCCCTTGGTCGGGCTGGCGGGTGCGTTGGGCGGTGGGCAGAAAAAATCGGGAAAAATGGCGATGGGAATGCACTTTTCCGTTATCTGTGCCGAGGACATGAACCCCGCCAACCACACCCATAATGCCAACACCGTGCCACCCGAGCCGCTGTACCGCGCGGTGTGCCAGTTTTGGGAACGCGGCGCGGTCGATTCGGCCTTCTACACCATCCCGCCCGCGCAATCGCCCACGCTGATTTTGAGCGGCGGCGCAGACCCCGTAACCCCGCCCCGTCACGGTGAACGGGTGCAAAAAGCACTGGGCGCAAAAGCCCAGCATATCGTTGTACCCGCAGCGGGGCATGGTGTGATGGGCATCGGCTGCGTGCGCGACACCGTGCAGCGTTTCATCCAAGCCGACCCCACCGAAGCCCTACCCCAATCCGCCCCCTGCGCGAATACGATTCCGCGACCGGTGGCGTTTGGGGGGTGAGCGATTTTTAAACGAAAAAAGCCGGATAAATCCGGCTTTTTGGAGAATGCGGTAAAACGCGAACCCGTCGCGCGACTTATTTGAGGTGGGGGCTGATGAGCTTTTGCATTTCAAACATATCGACTTGTTTACGATAGTGCTTTCCGGTTTCGTCTTTGCCAAACACTTTTTTCAGTTTTTCATCGGCATTGATAACGCGCTTGTTGGCTGCGTCTTGCAGATTGTGTGCCTTGATATAAACCCACATTTTTTTGACAACTTCCGTGCGTGGCAATGGCTCTTTACCCACGATAGCAGCCAGTTCCTTGCTGGGAGTGAGGGATTTCATGAATCCAGAAGGGGCAGGAGCAGGTGCTGCTGCGACGGGTTCCGCTTGGGGTGCAGGTGTTTTTTTGGTTGCCATGATGCGTGATTTCCTTGTGTCTATTTACCTGGACAAATCTCCTATGAACGACAAGCGATTCACAGGCAGACCTTATGCTACTGGAGAAAAGCCCATCGTAGAGTAGAAAATTGGTTTTTTCTAGCGGAAAATGACGTGAATCAACTAAAAGGAACCAAAAGGAGTGCCCTCTGTATGACAAAGAACTTTGCTACTTGTGATTTTTGTGACGTTTACAAGAACGATTCCAGCGGTGAATTCCGCGTTTTACCCCCCGTTTTTCGGGATTTTGGGGCGGTGAAGAAGTTTTCGGGTCAGGTCGAAACCGTCAAATGCTTTGAAGACAACACGCTGGTGAAAGCGGCGGTGGATTCGGCTGGAAACGGCAAGGTGCTGGTGGTGGATGGCGGTGGCTCGTTGCGCCGTGCCTTGCTGGGCGGCAATCTGGGCGCTGCGGCGGCTAAAAACGGCTGGGCGGGTGTGGTGATTGATGGCTGCGTGCGCGATACCGCCGAGCTAGCCACCCACGCCGTCGGCATTCGCGCCCTTGCCCCCATGCCCTTGCCTACCGAGAAGCGCAAAGAAGGTCAATCCAATGTCGCGGTGCAGATTCAAGGCGTGTGGGTACGCCCGGGTGATTGGTTGTATGCCGATGAAGATGGTATCGTCATTGCGGCGAAGAATTTGCAGGACGATTCGCCGGATTCGGCGCAGTAGTCGCCAACACCACGCCCGCTAACGCAATCGCAAACGCGATCGCTTGCAGGGCGTTAAATGGCTCTCCCAGTACCAGCACACCCACCGCCGCCGCCGCGATGGGGAGCATCACCGTAAACACGCCCGCACGGGATGCCGGAACGCCTTGCAAACCCGTCATCCACAGCCAGACGCTCCAGACACTGGCAGCCATCGCGTAGAACAACATCAAGCCTACCGTAGCGGGTGTGAGGGCGAAAAAATCAAAGTGCCACGCGGCATAAACGCCCAACGGAGTCATCAACACAAACCCCCACAAATTGATGAGCGCGGTAATGCGTTTGGGCGATACGCTCCCCGTCAGTTTTTTGCCAATCACGGCATACGATGCTTCACACAATACCGCCAGAAATACCAAGACATTGCCCCATAGTGCGCTTTGGCTTTGCGTCACCGTGGTGTGGGGCGAATGCGACGGTGGCGATACAACCGAGAGCGCAATCCCCACCGCACCCAGTGCCACCGCCAGCCCCACGCGCAGGGTGATTTTCTCTTTCAAAAAAAGCCAGCTCAACAACGCCACCGCCGCCGGAATAGTCGACATGATGACTCCCGCCGATACCGCACTGGTCATACTCACACCGAACAGCATGGTGATGGAGAATAGAAAATTACCCAAAAAAGCCTCTAAAAACAACAAGTAATGGGTTCTTCGATTCAAGGGTGGCTCGTGCGGTTGCGGTGGTAGCCAATGCAGCATCGCCAGCCCCGCAATGCCAAAACGCAGCCACGCCAATAAAAACACCCCCAATACAGCCACCAGTATCTTGGAAAGTGCCACATAACTCCCCACCATTGACATACTCAAGGCGAGAAAAAAGTAAGAAATCGCGCGGGATTCTGGTTTTAATTTCATCATGCCGCAGCCTCTTTCATAATGTGAATTTTCATAAAATTTTATGTCTTATATAAGACATAAGAGTACACCCAAGTCTTATACAAGACTACAATGCACGCATTGAACGTATTTTTCCATCGTTAACCTACGGAGTGATTCCATGACACAACAAACCCGTGAACAACAAATCGCAGCTCTTGAGCATGATTGGGCTACCAATCCCCGCTGGAAAGGCATCAAACGCGGCTACACCGCTGCGGATGTCGTGCGTCTGCGTGGTTCTTTCCAAGTCGAGCATACCTTGGCTCGTCGTGGTGCTGAAAAACTGTGGGGCTTGGTCAACAACGAACCCTACGTCAACTGCTTGGGCGCGTTGACTGGTGGTCAAGCAATGCAGCAAGTAAAAGCAGGTATCAAAGCGATTTATTTGTCCGGCTGGCAAGTTGCTGCGGATAACAACGAATACGCTGCAATGTACCCTGACCAATCCCTGTACCCAGTGGATTCCGTGCCAAAGGTTGTTGAGCGTATCAACAATGCGTTCAGCCGTGCAGACGAAATCCAATGGTCTAAAGGCGTAAACCCCGGCGACAAAGGTTATATCGACTACCACGCTCCTATCGTTGCAGACGCGGAAGCTGGTTTCGGTGGCGTGTTGAACGCTTACGAATTGATGAAATCCATGATTCGCTCCGGTGCTGCTGGCGTTCACTGGGAAGACCAATTGGCTTCCGTGAAAAAATGCGGTCACATGGGCGGTAAAGTGTTGGTTCCTACCACTGAAGCTTGCCAAAAATTGATCGCTGCCCGTATGGCTGCTGACGTTTACGGCGTTCCCACTTTGGTGATTGCCCGTACCGATGCAGAAGCGGCTGACTTGTTGACCAGCGACTACGACGCAAACGACAAGCCTTTCTTGACTGGCGAGCGCACCGCTGAAGGCTTCTACAAAACCAAAAAAGGTTTGGATCAAGCTATCTCCCGCGCTATTGCTTACGCTGACTACGCTGACTTGGTATGGTGCGAAACGGGTACACCTGACCTCGAATTTGCACGCAAATTCGCCGAAGCCGTTCACGCTAAACACCCTGGCAAAATGTTGGCTTACAACTGCTCGCCTTCTTTCAACTGGAAGAAAAACTTGGACGATGCAACCATCGCCAAATTCCAGAAAGAATTGGGCGCAATGGGCTACAAATACCAGTTCATCACCTTGGCTGGTATCCACAACATGTGGTATCACATGTTCGACTTGGCACAAGACTACGTTGCACGCGGCATGTCTGCTTACGTGGAAAAAGTGCAAGAACCCGAATTTGCAGCGCGTGATCGTGGCTACACCTTCGTGTCGCACCAACAAGAAGTCGGCACTGGCTACTTCGACGAAATCACCACTGTGATTCAAGGTGGCAAGTCCAGCGTAACCGCTTTGACTGGTTCTACTGAAGAAGAGCAATTCCACTAATTTCGGGTCGCTCTTTACAAAGGCCGCAGTCCCATTGGGGGGCTGCGGCCTTTTTTGTGGAAAAATTCGGCATGATTCTCGAAAACCTTCTTGCCCAGCCCCTTGATTTACCCAGCAGCCCCCGCGTGGTGGCGTTGCTATTGGTAGAACTGGAACATGCCGAAGTCGATTTGCGCAAGGTCAATGAACTGATTCAAAGCGATACCGGCCTCACCGCCCGCCTCTTGCGCCTCGCTAATACGCCTTGTTTCCACATGACGAGACGCATCCACAGCGTTTCAGAGGCACTGGCATTGCTGGATTTACGCTATGTGAAGACGATGGCACAAGCATCCATCGGCATCTCCCTGCCCCAAACCGTGCGCAACTTCCAATTACCCCAGTTTTGGAATTACAGCCACAATGTCGCCAAAGTTTCGCGTGCGCTGGCGGGCTTGGTTTATCAAAGTCAACAAACGGCTTTTACCTGTGGCTTGATTCATGCTATCGGTGAACTGGCGATGCACTTTGCCATGCCGGAACGGATGGAACAAATCAACGATATTCAAAACCCCTTTGATTGGTTGCGCTGCCAACACGAACAAAATGAACTGGGTTATTCTTACCCGATGGTGAGCGCGGCGTTGGCGCGGATGTGGCATTTTCCGCCTGCGATTGTGGATGCCCTTGCACACCAGCACGCTCCTTTTGAACATGGGGTGTATGAACCATTGGCGGGAGTGATTCATCTGGCCTCATGGCGTGTCCGTGCCAAAGAGTTGGGGGCGAATGAACGTGGCATGGCGGTCACCTTCCCTGATATGGTCGGTGTTACGCTTGACCTTGATATGGATGCAGTTTTGCAGCAAGACCCTTTCGATTGGGGTAAAAATACCCAGTACAGCTAAACGCCCCTCAACGTCCTTATTACCATGCACGCACTTCACCTTTACGCTGGTTCTTCTGCCCGCGCTACTATCGCCCGCAATGGATTGCAAGCGCGTGATATTTGCACCATCCCCGCCGCTGCGGGAGGCCCCAAAGGGTTGATCATGGGGGCGCTGGATCGTTTTATCTTTGGCGACTGGTTGCCCACGTCCCAGCAGCCGGTTGATTTAATCGGTGCGTCTATCGGCGCGTGGCGGATGAGTGCCGCTTGCTTCAAAAATCCGCGCGTGGGGTTAGCGCAGTTGGAGTATGACTATATTCACCAGCATTACGCGGATACCGCGCAGGTGAGTGCAACGTTTGGCAAAATTTTGCACAACTTTTATCGGGGAAGGGAAAGCGAGGTACTGAACAATCCGCGCTACCGTCTCCACATCATGACGGCACGGGGACGTAACATTTTGCAATCGGAACACCGTTGGCTTACACCTATTGGCTATGGCGGCGCGTTTATGAGCAATTTGGTGCAACGCAAGGCCTTGGGCTGGTGGTTGGAACGGGTGGTTTTCTCCAGCCCCAATGCCGACTTACCCTTCACTACGCACGATTTATCGACACACCAAGTCGCTTTTAATGCGGCGAATTTGATTCCGGCAGTGCTGGCGAGTTGTTCGATTCCCTTTGTACTCAACGCCGTATCCAATATCCCCGATGCACCTGCGGGCGCGTATTGGGACGGTGGAATTACCGATTACCATCTACACCTGCGTTATACGAACCGTGACAATGGCATTGTGTTGTATCCCCACTTTCAAAAAGCCGTGGTTCCGGGGTGGTTGGATAAGCATTTATGGTGGCGACACGGTGCCACATCGGCACTGGATAACGTGCTATTGCTGACCCCTAATCCCGAATGGGTGAGGATGCTGCCCAATGGCAAGCTCCCAGATCGCAGCGATTTTGTGCGTTATGGTGCGGATTGGCGCGGGCGTGTCAATGCGTGGAAAAGTGCCTGTAAAGCCAGCACCCAGCTTGCCGATGAGTTTGCCCACTGGCTGGAAAAACCGGATATGACACGGGTTCATCCCCTTTAAATGATTCCAATAATTATTCAAATTGTTACAGCGTGCGTCTTAATTCCATCAAATTATCAGGGTTCAAATCCTTTGCAGAGCCGACCCATTTTCAATTACCCGGGCAACTGGTCGGCGTAGTCGGGCCGAATGGGTGTGGCAAATCCAACATCATGGACGCGGTGCGCTGGGTGCTGGGCGAAAGCCGTGCCAGCCAATTGCGCCGCCAATCCATGCAGGATGTTATTTTCAATGGTTCGTCCACCCGCAAACCCGCCGGACGTGCCAGTGTGGAGCTGGTTTTTAGCAATGAAGACCACCGCGCAGGCGGGCAATGGAATGCGTTTGAAGAAATTGCCGTCAAACGGATTTTGACGCGCGAAGGCGCTTCGGGCGCAACTTCGAGCTACTACATCAACAACCAACCCGTGCGGCGGCGCGATGTGCAGGATGTGTTTTTGGGCACGGGTTTAGGCCCACGCGCTTACGCCATCATCGGGCAGGGAACGATCAGCCGCATTATTGAATCGCGTCCTGAAGAACTGCGCCTGTTTTTGGAAGAAGCGGCTGGAGTCTCTAAATACAAAGAACGGCGGCGTGAAACCGAAAACCGTCTTACGGATACGCGGGAAAATTTAACCCGTGTCGATGATATTTTGCGTGAACTCACCAGCAACCTCGAAAAGCTGGAAAAGCAAGCCGAAGTCGCCCAGCGTTACCAAGCCCTGCAAGCCGATGTCACGCTCAAGCAGCACCAACAATGGTTCTTGAAACGGGCGGAAGCGCAGGCGAATCAGCTCAAAATTCGTGCCGAAGCCCAAGCCGCCGTCAATGCGCTGGAAGAGCAAACCGCTACCCTGCGCGGCCTTGAAGCCGAACTCGAAACCGTGCGCCAAAGCCATTACGCGGCGGGCGATGAGCTGAACCAATCGCAACGCCTGCTCTACGAAGCCAATGCCGATATTGGGCGGTTGGAGGCAGAAATTCGCTATGTGGTCGAAGGCCGCCAGCGCGTGGAGCAGCGGCTCGTGACCCTGCGCGACCAAATCCAGCAATGGGCGACGCGCAAAGAAGATGCAGAGTTGGAGCTGGAACGCCTTGCCGAACTCTCGGCGGTGGGTGATGAGCAGGCCGAATTGCTCGCGGCACAAGTCGAAGAACAAGCGCAGCAAATCCCCGATTTGGAAGAAACCGTCCAGCGGGAACAGTTAGCCGCCCACACCCAGCGCGATAGCGTGGTGCAAATTCAGCAGCAAATTCAAGTGCTGGGCGCGGAACAGCGCGGCATGGAAACGCAAATCCGCCAACTACAGCAGCGCCATGAACGCCTGAGTATCGAACGCAAAGCCTTGGTCGCGCCCGATGCCGATAAGCTGGAAGCATTGGAGCTGGAATTAGAAACCGCGCAAGAAGCCGCCGTGATTGCCGAAGCGCGTTTGCAGGAATTGCAAGAAATTTTGCCCGAACGGGATGACGCGCGGCGCGTGCAGCAGCAAAAAGTCAACCACGAATCCGCACAGCAGGCGGATTGGGCGGCGCGGCTATCGGCGCTCAAGGCGTTGCAGGAAAAAGTCAAAACCAACGGTAAATTGCAACCGTGGCTGAAAAAGCAGGGGCTGGATGGGTTAGCCGCGTTGTGGAGTCGTATTCACATTGAAGCGGGTTGGGAAACGGCACTCGAGGCCGCGCTGCGGGAACGCTTGGGTGCGTTGGAAGTATCGCGTTTGGAAATGCTGCGTGCCTTCACCAACGACCCACCACCTGCCAAGTTGGTTTTCTTTGATGATCCTAAAAACATAGCTAGTAGTGCAGTATCTACAGGCATTACAAGCCATTTAGTCAATAATTTTCATCCCTTATCGCAATACCTGCGCGTTCCCGATGACGGATTGAAAGCGGTTTTGCAACATTGGTTGCACGGTTGTTTCACGGCGCAGCGTTTAGAAGACGCGCTGGCTGCCCGCGAGCAACTGGAAGATGGGCAGGCGATTTATTTGCCGTCCGGTCACGTCGTCACGCGGCACAGTGTGGGATTTTTTGCGCAGGATTCGGAACAATCCGGCTTATTGGCACGGGCGCAGGAGATTGACAACCTCGATAAAGAACTACGCGCCCAAGTCCTGCTGACCGACCAAGCGCGTGCCGATTTGGTGCGTGCCGAAAGTGCCTACACGCAGGTGATGCAGGATTTAACCGCCGCCCGCCGTGATGCCACGCAAACGCAAAGCACCGCGCACAGCCTGCAAGTGGAAGTGCTGCGCCTGCACCAAGCCGCCGAGCAAGCCCGCCACCGCAGCGCCCAGATGGAAACCGAGCTGCACGATATTCAAACCCAGTTGGACGATTGGCAAGAACGCCGCATCGAAACCGAAGAACAGTTTGAAACGCTGGATAACGCCCTCGCCGAAGCCCAGCAGCGCCATGCCGAGCTGGAAGATGCGGTGCTGGAAGCGCAAAATCTGCTCCACCAGTGCCGCGAACAGCAGCGCAGGCTGGAACGGCAGGCGCAGGAAGCCGCATTCGCCCAGCGCAGCCTAGAAGCCCGCCGTGCCGAATTAGCGCGGATGGTGGATACGTCCACCCAACAATCGCAAGCGGTGGTCGATGAAATTCAACGGGCGCAGGACGAATTGCACCGTTTAAGCGATGCCGCCGCCCAAGCGGGCTTGCAACAGGCGCTCAACCGCCAACTGGAGCGTGAACAAGCCCTTGCCCACCAACGCAACGCCTACGAAGCCTTGAGCGCCCAGCTACGCACATACGAAGTGCAACGCACCGATCGAGAACGCACCCTCGAACCCCTGCGCCAGCGCATTACGGATTTTCAGTTGAAAGAACAAGCGGCGCGGCTTGGATTTGAGCAATACGAATTGCAGTTGAGCGAAGATAAAGCGGATTTGGCGCGGATTCAGGCTTCCATCGAAGAAAGTGATATTCGCCTGCAAAGCATTCAACCCGAAATCGACCGCCTGCAACGCGCGATTATTGCTTTGGGGGCGGTGAACCTTGCCGCGCTGGAAGAATTGACCACCGCGCGGGAGCGTAAAGGGTTTTTAGACGCACAAAACGCGGATTTAACGCAAGCGATGCAAACTTTAGAGGATGCTATCCGTAAAATTGATGCCGAAACCCGCGAGATGCTCTTGGGTACATTCAACCAAGTGAATGAACACTTTGGGCGTATGTTCCCCGAACTGTTTGGGGGCGGCAATGCGCGGCTGGTGATGGTGGGGGATGAAATTCTGAATGCGGGGATACAGGTGATTGCACAGCCTCCGGGGAAAAAAAACCAAACGATTCATCTGTTATCCGGTGGTGAGAAGGCGTTAACGGCGATTGCGTTGGTGTTCGCCATTTTTCAGTTGAACCCCGCGCCGTTTTGCTTGCTGGACGAAGTAGATGCACCGCTGGATGATGCCAACACCGAACGCTACGCCAAATTGGTGCGCAGCATGGGGGCAGAAACCCAGTTTTTGTTTATTAGTCACAACAAAATTGCCATGGAAATGGCAGAACAACTGATAGGCGTTACGATGCAAGAACAAGGCGTTTCGCGCATCGTGGCTGTGGACATGGAAGCCGCCATCTCATTGGCGCAGGTATAAAAATTGGTAAGAAGTTGGAAGTAAGAAGTTAGAACTATGAGCAATTTACAAATCGGATTGATTATTGTGGGCAGCGTGGTACTGGTTGCCTTGATTGTGCATGGCGTATGGATAACCCGTAAAAACAGTCCACGCCAACCCGTGCGTGACAAGAAAAACACCAAGAAAAATGCCGCCAACACATCCGAAGAAACTTCCACCCTGTCACCCGATGAAGGGGATAAGCTGGACGCGCTCAATTCTTTCCCCCCTCCGCCGCCCAATTCGATTTTGCCGCGCACCACAGGGCTGGATTATTTGATTGATGCCATCGCCACCGTAAAATTGAAATCGGAGGGGATGACGGTATCGGGCGATGTGGCGATTGTGTCACTGCCATCAACCCGCCGTGTAGGTAGCAAGCCGTTTGCGATTGAAGGGATGAATGTGGCAACGAGCGAATGGGAAACACTGGTTTCCGGTCACCGTTACCGCGAATTTCAGGCAGGTGTGCAACTGGCGAATCGCACGGGGCCGTTGAATGAAATTGAGTATTCCGAATTCGTCGCCAAAACGCAGGCGTTTGCCGATGCACTGGGCGCGAATGTCGAGTTCTCTGACATGCTGCAAGAAGTGGCACGCGCCCGCGATTTGGATCAGTTTGCCAGCGCCCACGACGCGGTACTGAATTTGAGTTTACATGCGGCGCGGGTGGCGTGGAGTTTGGGTTACGTTCAACAAACCGCGACCAATCTCGGCTTTGTGGCGGGGGCATTGCCCGGCCGCCTGGGGCTCACCCACGCCCAG
>JACCEE010169855.1_pt1 | contig 10820 bp, 10 predicted proteins | sample 7449931 | NCBI WGS metagenome assembly JACCEE01 (sample SAMN15323457, study PRJNA562643) | freshwater metagenome | isolation source: river surface water | place: USA:Blue River Watershed | collected 2017-08-19 | reverse complement strand
CCCGGACAGGAATTAAATCGCACGAAACAGAATCCTGGATAGAACATTTGCTGGAAACAAAACCGGCAGCTATTATTCTTCACGGACGTACGCAGAAACAACAATCGGATGGTTTAGCTGATTGGACTGAGATTGCCAAAGGAGCCAGAATCAGGGATCGACATAGTCCGGAGACAGCTTTTCTGGGAAATGGCGATGTTATGTCTGTTGCTCAGGGGGAAGAGTTATGCCGTAACTATCAACTTGACGGGGTTATGATTGGTCGTGGAATATTCCATAATCCCTGGTTTTTTAAACCTGAACATTCCTCTCCGACCAAAGCCGAAAAACTGGAACAATTGCTGTTGCATACCCGCATTTTTGAGCAAAACTGGGGTGGAAAAAAGAACCTTAACATCCTCAAACGCTTTTATAAGATTTATACCAACGACTTTACAGGTGCAGCAAAACTGCGTGCCGACCTGATGGAAGCCAAAACCGTTGACGATGTGTATCGGATTGTTCAGGCTGAAAGTCTTCTTTAACTTAAGCATACCTTGTTATATCTTCCCAATTTACGTTGCCCGAAGCCGGTAAATAAAATGATAAATATTTCGGAATGACTACCCTTATTATTTGTTAGTTAAAGCAAATTAGCTTTATTTTGAACAAAAGTGTACTTTATTCGAAATGTTTCGATTCATAAAATACATTCATACAAATTCGTTTCTTTTGTTTTAAGCTGACCATTTAAACTTACGTTGAATGAATATTCGAAAAACGTTGCGGTCGTTGCACCGCGATTTTGGTTATTTTGTTGTTGGAATTACGATTATCTATACCATTTCGGGCATTGCAATGAATCACAGGCAGGATTGGAATCCCCATTATTCATTGATTTCAGAAGATATTACTGTTCCGGCTTCAGACCAAATGGAATACACCAAAGCGGAGATAACTTCGTTACTCGGTAAGTTTGAAAATAAACCCGTGTACAAAAAACATTTTATTACAAAAGACGCTACAGTTAAGATATTCGTAGAGGAGGGCACTGTTGTTTATACACCCCTGGAGGGTACTGCCGAACTCGAAATATTGAAAAAGCGGCCGCTTTTATTTCAGATCAACAAAATACATTTAGCACAAGCGGGCAATCTTTGGATTTGGATCTCGGATGCGATGGCTGTTTTTATGCTTTTTGTAGCTATTTCAGGACTGTTTTTACTGAAAGGTAAATATGGAATTACCGGAAGGGGACTTTGGCTCACAGCCTTTGGCATTGCTATTCCTTTGCTTATCATTTTATTTTATTTATCCTGATTCACTAATCTTTAAACGCTATAAAATGAAAAAATCACTTTGGTTATTGTTAGGTTTTGTTGTGTTGTTTTCGTGTACGAATCAGAACAAACAGAAGAAAGAAGAGAAATCGGCCGAATTGGTTGTGCTCACCGTAGATGAATTGCAGGCTCAGGGTAAAGAACTTGTCGGAAAAGAAGTGATGGTAAAAGGTACGGTAACTCATGTTTGCAGTAATAGCGGAGCCCGTTGTTTTATTATGGGTAGTACTGAAGATATAAGTATCCGGATTGAAGCCGGAAAGATTGGATCTTTTTCTCAGGAACAAATGGGAAGTGAGATTCAGGTTCGCGGAACTCTGGCCGAAGTTCAATTGGATGAGGACGATTTGGCGGAGATGGAAAAATCGGCTGCAGAAGGCGGATCTGCCAATAAAGATCATGCCTTGGGGCACGATGGCCCGGCGTTACATGATGTTGACGGAGGAAAGCACGACAGCACCAATCAAACTAAAAAGCTGGAAGAAATGAACCAGAAACTGGCCGAAAGTAAAGAAGGCTATGTTCCTGTTTATTATCTGGATGGAATAGAGTTGGTACAGAAAAAATAAAAATACCGGGAAAATTTGTAATTGCACCGTTCGAAAATAAAAATGGCCAGCCAGTCAGCATGCAAACACAGCGACTGGCTGGTTTATTTTTTAGATTCGGGAAGGAAATTTAAAGAAACAGAATTGACACAGTGTCGGGTGTTCTTTGATGTAAATCCTTCGCCCATAAATACATGACCCAAATGTGCCCCGCATTTTGAACAGGTTATTTCTGTCCTCCGCCCATCGGCATCAACAGTTCGTTTTACAGCACCTTTAATTTCATCGTCAAAGCTGGGCCAGCCACAATGAGCATCAAATTTATTTTCGGAACGGTATAGCGGAGCGTTACATTTTTTGCATAAATAAGTACCTTTTTCGTCATGCTTGTAGTAAATACCAGTAAACGGCCTTTCTGTTCCTTTTTCCTCGATTACATACTTTTCAAAAGCATTCAATTCGTTGAATTTCATTTCAGTATCCTTTTTTAGTTTGTTTTTATCTTGTGCATCAACATGCATCATCAAGGCAATTAATAATCCTGATATTAAATATTTCATTTTTCTTTTTTTAAGAGTACAATTAATACAACCAGATTGTTTACAGGATATATAACAATTATTTAAGGCAGTCTGCGTATTCGTTTTTCCTTTCAGAAGGGTAAAAGTTGTATCTTTCGCAAAAAAATCATGAAACGGCTTTTTAAGTATTTTCTTCAGGGATTATTGTTGTTGGGGCCATTGGCCGTAACGCTTTATACGGTTTACCTGATGTTTCATTACGTTGACCGGCTGATTGGAGACCCGCTCAAAGAGCATTATCAATTGGATATTCCCGGCATTGGAGTCGTTGTCCTGTTTATTTCATTAACACTGCTCGGACTCATCGGACAAACCATTATTGCCCGGCCTTTCATCGTTTTTACAAGGCGGTTGCTGGCCCGCGCTCCTCTCCTCAATGTTATTTATACTTCGCTAAACGACTTATTTACAGCATTTGTGGGCAAAGAGAAGAAGTTTAATGTCCCGGTAAGGGTTTGCATGAACCAGGAGAACAATTTATGGAAATTGGGGTTTCTTACCGAGAAGAACCTGAGCGAATTTGGGTTGAATGAAATGGTTGCTGTTTATTTTCCACATTCCTATAATTTCTCGGGTGAATTATATCTGGTTCCTGAAAAGTCAGTAGAACTGGTTGATTTAAGTCCGTCGGAAGTTATGAAATTTGTGGTTTCGGGTGGTGTAACTAAAGTTAATTAATATGTCAACAGAAGTTGTTTTAATGGGTGGCTTTTTGCTGCTAATTGTTATTGTTTTAATGGTCGATCTTTTGGTTGTGGGGCGAAATTCGCACATTGTATCGACCAGGGAAGCCCTGAGTTGGACCAGTGTGTGGTTCTTACTTTCTATGGGATTTTACGTGTTTTTGAGATTTTACGGACATATGCTGCACGGCATTGAAACGCCGGCAGAGTTAACCGATATTGTGACACGATATGCCCCTGAGCTGAAATTCAGGATGACCGATTTTGAAGGGATGCTGGGCGAATATCGTGACCACATGTCGATGAGTTATCTGGCTGGTTATTTTATTGAACAAACCCTTTCGATCGACAATGTTTTTGTGATTTTGCTTATTCTTCAGGGATTTGCAGTACCGCAGAAAAACTATAAAACCGTATTGTTTTGGGGCGTTTTGGGAGCTATTATTTTACGCTTCATCTTTATTTTTGCAGGGGCAGCCCTAATTCAGCGTTTTGATTGGGTGTTGTATATTTTTGGTGCTTTTCTTGTCTTCCAGGGGCTCAAAATTTTGCTTAAAAAAGAAGGACACGAAACCGATCCGCACGATTATGTCATTGTTAAATTTTTATCCAGATACCTCAACATCTCTAAGGAATATCATGGTGACAAGTTTGCCTTTAATCACAATAAAAAAGTATTTTTTACTCCGTTAATGCTTGTACTAGTGCTGGTCGAATTTACCGATGTCATTTTCGCTCTCGATTCAATTCCTGCGGTATTCTCGGTTTCACTCGATCCGTACGTGGTATTCTTTTCTAATATTTTTGCAATTATCGGACTTCGTTCGTTGTTCTTCCTGCTGGCCAATCTGGTCGATAAATTCAGGTTCCTGAACGTTGGGGTCAGTGTCTTGTTAATCTTTGTAGGCGTAAAATTGCTGGCACATCACTGGCTCGAAGAAATTGGCTTTAAATCATCTTATTCGTTGTACTTTATTGCTGTAACGCTTGTTTTGAGTGTCGTATTTTCAATTTTATTTCCTAAAAAGGAACTTGCATAAATACGGTTCGCCTTTTGATGTAAAAAACCTCCGGAAAAGTAATTTTTTCGGAGGTTTTTTATTGGTTGTCAAGTGCAAATTGACCCCGACCAAATTCCGTGTTGTCGATTGAAAATTTCTTCTGAAATTTTTGTTAAGACTCCATTGTTATTCCTTAAAATGGTGGGGCTTGTTGCCTCTTTATCTTTCCGGATTGACTATATTTGTTTCCGTTTCAGCCCAACAGGCTTGATTCGAATCTGAATTTATTAATCACTCATTTACAGTACTATAAAATGTCCAAATTCACTTACCAAAAACCATTTCCGATTAAGAAAGATACGACAGCGTATCGTCTTTTGACTAAAGATTTTGTATCGACTGTTGAATTCGATGGCCGCAAAATCTTAAAAGTTGCTCCTGAAGGCCTTGAGTTACTCGCAAAAGAAGCTTTTGCCGATGTTTCATTCTATCTGCGGGCATCTCATCTCGAAAAACTGGCGTTAATCCTGAAAGATCCGGAAGCTACCGATAACGATCGTTTTGTGGCTCACACCATGTTGATGAACCAGGTTGTTTCTGCTGAAGGTGAATTACCAACTTGCCAGGACACGGGTACAGCAATTGTAATGGGCAAAAAAGGTGAAGATGTTTATACCGGGGTGAATGACGCTGAATTCCTGTCGAAAGGGGTTTTTGATACTTATCAGGATCGCAATTTGCGCTATTCGCAAGTGGTTCCGTTCAACATGTTTGACGAAAAAAATACAGGAAATAACCTTCCGGCACAAATCGATATTTATTCGGAAAAAGGTAATTCCTACGAGTTCCTGTTCATAACCAAAGGTGGTGGTTCGGGTAATAAAACCTACCTGTACCAGCAAACCAAATCGTTGCTGACTGAAGAAAACCTGACCAAATTTATTAAGGAAAAGATTATGGATCTGGGTACTTCTGCATGTCCGCCTTACCATCTGGCGCTTGTTATTGGCGGAACTTCGGCCGAAGCAACATTGGCTACTGTTAAAAAAGCATCGGCCGGATACCTCGACCATTTGCCCACCGAAGGTAACGAAGGCGGACAGGCCTTCCGCGATCTGGAATGGGAAAAGAAAATTGAAAAAATTGCACAGGAATGTGGATTGGGTGCACAGTTTGGTGGTAAATACTTCGTGCATGATGTACGCGTGATTCGTTTGCCGCGCCATGCGGCTTCGTGCCCGGTTGGATTAGGTGTAAGCTGTTCGGCCGACCGCAATATTAAAGCCAAAATAACTGAAGATGGTATTTTTCTTGAAGAACTCGAAAAGAACCCAGCTCGTTTCCTTCCGACACAGGCGCCAAGCATGCAACCTGCCGTTGATATTGATTTGGACGAACCTATGGAAGACGTACTGAAAAAATTGTCGCAATATCCGATCAAAACCCGCCTGAACCTTTCAGGAACCTTGATTGTGGCCCGCGATATGGCTCACCTTCGCCTCAAAGAAATGCTGGATGCCGGTCAACCTATGCCTGAATACCTGAAACGCTACCCGGTTTATTATGCCGGACCAGCCAAAACGCCAAAAGGAATGGCTTCAGGAAGTTTTGGACCGACTACTGCCGGACGAATGGATCCATATGTCGATTTCTTTATGAGCCTGGGTGGTTCTAAAATTATGGTGGCCAAAGGAAACCGTACGCAGCAGGTTACAGATGCCTGTAAGAAATGGGGAGGTTTCTACCTAGGTTCTATTGGCGGACCCGCAGCTATTCTGGCAAAACAGAGTATTAAGTCGAGTGAAGTGATTGACTTTGAAGAACTCGGCATGGAGGCCATCCGCAAAATCCGTATTGAAAACTTCCCCGCTTTCATCATTGTTGATGATAAAGGGAACGATTTTTTCAAACAGCTTTAATTCAAGGCAAAAGATATTTTGCCAACCGAAATATGAAAGGCAGATGGTTTAACGTCATCTGCCTTTCTTGTTCCGATCCATGTTCTCGTTTTTTTTAGTTTACTTTCGCCTTTTAACTTGTTCTTTTGAACCGAACCTGCACTGGACTGTTAATTTGGCTGTGCATGATATTCAGAAAAAGAAAACCAAATGTCAGAAGTTGAAAAGAAAAAGATAACCCGCGATGGTCTTCGCAACGCGTTCAAATTATTTAAATACATTAAACCTTTTCAGGGCGAATATTACGTCGGTTTGTTCTTCCTGTTGGGATCAACAACTACCAGCCTGATTTTTCCCAAATTACTTGGCGATTTGGTCAATGCTGCCAATAAAGAATCGGTATCACAAAGCATGAATGAAGTTGCGCTGCTTTTAGGCGGTGTGCTTCTGGCTCAGGCCATATTTTCGTATTTCCGGATTGTATTGTTCGTAAATGTTACCGAAAAAACACTGGCTTTTCTTCGTCAAGATACCTATAATCACCTGATTAAATTGCCGTTGAAGTTTTTCGACAAGCGTAGGGTGGGAGAGTTAAACAGCCGGATTTCGGCCGATATTATCCTGTTGCAGGAAACCCTTACTACCACTTTGGCCGAGTTCATCCGGCAGATTATCACCATCTTTGGTGGTATTGCGTTGCTGGCCATTACTTCGTTCAAACTCACCCTTTTTATGCTGGCTGTTTTGCCCGGAATCATAATTCTGGCAAGGGTGTTTGGCAAATTTATCCGGAAGTTCTCGAAAGAGGTGCAAGGTCAGGTTGCCGAATCGAATACCATTGTTGAAGAAACGTTGCAGGGAATACAAAGTGTAAAATCGTACACCAACGAATATTTTGAAATTGCCCGTTACCGGAAAAAAACTGAAGAAATTGCCGAGGTCGGAATCAAAAGCGGGCGGTACAAAGGAGCTTTCTCAGCATTCATCGTTTTTGGTTTGTTTGGAGCACTGGTTGCGGTTATCTGGAAAGGTTCATCTTTGCTTGCCAGTGGGGAACTGGTTGCCGGTGATTTATTTTCATTCGTCATTTATTCGGCTTTTGTGGGTGGAACCATCGGCGGACTGGCTTCTGTATATACCAGTATTCAGAAATTTATTGGCGCTACCGAGGATTTATTTGCCATTTTCAGTGAGCAGGAAGAAGATATTCAGGATATTACCAAACTTCCTGAAAAAGAGGTATTAAAAGGTGCGATTGCTTTTGCTGATTTAACGTTCGCCTATCCTTCGCGGCCTGAAGAGCATGTTTTAACAAATATTAATGTCAACATTGGTGCAGACCAGATGGTGGCTTTGGTTGGGGCAAGTGGGGCAGGAAAATCTACCATTGCTTCGTTGTTGTTGCGTTTACACGATCCCATTTCAGGAGCCATTCTGTTTGATGGAAAGGACAGCCGGGACTATTCACTTTCGGCGCTTCGTAGCCAGATTGCGCTGGTTCCGCAGGATATTTTTCTGTTTGGCGGAACCATTCGCGAAAATATTGCTTACGGCAAACCATCGGCTACCGACGACGAGATTACCGAAGCGGCACAAAAGGCCAATGCCATGGAATTTATCAATCGTTTTCCTGAAAAGCTGGATACTTTGGTGGGCGAGCGTGGTACGCAACTTTCTGGTGGCCAGCGGCAACGGATTGCCATTGCCCGCGCCGTGCTGAAAAACCCAAAAATCTTGATTTTGGATGAAGCGACCTCGTCACTCGATTCGGAATCGGAACGGCTGGTTCAGGATGCGTTGGAGAAATTAATGGAAGGGCGAACTTCGGTGGTAATTGCCCACCGTTTATCCACTGTACGAAAAGCAGATCAGATTCTGGTACTCGATCATGGCCAGTTGATTGAAAAAGGAACACATGAAGAATTAATTCAATTTCCTGAAGGTATTTACCGTAATTTAAGCGAATTACAGTTTAATTTGCATTAAACTTGTATGCTTATGAATTTACCCAACCTCCAAAACAACAACATCGAATTCTTCCTGAATAAGGCAGATATTGTACGTGAAACTGCTGACCAGATCATGAAAGATTTTGGGATGTTTGGCATCGAAATTACCTTTTCAGGAAATATCGAAAATGCTTACCACGAGTTGCATGAACAATTGATTAGCCAGATTTCAGTTTATCTCGACCGCGATTACAGCCGCCTGATGGCCGTTTTGTACCAGGTTGATATTACTGAACGGGAAATCGCAAAAGCTCACCAGGAATTACCCCATTATAACGATCTGGAAGTACTTGCCCATCAGGTTATTTTCCGTGATCTGAAAAAAGTACTGTTCCGCCGATATTACAAAACAACTTCCGAATAACTGATTGGTGCCGGAAAAGTGGTTTTCCCCAATTTCTTAATCAATAGCCTGTATATTGTTTCTTGTTGTTTGTCAGGTTATTGTATTTTTTGTATCTGTGAAACGCTATGGTGAACAGGGTGTTCGCCGTTTAATAACAAATTTCTGTTTTCAATTTTATTACATTTGCTTTTCCCGATAAAAAATCAAGGTATGCTTTCAAAGATTAAACTTCACTGGCAAATTTTAATTGCTCTTGTTCTTGCAGTTGCATGCGGGTATTTTACTCCCGATTTTGTGCCGTATGTCTCGTGGATGGGGGTTATCTTTCTGCGAGGACTTAATATGGTAGTCGTTCCGCTTATATTGAGTTCTATAATTAGTGGAGTCGCCAGTATTGGAAGCGGATCAAATTTGGGCAGGCTTGGCATGAAAACCATGTCGTTCTATGTCATCACCAGTCTGATAGCTATTTTAATAGGTTTGTTTTTTGTCAATCTCTTCCAACCGGGTGTGGGAGCCAATCTGGGTAATGCCGAGACTCTGAACAATCTTCCCACAGCAAGTACTTCGGTTAGTGATATCCTGATCCGAACAATTCCTGACAATATCTTCAATGCTATGGCTCAGGGACAAATACTTCCGGTAATCTTTTTTGCAATTCTTTTTGGTTTTTTTATCACTCAGATTCAACCTGAAAAACAGGAAATTCTGGTTCGGCTATTCGACTCTGTTTTTGAAGTAATGATGAAAATAACCATGTTTATTATCCGGTTTACACCACTCGGGGTATTTGCCATCGTTTCAAAAGAAGTGGCCAAAAATGCAGGATCGCTGGGAAATATAGCAGGGAGTCTGGGTATTTACATGCTGACTGTCTTTGTTGCTTTAATTGTTCATGCAGGGATTATCTTGCCCCTGGCAGTTAAAGTCATCGGTAAAGCTGATCCATATAAACATTTCAGAAATATGGCAACACCGCTGCTTACGGCGTTTTCTACATCGTCGTCAAATGCTGCGCTTCCGCTATCTATGGAAGCTACCGAGCATAAAAATGGTGTTTCAGCAAAAATAACAAGTTTTACCCTTCCCTTGGGGGCAACTGTGAATATGAACGGAACCGCCCTTTATGAGTGCGTTGCTGTTATTTTTATAGCTCAGGCTTACGGAATCCATCTATCGATGGGGCAACAAGCCATAGTGGTACTTACAGCCCTTTTAGCCGCTATTGGTTCGGCTGGTATCCCGATGGCCGGATTGGTTATGATGACGATTGTTTTGACGGCGGTGAATCTTCCGCTCGAAGGGGTGGGGTTGATTTTGGCAGTGGACCGTATTTTAGATATGTCTAGAACGACTGTAAATGTTTGGGGCGATACCTGTGCGGCCGTAATTGTTGCGAAATCAGAAGGGGAAAAACTGAATATTTGAATCAGGAATAATACTCGTTTAACGTCATGATTTCGGTTGTTTTGCAAATCGGGCAGCAATGCTCTTTCTCGGTGAAGATGTTGAAATTAGCTTTGCAGGATTCGCATCGGTACCACGATTCATCAAACAAATATTCGCCACCGCTAATCACCATGTCGATACCACCAACCAACGATTGGGCCACTTTTTTTCGGGCATTCTCGTATATGCGGGTTAAAGTAGGCCGTGATACTTCCATGTGAATGGCGGCCTCCTCCTGGTTCATATTTTCGAAATCAAGTAAACGTATGGCTTCATATTCTTCCAGAAAAAGCCTGATTTTCTCACTTTTCTTCCGGAGAGGGCCAAATACAGCTATTCCTTTGATGGTGGGTGGTGTAATTATTTTTCGTAGCAGTTTCCGGCGCGACATACTAAAGATGGTTAATACGGTGTAATAAATAATGATCGGCAAGCACAATGGCAGCCATCGATTCAACAATTGGCACTGCACGGGGAAGAACGCAGGGGTCGTGACGCCCTTTGGGATTTATGACAATTTCATTCTCCGCTTTGTCGATAGTGTTTTGCTCTTTAAGCAAGGTTGCAATGGGCTTAAAGGCTACATTAAAATAAATATCTTCACCATTCGAAATACCTCCCTGGATACCTCCTGAATGATTGGTTTTGGTACGCACGCCATTAGCAGTTTTAATGAACACATCGTTGTGTTCGGAACCAGAAAGACGGGTTCCGTCGAATCCGGAGCCGTATTCAAAACCTTTTACCGCATTGATTCCAAGCATGGCAAAACCCAGATCGGCATGTAATTTATTGAAAACCGGTTCGCCCCAGCCAGCCGAGACTCCCTGAATAACCCCGGTTACCACGCCGCCAACGGTATCGTGATTCCGACCCGCTTCTTCAATCCGGGCAATCATTTGTTCTGCCGTTTCGGCATCGGGGCAACGCACAATGTTCGATTCAGTCTGGCTTAAATCGAGTTCGGAGTAGGCTTTGTTTACCTG
>JACCEE010547463.1_pt1 | contig 10821 bp, 22 predicted proteins | sample 7449931 | NCBI WGS metagenome assembly JACCEE01 (sample SAMN15323457, study PRJNA562643) | freshwater metagenome | isolation source: river surface water | place: USA:Blue River Watershed | collected 2017-08-19 | reverse complement strand
TAGTTACTAGCAGACTGCAAACCATAGAAGCTCTTAAGAGGCTTGGTAATACTAAACAAGCAGATTACAGAGATAGAGCAACTCTTATATTGCACGATAATAAAGGCAATGTATTTGCAGCGCCTGACGTAGACGGCGGTACTGAAGCTCCTTATTTCTTTCCTGGCGGTGGGGTATACGAAGAAGAAGGATTGTTTCCTGTACCTGATAACAAGCTAATAGAGCAAGGTTTGCGTAGAGAAGCCTTAGAGGAACTTGGATATAAAATAAAAGATATACAAGACTTTGGCTTTTTACCTACTGAGATAGATAAAGGGCGTGGTTGGCAAAATAGGGTTTTAGCTAAAAGAGGTGTGCCCTATAAAGGATATAGAGAGCATTTAAGAGCTGCAGTAATGGACGGCATAGATGAGAGTAGCTATGGCTCCGCAGGAGATAGTTTTCATAGTTGGTACCCTGAATACACACCAGCTGCAGAGGTAGCTGATGCAATAGAAAAGCATACTAATAAGTACAAACAAGAACTTAACCCAAGTGAATATATAAATAGAATGAGACAAGTAGATTTTATACGAAGACTAGGTAACGCTAAGACAGCGGAAGAAAAACGTTATAGACCCAAAGTGCAGGGGTTGTTATATACTCCAGACTTAAGAGTGTTAGCAGCTAAGTCACAAGGAGCTGGGTCTGGATTACGCCAGTTTAATAACTACAAGTTTCCAGGTGGTGGTATAGAACCAGGTGAGTCTCTTATTGACGCAGCTAAAAAAGAGCTATTAGAAGAAACAGGCTATAGCACTTCTAGCGACCCTTTTGAATTTGGTATGCCTGCTATTACAGTTGACTGGGATGATGCCTTTAGGCAGCAAGCGCTCAAAAAAGGTAGAGACTTTCATGGGGAGATATCTCACTTCTTAGCTGCCCCTGTGGGTGCTAGAGATTTGAGCTTGCACGGTAAAGAAGGCGACCAGTTGCTTGATGCAGACTTTGTTCCTATAGATAGTTTAATAGCTGATCTAGAACATACTTCTAATTTGCCTGACAATGAATACGCTATGTTTGATAAAAATAAACTAGAAGCAGCTAGAAAGTTTAAAGAGCATATGCGTACTAAGAAGGCTTACTATATAGGTCGTAGCTTGGCTATACGTAACTTTAGGTCTGATAGCTAAAAAAGAGATTGTCAGTCTCTTAATTCCCCACTGGCAGTTGTATTGCTACAAACCAGGTTCTCTTGGGGTTGTTATTAACTTATTAGCCGAATAATCTTTTCCATAAAGATTTTGGTTGATAGGGTTCGGCAAACATTGTTAATATTCGCACAGCTTCTGCTTGATCTTTACCTATTGTTGCTTTCAGTAAGGCTTCCGACATTTCTTGAGGGGTATCTGAATCAACCCAAATAGTTACGAAAACATCACGTGCATCTTCTGTTTCTCTTTCCTTGCATGTAAATGCTCGGAGTCTTGTTTGTTGTGCATTAGTATCATTGTAGCTAAGGTTTGTATTTTTATCACCCAAAATGATTCTTGGGGGTGGATATGTTGCAAATCCCTGCACTACCACATATGATTGCACTGCTAACAATTTCATTTTATTTCTCCTTTTTGTTAGTTGTGAAAAATAGAACCTATGACTAAGTACCTTAATGAACCCCGCAGGGTGTTACTCAGTGTAGTATCCTATTGGACATATAGGTTTAATATTACTATCTAGCCTACATATACTTATGCCAAAAATGTGGGGTATATTTGCGCATAGAAAGCCTCATAGCTAAAAGAAATGAAACCCAAGTCAAATCTCCGCCTAGGTTTTACCCTAGGACTTCTCAGTGCTTGCGCACTAACCTCTTGGAAGGTTTTGTTTTCCGCTTTGGAGAATTAGCGCTTATAGCTTGGAATTTCTGGGGTGCTGTAATTTCTCATCTCAGCTTTGATTTGTTGAAACTTATGCTCCCCACATACTCCGTGTGTTGCTACTTGCCACGCTGATTGATAACATGTGTTACCCCACCAGCTTCTGAAACTCTCCGCCTTGGCAGCCTCAATTTCTTCTTTTAACTTCTTTTCTCTCGCTCTTGAAGCAACTAGAAGGTAGGTTAAAGTAATTACGAGGATTGCTAAAGCTGCTACTACAAATGCCATGATGAAACTCCTTTGTGTTCATTTGGTTTTGGCATAGTCCAGTCAGTATGTCGGTAAGCGTACCTCAACTGCTGGTAGAAATGTAAGTTCTAATATCTCTATTTTCCTTACATATACTTATGCCAGAAGATAGTGGTGCATTTGCGTATTTGCTATACTTAGTTACGTTAGTATTAGTATTAATTAAGGAGTTAGTATGAATAGAAGAGCTGCTGGAGGTATTGCAGGTGTACTAGCCGGTGGATTAGGCGTACCTTTCATGGTTGATGTAGCTAGAGGTGTTCCCTTTAGCACCGATGTTATGCAAGCAGGTAATTTCTCTGAGAATTTTTTCCCTGGACTACAATTTTATTCTGACGCAGGAAAGGCGTTTGATAAAGCTACAGGCTTAGGTCCTGATTTGGGGGTGGAATTATCTTCTCTTGGCCTGGCTGTCGCTGGGGGAGCTTTAGGAGAAAAATTAGTTATGTCTGAGACTAGAAAAGCTCCTACTATATTTAAATCTATTACTGGCCCAGGAACTAAGGGGTTTTCTATTAGTTCTGGTAGTTCTAGTTCTAGCGTAAGCAGTGATATACCTCTTATGCTTGCTTTACTTGGCACTGGTGCTGGTGCTGGGGCTTTAGGACATAAAATGCTAACCAAAGAATCAATGGCTAAGTACTACTATTCTCTTTCCTAGGTATTTTATCTTCTAGCTGTAGTAGTCTTACTTCTTCCCAAAGGTTATGTATGTTATTTCTAATTTCTCGCTTGGTGGTGCTATTATCTGACACCATAAAGCTGTCCATGAGACTTCTTGCTTGGGCTCTTTTGGTTTGTATTAACTTAGCGTTAGACATTTATCTATCTCCTAATAAATAAGCTAAGTATATTAAATACAGTTTATCAGTTACTGTCAATAGAAATATGACTCTGATAGCTAAAAAATAGTGGTAAGCCTATTCTTCTGAAGCACCTAAGTGCCTAACCCCTTACCGGGTTTGCGCGAATATTACAACCAAGTGTTAAACTTGGTCGTACATCCACCCATCGTAATAACTGACAACTTGATCGTATTTTAACTTTTGTTGGGATACAACCTTCTCGTTTGTGATGTAATTTTTCAACACCACTTTACCCTTGCGAGTGGTACGAGCGGGGATGTACCCAATAAAGAAGTATGATTCTAGATTGCCATATACTACATTTACTACTTTCATTTTCTTTTCTCCTTTTCTGGATATATGAAAGCATAATCCGGTCAGTGCTTTTGGTACGCAACCTCAACTGCCGGTAAAAAATGTAAGTTCTAATATTACTATTTCCCTTACATATACTTATGCCAAAAAATGTAAGTATATTTGCGTGCGGTATAGCTAATAGCTAAAAAATAGTGGTAAGCCTATTCTTCTGGAGCACCTAAGTGCCTAACCCCTTACCGGGTGTGTGCTACTACTCTTTTATCTTGTTAGATAGTAGTAGCACACCATCAGAGAGTTTAGAGCTGCTTGTGCCTCACGGCATTCAGCAGAACTTTCAGATATGTCATCGAAGGCACAGATTTTGTCTGTGTTTTCAATGACTCTTTTTAGCCCACCCTCGGGGGCTAAGAGGTTTTCCTGTTCTGGAGAACAAGGGGATTGGCTGTTACACCCTACTACTGTTAAAAGTAGCAATACTAAAATAGCTCTCATGGCCATTTCCTTTCTGTAGGTTATGTGAAATCTTAATTTTACCTACATATACTTATGCCATAGTAGCCATATATATTTGCGTGCTGGCATAGCTAAAAGAAAGATCCTTTCGGTTCTTCTTTTGTTCGGATGCTCTTTACAACCTAGGTAGAACCGCATCTTGTTCTATTAGGTACACTGTCTAGTAGTGTCTACTTTTTGTTTGTATACCTGTATAAGGTAATACCATCCCCTAGTAAGTAACCAAAGAACAGCCATGGTACATATACGCAAATTGCACAGGCTAGTGAATTAAACGCTAACCATACAACTGACCTTGCGGCCAACTTTGTGGTTTTGGATAATTCAATGCCATCCTCGGCTCTATCACCTTCTTTTGCAGCTTGCGCCACACTTCGAGCAATAAAATATACAACAAATAACAATTCAACCATTTAGATTCTCCTTTAAATATGGTTGATCAAATCCAGTCAGTATGTTGGTTTACAACCTCAACTGCTGGTAAAAATGTAAGTTCTAATATTACTATTTCCCTTACATATACTTATGCCAAAAAGGTGGAGTGCATTTGTGTTATTGCTCAATGCCTACACATTGTTGGCATGGGCAGAACGTTTCATCGTCTAAATGAAGCGGAGTAAGCTCTGGCTCAAATACTATCTTTAGCTTTTTCTTCTTAGCTTTTTTCTTCTTAGCCATTATTCTGTATCCTGAATACCTTGGTGTACTTTATACACAATACCTTCTATAACTATCGTATCTTTATCTATAACTGTAATCTCCACTTCCCTGTTGTACCCGAGGGCGTGAGGAATATCTACTGTAACTTGTTCACCTTTTGAGACTATATATCTAATCTCTGCGTTTCTTAGCGCTGAGTCTAACTCTAGCATAACTTTTAAGCTATATGCTGTAGACAGCAAAGCTACTATACCTAGTGCGGTAATTGTTAACATACCTTTTCCTTTGGAACAATGCCTTGATTGGCTTTAACTTATACCATAGTTTAGATAGAATTTGAGTGGCTAGATAAGGGGTAGATATGTCCACTACATTAAAACAATTTTTAGATAGTATAGCTATAGTCTTAATAGGCTCTAGCCCACAGTATGGTAATGGTGGTAGTAAGCACCCTGACCTATGCAGTTCCTGCGGTAAAGACGTAATATCTGCTGGCGACAAGTTCATGCTGGATTGGGAACAAGGTGGCGGAATGTGTAAAGAGTGTGTTATTCACTACAGAGATGGTATAGGTTATTACACAGATAAAGAAACAGCTAAGCGCACTAAGAGAATAAAAAAATTCTATTTTACCAATAAACAAATTGCTATACGTAAATCTCTGATAGCTAAAGAAAAGGAACAATAGTGCAGTAATTCCTTTATGGGTTTCCCCATTACGCCCTGCACGGCTCTAACGCTTTGTAGATAGGTTGTCAGCTCTCTGATTTAGCTTCTTCAACCACCTTAGCCTTGCGGCCTCGTGGCTTGAATGAGAAGTCAATAAAGCTAATTAGTTGTGTAAGTTGGCCACGGGTACCGTAATATGTGGTCCCGTAAGACCACACTCTAAAGGACTTGGTGGTTGGACACCAAGTCACAGTTACTTGGTAGCCCTTTTCAGTGATAAACACACCCCGAAAGCTACCATCAACTAATTCAATACCATCTACAAAATCTTGGATACGTTTATCCATTTGTTTCTCCTTGAATGCATAGACAGAGTAATTCTGCTAGCATATACTTGTGACATAATTTAGCGCTTATTTTTATTGGTATTTTTTCTTGCGCGCTTCTACTGTATCCTTATCTTCTTCTGCTTCTTCCTCGATTAGTGAGGTGAGTCTTTTAGCTTCCTCCATTACCTTCTGCATAACGCTATCCAGATCCAAGTTATCGTCTGACTTAATAACGTGTCCTGGATCATCATTTAACTTTCTTAGAAATGCGCTTATGATAAAGAACATCTTCTTTTGAAACTCAGTTGCTGTACTAGCAGACATGAAGGCAGTGATCTTACCTTCTTGGCCTATCTTGAACACAGCATCTGTAGGTTCTACCTTTAATAACTCTTTTAGCTCAGGGCTAATCTTTTTCTTTTCTTTCTTAGGCATTTTAGCTCCATCTGTATTTGATTTTTAAATTGTCTAACTTTAGAATAAAACCCCAGGTCATTGGGATAAATTCTTTAACTTCTTTATCAAGCTCTGGTTGCTTTAGCTCTTGGTCTAATAACACATCAGCAGTGTAACTTCTTCCTGAGTCTAGATAAATAACTTCAATACTACCCTTAAGATTTGGGGTTAAACTGTTCTTAACTTTTCTTTCTCTTTTTATGTAAGAGTTTAGTGTGTTCATTTAGGCATCCATTTTTTCAGATATTTTTCTACCTAGATCTTCCTTAGTCCAGAAGCTGGGATCTCTTGTTAGAGCCCATACTGCTGCGTCAAAAGATTTATTATCAAACCCAGGGCCCTTAGCTACTAAGCTGCCGTTGGGTAGTTTTTTTATAACTATTTCTGCATCATCATCCGAGCAACCTAATGTTCTTTTACCTAGCAGTTCCTGAATAATTTTAAGCATGTGGTATCTCCTTGTTTCTCAACACTAGCTGTAATGTTTAGAATGGTTAGCTTATCTTTCTTTTTACCTCTTTTTTCAAGGTATTCCAAAAGAATATTGTGAGTAGCATAACATACAAGCTCAGTAAACATACCATACTGTTGCCATAGCAAGCCATAGCCTAGCAGAGAACCTGAGTAGCCTGCTTTATGAGCTTCCTCAGAGTTTCTATACTTGGTTAGGCAAGATGGTGTTGGGTAGGGTACCTTACCGCTTGCATCTATATGGTTAATCATATCTTTAGCTATATTATGCCCGCTTAATTTAAGCCAGCTAATAATATCTTTTTTAGTAAATACAAAATTAGCAGATCTGCTTATTTCTATAAGTAACTTTGTAGCGTAAGTATCCTTGTTCATATTACTCCTTTGAGAGCAAGGGTTGCATTATGCTAAAACTTATAACATAGTTGCTCAATTTTTTGCGTGGCTAGCTAGGCTCTTCATAAAGCCTTTACTTGGCTTAAATCCAAAGGCTATTAAAGGAGTAAAGTCTTGATGTAGATTCAGTTTATTCTCTGAGTCTTTATTGAGTACCATTACAGGAGAATAAGTGTCCGCATCAGTAGCAAACACATCTATTTCTGTAGTTGACTTATCTGGTAGATCTTCAAGGTAGTCGTGAGATATACCAAAGCATACATATGGTACTACACCTTGCTCAGGCTGTATTGCTTTGTTGGGTATCACTAGTATACGATCTGTGTTAGGAAGTCTTACTATGCAGTCCTTGCCTTGTTCTATATATTCGTGGCAATCCCTTGCTATAACATAGCTGGTGTTTACCTTAAGTTCTGGTAGCTGCTCTAATAAAGCTGCCATTATAGTATGATATTTGAAGGGCTGATTTATACCTGATAAGTACTCTAGTACCTTTAGCTTTAAAGTGTAATTATCCATTTTGTATTCCTTTGCTTTATTATAAATAGTATAAGCAAAGAAGTGATTTCTGTCAAGTCATATTTCTATATATAAATTAGTATATTAGCCACGCCATCTGGCTTTTGTACCGCGGATATCGTAATGTACCCAGCCGTCTGTTCTTGGGTAAATACCTAGACCGCCTTGCTTAATCTTGCCTTCAGATATTAGCTTCTCAATTAGAACTCCCATAGCATCAGGAGTCATGTCTTTTATTTTGATATCAGCAGCATTACCAAACATATGCTGGGACATCTGCGCACCGCCTACTTCTTTGTTTCTTTCTGGAGAACGGTATCCAGATATAATAGTTACAGACTTACCAGCTGCATCTCTTATAACCTGTAAATTTTGCAATAGCTCTGTAGCTGCTGCTACTAGATTTGGTGGTATAGTGTCAAAGAACTCCATTTCAGATAGATTAAAGTTCTTAGTTACTTGCACATCGGTTTTTTGATCTTTTTTAAGCATTTCGTATCCTTTGTATATGTGTTAATAAATTATAAACAAGAGGTTTACAATGTCTCATCAAAAATTAGCTATGTGTATACAGACTCGTCACATACTTACTAAAACAGCAGGTCCGTCAGACGCTATACTTAGATTGCTCGGTAAAGCTCCAGCTAGAAGAATGCCAGTAGGGCTAAAAGCTGGGCTCGGGGTTGCCGGGCTTGGTGCTGGTGCCGGCGCTGCTTTAGCAGCCAGAGAGATGCTTATTAGGCAGCTTGCTAATAACGCTATTAAGGCTGCTCCTGAAGGCTTTGGTGGTATCGTAAATAAGGCGGGTAATTCATTCGCTCAGAAAGTTGATGATGCCTTATCCTCTGGCTACAATACTGTAATTAGAGATAGCGGAGTTGGGGATTTTACGAATAAAGTTATTGACGCATCTGGAGTTAAGAATCTGGGTGATACTTTTATAAATTCTGAGACCAATAAAGCCATAAGTGGGGTAGGTAACTCATTTGCTCAGAACATAGATGAAGGTATTACTGATGCTTATAATTATGTAGCGGGATTTTTTCAGTGAGGTAGGTTTACAATATCTCATCAAAAATTAGCTACAGCTATACAGCAGGGATTTCTTAATAGATTCGGGCTTAGTCCAGCAGCTCTAGGTATTACTGCTGGCGCTGCTGGCGCTGCTGGCGTGGCTAGTGGTGGAGTTCAGAGTGGCTTTAATAAAGTTAAATCACTTTTAGAGCAGAGACGACAGAACTCTATTATAGAAAATTTTCAGGCCCTTAGAGATAGGCAAGCATTTCCTGTGAGTAATAAGCCTTGGGTGGAAAGAATATTAGAGGCTAAAACGCAGTCTATTGCTCCTCCAAGATACACGACTAATAGTATTTTAAAAACCTATACACCGAATGTCAAAAATCAATTTAGAACTACTGATGACTTTATGAGTCATTTACAAGCTACTAGGCATTCTGACTTTATGAAAAACATGAGTAATATCAATACAGAATACAATAATCTTATGAATAATGCAAATCAACTATTCCAGAGCGTAGAAGGTAAACTGCAAAGTATACCCTAGCCAATACCTCAGACTATTTATTACTTCAACTTGTCAATAACTTTAGATAGAATTTCTTTAACTTCTTGAGAATCGTCTCTGAGCTCTTTAATTTCTTTGTACTGTTCATATATTTCAGCATGTAGAGTTTTGCTAGACTCTTTTTCTTTAGCTTGTAGTTCTTTTATATCTGTCTCAAGCTTGTTTATGCTAATTTTAGAATCGCTGCAACATTTTTGTTGTTCTAGTTGTTCTTTTTTCTTCTTAATCTGTTGCATAGCTGACATGGCTAGGGCTAGTATAGCAGTTCCTCCTACAAATAGCTCATTGGTACTTAGTATAGAAGCATCTTCAGGAGGCTTAACTATATCTTTAGGTGCTTGGTACATTATAGGTTCTATTTTTAGTGATAGATTAGGCTTTTGTATTGGCTCAGAGTAGAAACTAGTATCTGTAGTGGTTTGTTTAGGCTTTTTTATGTTCTCTGTTTTTATTTTAAAACCTATTCTAGGCTCGAATAGCAATTCTTGTTCTATACAAGCAAAGAACTCATCCTCTGTAAGTTTGTACTGGCCATTTTTTATAAAAAAGTACAGCTTACCGCTAGCTCCTACTCCTAATAGCACGTCTTGGCGTTGTTCTAGCGTTGTTATTGGGCATTTTGTGTTTGTCATGTCTCTATACCTTTCGTTTGTAATAAGTATAGAGTATTTATAGTTTAATTTTTACTTGTTAAGTTCTTTAATTTTATTTTCTAGTTCTAAAATTCTTGCATCTTTGTCTTTTTGTTCTATTTCTGTTAACTTAGCAGCTAACTCTTCAGACTTTGACTTGCTAGCTTGGTTTTTACTCTTAAGTAATCGTAAAGCAGCTTCTGCAAATATACCAGAGATTAAAGCTAACAGCGCAGCTTTGGCTACGAACTCATTTGCTGTAAAAAAGTAAGCAAAGAAAGCTGCTGCACCAGAAGTTAAGGCATTAAAAAGCTGTTTTTTGGCATCGCTAAACGAGGCTACGGCGTGGCTAAATGTTTCTGCTACTATTTGAGCGCCGAATTGCCCCATGCTAGCAGACATCACTATGCTTTCTATGGTTTCGTTTGAAAACTCCATTTGTAACTCCTATATTTTTGTTATTAGTTTACTAGGAAGTTTAAAAATGAGTAACGCTTTTACAAAATTGGCTGCCAGCATAGCTGCAAGAAATGCTGGAAAATTTTTAGGCCTAACAGGCTTAGGTGCCGCTTCTATGGCAGGGCTAAGTCACGGCTTGGACGCTGCCAGTATGGGTCTTGACGATGCTATAGCTTTTGGTAAGTCTTACTACTCCCCCTTAGTAAGGGCTGTAGGATACGACGACATAGCTAAGCTTAATGATGAGGCTGCTGAGGCTGCTAATACCAGAATAATCGACGCTATTAAGAAGAGTACTGGAGCAAAACATGTTTTTGACTTATCTTCTCCTGCCTTAAGAAGACCTGAGCATTTATACTATACTGGATTAGGTGGCGCTCTGGGGGCTTTAAGCTTTACTCCAGTAGTGGCTAAAAAGAAACCTAGTCTTATCAATAGACTCTTAAAATAGAGTAATAGCCATGCCAAACATATTAGATTTATTTGCTAAAAAGCCTGTAGACAATACTCTTAGAAACTTAGCTATTGCTGTTGGTGCTAGTGCTGGTAGCGGTGCGGCTAAGAGTGTCATACTTAATGCTATGGCCAGAAATTCTGATGAGGCAATGCACCCTGTTATTTCTAATATAGTAAAAGAGTTGCAACGCCTTGAGTCACACCCAGATTCTCTAACTTCTTATATGGCTACAGCAGGGCTTGGTGCAGGTGCTGGAGCTTTAAGTGGATTGGCGTTGTATGGCTCAGCTAACGCTGCTAGGTCTGCTGGTAGAAGATTACTGCAAAAAACATCATCGTATACGTGGC
>JACCEE010951012.1_pt1 | contig 10822 bp, 4 predicted proteins | sample 7449931 | NCBI WGS metagenome assembly JACCEE01 (sample SAMN15323457, study PRJNA562643) | freshwater metagenome | isolation source: river surface water | place: USA:Blue River Watershed | collected 2017-08-19 | reverse complement strand
TGAGAAGCAGGTTGCCACATACATCCGCTACGCTCGAGTTGCTGCTGGTGTAAGTTAATATATTTGATGCTGATATATCATAGACACGGACATGACCACGGTTACTACTTGCGACTGTTCCATCGTTTAGATGTGCGCCTATTACTACTTTTGTTCCATCAGAAGAAAGACAAACTGCTCTTCCACTACTATCACCAGCGGCTTCTCCGTCAATATCTTGACCTCTTTGTTGCCACGAAATTCCATTCCAAAAATAAATACGAACATGCCCGGCAGTAGTTCCAGACCCATCATTTCCGTATGCTCCTATTGCTACAATATTTCCGTCTTGGGAAAGACTAACACTTAATCCACTATTATCTCCTGGTGCTTCACCATCAATGTCTTGCCCTCGTTTTATCCACGTATTTCCAGATAAATCAAATATTCTAACACTACCTCTACCGTCGGCATCAGTTCCGGTTGTTCCATCATTTCCCCATGATCCTATTGCTACTGTATTTCCGTATGCTGAAAGACTTACTGAATTTCCATATAAGCCATATCCAGCTTCTTCGTTGGCAAATTCTCCATCGATGTCTTGACCAAGACGACTCCATCCAACTGGTCCAAATGATGGATCCGATTGAGATACAACAAGAGGCTTATTTGGTGTATAACGATACACACGGACATGACCTCGATTATCCGTTGTGCTTGCGCTTGGTCCATCATTTTTAGGTGCGCCGATTGCTACAGTAGTTCCATCTGCGGAAAGACTAATACTCTGACCACTTTGATCATTTTCTGCTTCGCCGTCAATGTCAGCTCCAAGGCGGTCCCAACCAGCTGGACCAAAATTTGGAAGGTTTTGGTCTGTCTGTGCGGTTTGTTTATTTGGATTGTATCTATAAACACGTGTGTGTCCGCCGTTGTATATTGCGCCATTTCCATAACCGCCTATAGCAAGTATAGTTCCATCAGCTGAAATACTGATATTTTGACCAAAATAATTACTGTCCGCTTCACCATCAATATCTCCGCCAATTCGCGTCCAACCTATGGGACCAAATGAAGGGTCTGTTTGAGATGTAATTGATGGTTTCCCTGGCGTTGAACGATATACACGAACACTACCTGCATTCGTACCATTACTATTTGAATTGTTTGGTGCTCCGATCGCTACAATATTACCATCAGCTGAAAGAGAAACACCCATTCCACTCCTTTCATTTGCGCCTTCACCAATTATGCTACCTCCTCGCTGTATCCATGTAGTGCCTGATAAATCAAATATACGCGCATAACCGCTATTTACACCATTCGCGCTATCATAAGAATAAGCACCCACCGCTATAACTAATCCGTTTGCTGATATACTTACAGAAACTCCATTTTCATCATTTGCTGTTTCACCATCGATATCCTGACCACGTTGTATCCATGTCGTCCCATAACTGATATCCCGTATATCCGGTGGCGGGATAATTATACTTACTGTTTTACTTATCGTATTCACAGGTGAGATAATCGATGAGATCGTGGATGTCGGCGCGGTAAGCGTGAAAGGTGCGTCGTTGATAAACTTTGCTGGAACTGTTAGCGCACCTAGTGTGCTTACGAATTTATTCACTACTAGTGTCGCCGTAATACTATCCGACGGCCAGCTTCCACTTGCCGCTTGGGTAGCAGTTATGGTTGTAGAACCGGATCCAACAATCGTTACTGTTCCACCCGACGTCACCGTCGCAACGCTGGTGTTACTGCTAGTATATGTGAATGCGCCGCTACTGTCGCTAACGGGCGCGGTTAAGTTAAATGATGCGTCGCCAAATGACTTTGTTGGCACGGTGAAAGGACCCATACGATAACGAAGAGCAATACCACTCGAATTGACTCCATCACCACCGTATAAATTATACGTCAAACCACCGATTACCGCACTCGTCATTTTTGTAAAGCTATTATCGGCATTACGGCGATACACAAACGCACCATAGTTGATATATGTCACACCAGAAATTGTAACAGGTTCGCTTTCGTCGCACGCGATGATGTAGTTTGTAGAAGGAGCGCCTGGGATACTGGCAGTCGATGTAATCGAATAGTTGGAATCGACGAAGTCGGGGATAATAATGCGGAATGGTCCCGCACCGCTGGGAATCGTATAGTTGAATCGTTGGATATCGCGCGCTGACGACAGCGTAAATACGTTATTATTCAATGTAGTTAGATTTACACGACGTCGATTTTCTTTATTTCGAAGAATATCAAAACGGTCGTTGTCTGTGTAATACGACGCGGATAAATCAAATGATGTTGCGGTGGTATTCTGGATAGCGGTGTATCCATATGACGTATTATTTAAATACATTATACCTGAGTTCAGATTCCCTCCGCTTACCGCCTTTGTGCCACCAGCATTTAAAGAAACGTTGAACGCACCACCACGTGTTGTATCACCCCATACAATAGTTTTTCCATCTTTTCTCAAAGCGGCGAATGTAGTTCCTCCGGAATATACCGCAACAACGTTGGCTGAAATGTCATTTGCGACTGAACTTGAGTCGCCACCAGTACTCGCACTCCCAGCCCACGTGACTACCTTACCATTACTTTTTAATGCTGCGAATGAATAACCATTACCGTACGCATCTACGACACCACTATTCAATTCATTTTGTATTGATGCTGATGGTATTCTTCCGCTGTCTCCCCATACAATCAAACGACCACTCGTGTTTAATGCAGCAAAAATAGCACTAGTTCTGAAAGTGAAAACCTTTACGATGCCCGCAGAGAGATCATTTGTTACTGATCCAGAATAACCTCCATAACCATATAGACCCCAGGTAACAACGCTTCCATTTTGTTTTAATGCGGCATATGCTTGGTTATTCGTATAAACTGACACTACGCTCGTTAGATTAATAGAGCTTGCTGCGACATGTGGATTGGTATTATAACCGGTTTGCCCCCATACTATTACAGTTCCATCGTTTTTCAATACGGAATATGTGTATTCGTTATCTGTATATACTACTACTACGCCGGAAGATATATTAGAAGATACGGATGATGAATTTCCACCATATGTTGAATCGCCCCAAGTTATCACTTGGCCATTATTTTTTAATGCTGCTCCAGCACGAGTACCCATATTCACAGATACTACATTTGCGTTGATTGAACTAGCAACACTCGATGAGTCTGAACCATATCCTGTACCACCCCATGTCACCACACCACCGCTTGTATTTAAAGCCGCAAATGTATATAGACCCGGATAAATATCAACAATATTTGTTAATGTAACCGAACTCGATACCGCACCATAGCTACTATGACCCCATGTTACGCAACTACCTGTATTTTTTATTGCCACCATCGCATACTGATTTGAAATTATTTTAACAACACCCGACGTTAAATTCGTCGCAACTGAAGTATCCCAACCACCAGCAGTTATTCGTTGGTTTCCTCCAGAATAAATGTCACCCCATGTAGTAACACTACCGGTTGTCGATAAAGCAGCAAATGCGCCACTACTCGCATAAACCGCTATGATATTCGAAGATAAACTCCCACCAGTTATATTATACGCGGTATCACCACCATAATATTCCATTCCCCACGCAAACGCATTTCCAGGAGCAAAACTTTTTATATTATATGACATTCGAGTATCAATTCTATTTGTATAAAACAGCACCCCGCTGAAATTTTCAATCGCATCCGTGAAATACACGTCTTTCAGATTAACGCCGGTATGCGATTCCAAGAACCAGTCGCCGCCCAAAGCAGCCGCACCCGTATCATCCGTTGATGCGCGGATCGTCACGCCCGTTTGGACCGCAATTGTGTCGATTACGTATTTCCAGTTGGGGTCAGAATAAAGCGCACACGCCATCAAATCCACATTCTGAACGCCGTAGGTGTTTTTGAGGGTGGTCACGAAGGCGGCAAACCCCGACCATGTTTGGAGTGTCGGGTCGGCGGTTTCAACGTCTGCAACAGTGCTGACCTCCCCCTGCGATTCCGAGAAAAATCGGTGAAAGGGTTCGGTTCTATTATGCTGAACGATACCGATATTTGTAAATGACCCGACGCCAAGTGCGGCGATTTCACCGAGTATATATGCAAATGACGAGGCCGTCGATCCTTCGCTACTGCCTTGCGCATCAATTACGCCGACATCGAATACAATAGACCGAACACCATCGGGCTTTATGGCGGCGACAATCGTTTCATGATCATGTATTCGTTTGTCCACAAGAATAACACTAGATATAGTTGTCATTCGTTATGACCAATCAGTGTATATATACTAATACGGTTTTTTGTTTTTCTAAAAAATCGTAATAACCACTTGATAGTAACTAAGTCATGACGCAATAGTTATATGTATCGCTCAAGGTGCCGTGTTCTAAATCAGATATTAACGTCAAACGAATATATCGATTCACTTTTTTTTGCGTCCCAGAATTCGGTTCGTAATACTCCACCGTTATTCATAAACGTATGCGATGTAAATCCAGTTACAACCTTGCTCCAAATACTTTTTACGCTGTTATTTGTATTGTTGCGTTGATAATGTAATCTCTCGATGTCTTCGCCGTCGTCGCCATCGCCGTGGCCCCCGATAATCACCATTCCACCCGCCCCAGTTGTCATATATTTCGCCTGTCCGTTGATTTCATAATGTTCAAGATTATGCGTATGACCGTTCAAATAGAGATGAATACGGGGGTCATCCAGAAATGCGGTTTGAAAATCAGCAACATCGATTTCTTCGGCTTTGTGATGTCCGATCACGAAGATCCATTCTCTCGAACTCGTGCTCGCACTCATGCTCGCGCTCGTAATATTGTCCAGCGTCTGTTTCGCCCACACAAGTTGCGCGTCGCAATCCTGCGAGATAATATTCTCATGAAAACGACATGGCTCCGCAACGGGCGAACAATCCGGATATTGTGTGCCACAGGGGTCCCAATGCCTGCGATCATCGCCCCGATAATCACTTACACATGGGTTCGTATCAAGCACGATGATGTTGGCGATAATCGTCGGCGATATCGAGATACGGCGGTGATAGTAACGCCAGTCCATGATCCATCCTGGAATTGTTTCGTTGAGCGCAATTTGTGCCTCCGGCGAGAATCCATAATCATGATTGCCGAGAGAATGATACCATGTGAGACCCAACCCGCCAAAAAGCGCAGTATAATCCTCGCTGATTTGCGGATCACTCGTATTCTGAATCCCACAATAATAGAAATTATCGCCGGTATTCAGGACAAATAATGGGGGGTCTTGTCCAACTTCTGTCTTATTAAGAATATACGCCTTCATCGCACTCGCTGTATCATGTGCGTTACGAAGATGATATCCGCCAAGCGCAGCGGACCCCCAATCCCCCACAGAGAGAAATCTGTTTAGAGAAACGTCATTCTTCGTATCCACCGTATTTGTAGGTCTCATCATAAGAAGTAAGAGATAGAGGACGATTGTTGGCGGATTGAAACGCTTTCCGCCCATTTCTAAATTTATTTTATAATATGAACAAAATAAATTTATAAAATTATTCTACAAACCATATGTTTTAAGCATTACCAATATAATCGAGCAAGTCGGTCGCTGTGCCATCAACAGGAACAGTATTGGAACTGCTACTAGCAATCAAACGAATCTTGTACGTACGAGGCTCGATATAGCTTGGGCGTTGCGTCAAAGTATTTTGGTTGGCAGCAGCAGAAATCGTAAGCTTAAAATTGAGACTGTCGCCATCACGGATAGGAACCGTGCGGTAAGGGTTGCCCGATGCGTCGTTGAATGAAGCATCGTGAAAACGAGCAGGGGCGTTGGCGGCAATCTGACGCATCAACTCACGGCAAATGTTGGTGTTGCCAGAAGCGTCATTCATAGTATATTTGTTATTAGACGCATCGGTATTCAAAGGGAATATAGGAGCTGGGGTAGATTTGGTGCTAGTTGTGCTGACATCGTTCAAAGCTGTCATAATACTATTCTTTGCGGTGCGACCCTTAGAAGAAATATCGTTAAGAAGTTCGAGCTCATTGCTGAACAAATCGACACCATAAACGGTGTTGAAGAGCTTGTAGGCCAAATAACGAACGAAATCGTGCTTGACGAGGTTCTTGTTGGCTAAAATTTCTGCGTTGGTTGCCATCATGTATCCGGTTTCGGTGGTGGTGTTCATTAAAGCATGAGAAGGGTTCAAAGAAGCATCGGTGGGCCACTGATCCATGAACACATAATACCTGGTGTCAGAAGCATCAACGTTGTTGACATCTGCACTGTCAGAGTAGTATTTGAAGACATTATTCAAAACAGATGTCTTAATGTTGTAAGTGGCAACAGCACTGACATCGGTCATGGCATCGGGGGCAGCAGCAAGGAGAGCACCGCAAATATCCAGAGTGTAATTCTGGTTGAGGGCGGGGAGCGAAAATGCGATCGACATCTTTGTATAGTATGTTATAATATTATTTAATATTTTATTTAATTCGTTCTTATCTCACTAAAAATGTCTTTCATTTAATACGTCGTCGTTATTTCGATCGCAACCGAATAGTCATTATTTTGAACATCTAACGTTTCACCAAACCGATCCACCAATCGTAAATGTAATTTTTCGATTTTCACCGGTCCAAAATAATCCCTTTGCTTAAATATCAAATCGCTTGGACTTGTATAATTCGTGTTTAAGGCCGGCGCTGTCATCGGAATTCTGGCAATTATATTATTTCCTAAATGCGTTCCACCTCCTGTCTCCGCAATAATCGTATTTGATGTAAAGTTCCGATTATAATCGTCTAATTCCAAAAAGAAATATTGCGTCACGGCACTACCGTAAGACGACTCGCTCTCGACATATCGATTATATACAAGTGGTTGGTATGTCGCATTCGGGTCAAACCGTGTCTGGGAAACATACGGTTTATCAACGAAATAAATGTCTTTATAAAACCCGATAGACCAACCAGCGTTTTTATATAATGGCCTCATCTTTGTATTTGACCGTGTTATTTTCCCGGTATGCGGATCCAACTTGGGGCGAAAGCACTGCAGCGTTTTTGATGTCATGTGTGTGCGCGCTGAAGCTGAACTTGCGCATTCGTTGGAATTCGGATCCGGATCCACCATGACCGATATCGTTTGACCATTATATGAAATGTCTTGTGTTGTTATTTTTCGCACATAAATTCCACCTTCTTTATAATAATCTGTAAATGACTTGTCGTCTTGTATATTAAAATCAAGCTTGAACCAGAAATTCGGCGAGTATTGATAATTTGTTGCGTATGACCCAGAAAATGCGCGATAGCTTGGATCATTCGGAGATGTCGGAAGTGGTGGTATCGTGTCGCTGGTTTCTCTCGATCGAAAAATCGATCTTGTTGAAAGATCGCTCACTTCCGCAACAATATATTTCAGCCCGTTAAAAACAAGTTGGTTCGATGTTGCGGCGGTATATGCCGAGGTAGCACGCGGAACATAGGTTAATACATTTGATATATCGACTAAATCCGCCACCACCGTTCCCGCGATTGGAGGAAGCGCATTAATCAAATGATTGCTCATAAGAATTTGAAAATCAGATGAAATCAAAAACCCCTCCGGAATGATAACCGTCTCACTATGATTAATGAATACGGTTTTGGTTAGTCCATTTTCGATATACCGCTGGGGCACATTATAGAGATGAACCGTGAAAATATTATTTCTTCTGTCATTCGAAAACATCTTGATCATATTTGGGAACTCCATCGAGACGATTTTCATCGAAAGAATATTGTTGATTGGTGTTGGTAAATTCCATACATAATCCGCTGACGATGTCGTTCCGTGATTCTCTCGGAATAGTGTATCAATACTTATAATACGCTTGATCGTTCGTCGTTCGAGAGGATTAATTACACCCTTTGCGTATTCATGAACAATCGAAGGGGTGGCGATGAGATTGGGGTTTATATTTTGAACACGCACATCTTCTTTCGGCATCATGACAAGCTTATCACTGTCACTGAGAATCGAGGATGGTGCGAATTTCTGAATGAGTTGATTCTCGATGGTTTTACCGGATGATGACGATAGATTCGCATCAGTGATGAAGCTCACACCTGATTGAAGATATTGAAGGATTCGTTTTTGCGCCTCGTTGAAAAATATGACATACTCGTCGTCTTCACTATAATTCTCGGAAAACGGCATATCACCGCCGATACCCGACGCATTATAATTCTTATATTGTTGAACGATCTCCTTCGTCATATTTTTCACGTAGTCTTCGGTTACGTTGCCTTTCTGGCTTTTCGGGATTCGGTAGATTTCCATCAAGTCTTCGATTGAATAGCTATTGATATCGAGGTCGAATCCATACTTACCGCGTTTTGTTCCACTATCTTGTTTTGACATCTTATTACAATACTATTATGTAATAAGAATGTATTTATCTTATTTATTCCACATGATGACGTGTTTATACCGTCGCTGGTCCAATACTCATAATAATCGCACCGAGTAAATCTGGATCCCAAATACCGTTTTCGGGATAACCATACGTTTGAATGTAAATGAGATATTCCGGCTTAATTTGAACCGGAATAACCGTAATATGCTGATCCGGGAAAAGACTAACTGAACCACGCAACATATTCAATTGCGCGAGAAGTTCATTCGGGTCGTTGAATTTATCTGCGATGATTTTGTAAGCATCTCGCTCACTCGTAACTGTGTTATTTGTATTATGAAGGTTAACAGACTGAAGCAGACCTTCTAAATTCGTATTGATAAACTTACGGACTTTTTCATAGGTCGCATTCAACGGTTTTCGAGCTGTGTATAATCCAAGCGAATAATTATTGTATAATGTCTGATTCAATTGAGATTTGATCAAATTGAATGCTCCAGATGCGTAATTTTTACTGATTTCGCTGATATCTGTTACGACAGAGCTCGACATGAGTGCTTCGATTTCGGCGCACCCACCGTCGCCGGTTCCGGTTCCACCTCCTGTTCCTGATCCGCCTCCACTACCGCCGCCTATACTACTCGCAACTGTGATTATTCCACCACCGGATGATGCGGTTGTTACACCACTATTTACACTACTATTTAGACTTAACATATTTGAACCACCACCGCCAAATGCAGTGCTGCTTGTTACTTTTCTAAATACGCTATTTGTTGTAAATGATTTTCTTACAAATGACATCGACCGCCCGCCACGAGTACTATGTCTCCTACTGTATTATCGTAAGAATAAGTATTACTTAGATTAGGCGTGTGGTTATCGCGAATGCGGTAGTATCGAAACTGGCGTTTGGCGCATTTCCGATGCTGTTGGCGCCGCCATTTCCTGCGGCTCCTAGGATTGCCACCGCACCACTTGATGCGGCATTTGATACTGGTGGAAGCTCCGCAATAATATCGATTTGTGCTACGCCGGTTCCGCTGCCTCCCATACCGCATGTCATGCCACCATAGTCGGCATTCGGTTCAGTATCACCGCCATCTGAGATGATGATTTGACTGTTGATGAGTGGTGTTGGTCCGATGCGCGAATTACTCGCGATGATGGTGCCTTCCGAGAGATTTGGTGCCTGTGAGCTGCCCACACACTGCCATGTCATACCGTCGTCACTTGTTGCTACTGCGGAAGTGTTGTTGTTTATGATGTCGATGAGTGGTGGTGTAGCTGTGGATGTGGCCGTGGGCGTGGGCATGGCCGTAGTCGGGGCTGTATTGCGACCGGTTGCGACCCATCGCTTTCCAGTCCATTGGACGTCATTTGCGCCACCCGTGAATAATGTATCGTTGCCGACATACGCTACACTATTTCCACCGGTCGTAAAGAGGGGTTGGGTGGTTGCGGAGGGCGTGTTCTTCAAATGGTCGCTTACGACGACATAACCGATGGTTCCTGAGAATGTTTCACCATTACTAAACGCGTAAATTTCAACTGGACCGAGACCTAACGGATTGAGCAACGTTATTGTATTTGTCAATATTGCCATCGTTGATAGATTTGTTAAACGTAATGTAACATTATTTCCGACTTTGATTACATTCAGGTTGTAAGCTATATTACTTGATATTTGACCGGAGAAACTATCGTATGTCGCATTAGAATCACCGAAATGAATTTGTTGCGAAGAGCCTACCCATATTCCCCAGCCACGTCCTGTATCTGTGGTGTTATACATACTACCTAGTAATGGCCTCCAGGTTCCATCACCTCCCGTTTTTGTAAAACTAATATCGATGATCCAGTTTGGAAGTGAATACAATACAGGAAATCCGACTGTTTGTGTTCGAGTTGTAATTGAATTGTAATTCGCATATAATGTGGTTGTGCTGAACTGGACACTCGGCGATGACCAGCTTACACCACCATCTGTGCTCACGCTCAAAGCATTCGTTGCCGACCGGCCAGTTGCTACGACATGACCCGCACCTCCTTCAAGTGATGGCTCGAATGTGATACTCGTGCCACCGCCGAGTGCGTCTGTGAATCCAGGTCCAGGGGTTGCTGCTGCGGCGGTCCATACACTTCCAGAGTTATCCGTGGTATAGATGACACCGTTGCTTGCTCCGCCTGAGCTCGAACCGGTTGCCACGAGACGGCGACCCGTATAAGCAATATCAGAAATACTGGTGAGTGCGGTGCCGTGGGTGATAGGCGTCCATGTTGCTGTGGCTGCGTTTGCCGCGGCGGTGCCGGTTGTCGCGACAATCTGGTTTGTTCCTTGGCCTGCTGCGAACCACCTGTCGCCTTTGAACGCAATACCTATGCCTTCGCCAGAGAAGCAGAAAGAAT
>JACCEE010013654.1_pt1 | contig 10822 bp, 9 predicted proteins | sample 7449931 | NCBI WGS metagenome assembly JACCEE01 (sample SAMN15323457, study PRJNA562643) | freshwater metagenome | isolation source: river surface water | place: USA:Blue River Watershed | collected 2017-08-19 | reverse complement strand
TACTACCACTTTTGATCCCAGCGGCTTCTTTTAAGAGGATAGAAGCAGGTGCGGTCTTGATAATAAAGGTAAAGCTACGGTCGCTGTAGGCGGTAATTACGACTGGCGTAGGAGTACCGGGTTTGAGGTGTTGGGTTTGTGCGTTGAATTGCTTCACAAACTCCATAATGTTCAAACCACGTTGACCTAACGCAGGGCCTACGGGGGGACTTGGGGTAGCTTGAGCTGCCTTTACTTGCAATTTGATGTATGCAACGACTTTCTTTGCCACAATGATGCTCCTATGGGTGCTAACGCCTTACGGCTTCCCAACTAAATAAAATAAAAAAACCACCCTTAGGAAATCCCTAATGGTGTTTTTAGTGTGAACAATTTATTCTTTTTCGACCTGACCAAACTCTAATTCAACGGGGGTTGAACGACCGAAGATTGAGACGGCGACACGCAGACGATTTTTTTCATAATTGACTTCATCGACTACGCCATTAAAATCTTTGAAAGGTCCTTCATTGACACGAACCACTTCCCCAATTTCAAAGAGAATTTTAGGACGTGGCTTATCAGCCCCTTCTTGAACCCGCAATAAAATGGCATCGGCTTCTTTTTCGGTAATCGGCGCAGGACGTTCTAAAGTGCCCCCAATAAAACCCATTACACGCGGCACATTACGCACCAAGTGCCAAGAATCGCCGTTCATTTCCATCTGCACTAACACATAACCGGGGTAAAGTTTGCGGTCGCTTTTGCGTTTTTGACCGTCACGCATTTCGACCACTTCTTCTGTCGGCACCAGAATTTCACCAAAAAACTCTTGTAAACCACTGCGTTCGACGGCTTCAAGCAGAGAACGCATGACCGACTTTTCATAACCAGAATAGGCATGCACAACATACCAGCGCATTGCCATTTCTAGCTCCCTTGACCTGTCAGCAAACGAACCAGCCAGAATAATAAGCTGTCTAACATCCAGATGAATAAGGCAACTAAAACCACCATCAAAGCAACAATAGCGGTAGTCTGCAAGGTTTCTTGACGACTGGGCCAAACCACTTTACGAACTTCAATTTGCGCCTCGCGCAAGAAGTTCACCGTGTCACGACCCTTTTCAGTTTGCAGGGCGAAGAAAACAGACGCACCGACCATTCCTAATAAAAACACTACTCGAACTAAGAGGGAATGTCCTGCAAAGGAATAAAAGGCAATCAAGCCGACAGCTAATAACGCTAAGGCGACCAGCCATTTGGTAGAATCGGATTTTACACTTTCTGGTTTATCAGAGATGGGAGCATTTGTGCTCATAGTGACCTTGAACTGATGTGAAATTGGCAGGCCAGGAGGGACTCGAACCCCCAACCACGGTTTTGGAGACCGTTGTTTTGCCATTGAAACTACTGGCCTAAAACTACAAAAAACGCTGTAACTACGTGCGTTGACGAAACAACACAACTACTAAACCTACACGCTACACCAGTAGCGTGCAGAGAATTCTATTCAATAACTTTAGCAACAACCCCTGCACCAACGGTACGACCCCCTTCACGAATTGCAAAGCGTAAGCCTTCATCCATTGCGATTGGGTTGATCAGTTTCACGGTGACTTTTACATTATCCCCAGGCACGACCATTTCAATGCCTTCAGGTAAGCTTACAGCACCCGTTACGTCGGTGGTGCGGAAATAAAATTGGGGACGGTAACCCTCGAAGAATGGCGTGTGACGACCACCTTCTTCTTTGCTCAACACGTACACTTCTGCTTCAAAGTGCGTATGAGGCTTGATAGAACCGGGCTTTGCTAACACTTGACCACGTTCTACGTCATCACGCTTAGTACCGCGTAATAACACACCTACGTTGTCACCTGCCACACCTTCATCTAACAACTTGCGGAACATTTCAACGCCCGTGCAAGTGGTTTTTACGGTATCACGAATCCCGACGATTTCAACTTCTTCGCCGACTTTCACTCTGCCACGTTCGATACGACCCGTCACCACGGTACCACGACCAGAGATGGAGAATACGTCTTCAATCGGCATCAAGAAAGGACGTTCGATGTCGCGTTCGGGTTCAGGAATATAACTATCCATTTCTGCAATTAATTTGTAAATTGCAGGTACGCCGATCTCGCTGCTATCGCCTTCTAAAGCTTTCAATGCAGAACCGACCACGACAGGGGTGTCATCGCCTGGGAACTTGTAAGAACTCAACAGTTCACGCACTTCCATTTCGACGAGTTCTAATAATTCAGCATCGTCAACCATGTCCGCTTTATTCATGAAAACAACAATGTAAGGCACACCGACTTGGCGAGCTAACAGAATGTGTTCACGCGTTTGAGGCATAGGACCATCAGCTGCGGAAACCACGAGAATTGCGCCATCCATTTGGGCAGCACCCGTAATCATGTTTTTAACATAGTCAGCATGTCCAGGGCAGTCCACATGGGCATAGTGACGCGTTTCAGATTCGTATTCTACGTGCGCGGTATTAATGGTAATCCCACGAGCTCTTTCTTCAGGTGCGTTGTCGATTTGATCGTATGCTTTGACTTCGCCGCCAAACTTCTCAGCCATGCACTTGGTTAATGCAGCGGTTAAAGTCGTTTTGCCGTGGTCAACGTGACCGATAGTGCCTACGTTCAAATGAGGCTTGTTACGTTGAAATTTTGACTTAGACATTGCAACTATCCCTCTAACTGACGACAACTGAAGTTCTATTAATTTGCTACATTGGGGTATATTATGGAGCCCATAACCAGATTTGAACTGGTGACCTCTTCCTTACCAAGGAAGTGCTCTACCGACTGAGCTATATGGGCATTAAACTTGCGTGTTACAGAATGGAGCGGGTGATGGGAATCGAACCCACGCTATCAGCTTGGAAGGCTGAAGTTCTACCATTGAACTACACCCGCCTTACTTTAGGTGTTCTGCAAACTAGAAATCTTGGTGGAGGGAGAAGGATTCGAACCTTCGAAGGCTGAGCCGTCAGATTTACAGTCTGATCCCTTTGACCGCTCGGGAATCCCTCCAAACTTAAGCTGCACATTATAGTGCGCTATTTTTTTTTGTCAAGGGTTTACACAGATTATTATCTTCAAAATAAGCCTTGAGGATAACTGTGAGTTCTAGCAGTAACTTATCGACGGCAGTTTCAACTTCTGAACTCAGTGAACATTGAAAATCCACGTATTCAGGATTGATTTCGATGCCGTAAACTCGACTTTCATCAGGTGCACATTGCAAATTATTTGCAAGCGTCCAGATTTGCGAGATTACCACCCCATGACTGGATAATTTAGCTTTCGGCAAGTCTGCAATCGCTGCATCTTGCCAGCGGTGAATCATCCCTAAGAACTTGCCAGTATAAACGGCATCAATCAGAATTACCAGCTTCGCTTCTGAAATTAACCAAAATAATTGATTGGGTGATTCGCAACGCAGACAGGAAACAGGATAATCGGCGGGTAGACAAGCCGCTAAACGCTCGACTGTCACCCAGCCTAACTGATCATCGCCATAAGCAGAACCGATGCCAATCACCCGCACTGTGTGCATGTTTAAACCTGAGCCACATTAATTTTTAAGAAATGCGTGGCGCAAGAAATACAGGGATCATAATTACGAATCACGGTTTCAGCGCGCATTCTCAGAGTCTCAGGGGGATTATCTAAACCTAATTGCTGCAAAGCGGTGCGTAAATCTTCTTCAATGCGGGCTTGATTTTGGCTGGTGGGCGGCACAATGCGCGAGGCAGTGACTTGTCCCGTGGCATTGACTTCCCAGCGATGCCACAACATTCCACGCGGGGCTTCCGTGCAACCAAAACCAACCCCTGCTTTGACTTTCACAGGCACGGCAGGACTGTCTGGCAGCTGGTAATTTTTCAAAATCCGAATCGCTTCATAAATCGCATAATGCACTTCAACCGCCCGCGCCACCATGCTGTCATACATATTATTGCTGGGGAAAGTGACCCCGCCGCCATTGATATTGACCCGTGCTTTGACTTCGTCAGGCAATTGGGCAAAATTTAAATTAAGCCGTGCCAAAGGGCCGAGCAAATAGGGCTTTCCCTGCAAATGGCTGTGGAGCGCAGTGGAATGCGGCACATGGAATTCTTGGAAATAATCATCATATTCTTGAATCGAAATATCTAAACCCGCGCTAGAAATCAAACGCCCTTCGTTCATCGGATATTCATCGGGGTGATGCAGGGCAACGCTGGTGAAATTTTGCGGATGAATCGGCAATTTTAACGTTGTGGTCCAGATCACTAATTTTTCCGCAATCGGCAAGGCGGCTTCTAGTTTGCCTAATAATTCAGCTATTTGTTGCAAACTGGGTGCGCGATGAAATCCCCCGACTTTGACCCCAATTGGGTGCACGGAACGCCCGCCCAGCACTTTCACAATACTGTTGCCGATTTCTTGCAAATACATCCCACGGCGCACAATTTCAGGATAATCTTTTGCCATTTCAGGTGCGCTGCTATAACCCAAAAAATCAGGGGCAGCGAGCAGATGGATATGTAAATTATGACTTTCCAGCCATTCGCCACAATATAACAGGCGGCGCAGGTCACGAATCCACGGCGTGAGTTTTAGCTCAAAAATTTCTTCAAACGCGTGCACCGCACTCATTTGATAAGCCACGGGACAAATTCCACAAATGCGTGCCACTAAATCAGGGACTTCGGAATAATCACGCCCTTCGACAAATTTTTCAAAGAAACGTGGCGGTTCAAAAATTCGTAGGTGTAAAGTTTCAATTTCGCCATTGTGAATGGTCAAATCTAACGCGCCTTCGCCTTCAACCCGCGCCAATACGGGCACATTAATGGAAACAGTTTGTTGAGACATTATTTACTTTCCTCCTAAAAGCTGTTTTCCAACCTCGGCAAAGGCGGGGGCGGCATTATTGATAAATAAGAAACGACGCGCAACGGCATCTCTGGGCAAGCCTAAACCTTCCAAGCGTTGCGCCAGTGCAGCCGTATTTGGGGCTTCCGCAGGCCCATAACAGGCATAACAATCGCGTCCAAAACTTGGGCACAATGCGCCACAGCCTGTGCGTGTCACCGCGCCCATGCAGGGTGCGCCTTTGGTAATCAAGGTGCAAATGGTTTGTTGACGCTTACATTCTAGGCAGACTTTATCGTGGTCTTGCACGGGGGCAACCCCAAATAATAAGGCACGAATTGCAGCTAATACTTGATGACTGGTAATCGGGCAGCCCCATAATTCCAAATCGACACGCACATGTTGAGAAATCGGGGTCACTGTGCGTAGGCTATGAATATATTCAGGGCTGGCGTAAACGCTGGCAGTCCATGCGTCAACATCGTTTAAATTGCGTAAGGCTTGCACCCCACCTGAAGTCGCACATGCACCAATGGTGATTAAATAACGGCTGTTGCGACGCACTGCTTGAATGCGTTCTTGTTCGTCGGGGGTGGAAATGCTGCCTTCGACAAAGGCAATATCAACTTGAGCATGTTCGTTAATTGCACCCGCTTCGACAAAATGCTGCACATCAATCAATTCCATCACATCTAACAAGCCCTCGCCCAAATTCAAAAAAGCAAGTTGGCAACCATCGCAAGAACTGAATTTATGCACGGCAACGCTGGGTTTTTGTATCGCTTTGATCATTAAAACCTCCTTGGAATCGTTACAAGCTAATTATGTGGATTAAACTGTGCTGTAATCTTTGGATAAAGTATAATCACTTTCACGGTAAAATATGTAAAAACCTTTGACAGTTGGCTTTTTATCGGGATAATTCATTTAGCATTCACAGACAGATAGGTGTTCACTTTAGGCTGTAAAATCCTACCGTATACACTGTATAGACTTCCATCACTATTCTTAATACGCATACTTGAACCTACACGCGCCAGCAAGTTCACTTGGCACGCTTGAACAGTTAGTGAATGCTATTGATAACCCATGATCGTGGGATTAGTGAACAGGGGAGCAAATTTTAAGCAAGTAATCATGTCGTTTTTCAAGGACATTCATAAAACGTGATATTGCAATGACACTTACTAGACCTACTGAAAAAGTCAACCGCATCATGATAGTCGACCGCTCAGAAGTGGCGCGTTCGATTATTTCGCATATTCTGCAAAAAGAAATGCAAGATGCTTATATCGTCACCTGCGAGAGCGCGGAAGATGCGTTGGAACATTTGCAACGCGAAAAATTTGACTTAATTACCACCTCCTTATTTCTCTCCAAAAACCCCAACGAATTAGATGGGTTGGATTTGTGCCATAAAATCCGTGCCAGTGAAAAACAACATTTAACTCCCGTGATTGTGGTGTCCAGCGATGCGGACAGTCGTTTACTGCGTGAGGGCTTTTCAGCGGGTGTCACTGATTATTTTAATAAATCTTTAGGTTACAAACGTTTAGTCGAATTTATCAAAGATGTCTCGCAACGTCATGCAGGTTTAGTGGGTCGGATTTTATACGTCGAAGACAGCCCCGTCACCGCACAATCCACTCAAACGGTGATGGAACGCCACGGGCTACACGTCACCCATGTTGCCAGTGCAGAAGAAGCATTTACCTGCCTGAAAAATACCAGTAATGATGCAAATAATTGTGCCGAAAATGAAGGTTTTGACATCATCATCACCGACTTTTTCCTTGAAGGGCAGATGACAGGCGGTGATTTGCTGTATGCCATTCGCACGCAACTACATTATTCACGACAAGAAATGCCAGTGTTAGTTATCACTGTGGAAGACAATAAAAATTGTCAGGCAGAAATTTTTCACGCAGGCGCGAATGATTTTGTCACTAAGCCTGTGATTGAAGAAGTGTTGATTGCGCGGATTAAATCTTTACTGCTGGTTAAACATCAATACAATGTTTTAAAACGTTTTTCCCGAGAAATGCACCGCCTTGCCACCACTGACGGGCTGACTGGCGTACGCAACAAGCAATTTTTACTAGAAGAAAGTGAGACATTCATCACCCGCAGCCCCCACGTGTGTTTGCTGATGATTGACATTGACCATTTTGAAATCATCAACGCAATGCAAGGCTATGTGGTGGGCGATCACATTTTGTTCCATGTGGGCAATTTGATGAATCAATTTTTCTCAGATAAAAATGCAATTGCATCGCGTTTTGTGGGTAAACGCTTTGCAGTATTGTTGGGGGAATGCCCACTGGATCGGGGCAAAAGCATTGCTGAAGAATTTCGTCAACAAATTATGCAGCTTAAACCTGACGGCGTGGATATTACCATCAGTATTGGGCTAACCGCAGGTGATAACCGTTCTAATTTAGAAAGCATGCTCACCGAAGCCGACAGTGCCTTGCACAACGCACAAATTCAAGGTTATAACCGCACCAGTTTAAGTATTACTTGCAAAGACGACTCGTTGACTTAAGTGATATTTCCCTCAAGGACTGGCAGCCATCGCAGGACTGCCAATCCAAGATTTCTTTAATTACCTACATTGCAGTGTTCACTGATGATTTCCGCCAAGCGAATGAGACGCGGTGCAATTTCATACAGTGGCAAAACATAATCCACCCCCCCCCGTTTAATTGCCTCACTTGGCATTCCCCACACCACACTGGTATGTTCATCTTGGGCAATGGTGATTGCGCCAGTCTCGTGCATTTCACTCATTCCCCGCGCGCCATCATCTCCCATGCCCGTCAAAATCACCCCAATGGCATTTGCGCCCACATTTTGCGCCACCGAGCGAAACATCACATCCACAGAAGGACGGTGTCGATTCACAGGTGCGCCCTCATCCAAACGGCAGACATAACGCGCCCCATCACGCATCACTAACAAATGATGACTGCCGGGTGAAATATAAACATGTCCTGGTAAAATAACAGCCCCATCTTCCGCCTCACACACTTCCATTTTGCATAATTTCTGCATCCGATCGGCAAAGGAACGGCTAAACAAGGGCGGAATATGTTGGCTGATGACCACGCCGTGCATTTGCACAGGTAATTGAGTGAGCACTTGCCGAATTGCTTCTGTACCGCCTGTCGATGCACCAATTGCGATGATTTTATCCGTGGTTAAAAACGGTTTACTGCCCGCTTTGGGCATTTGTCGCAAAATGACATCTGCGGAATATTTGGGGGTGATTTCTAAACTGCTGTCACGAATAGTTTGCAAAGGATTAATTTTTGCTTGGGCTGCGACATGAATCTTACCAATAATTTCTTCGGCATAACTGTCTAAAGTTTCAGTAATATCTAAGCGTGGCTTGGTGATAAAATCCACCGCCCCATATTCCAAAGCTTGCAACGTCACATCGGTGCCGCGCGTGGTCAAGGCTGAAATCATCACCACGGGCAAAGGATGTAAACGCATCAAATTACGCAGAAATGCTAAACCATCCATACGCGGCATTTCCACATCCAACGTCAACACATCGGGGGTAAGCCGCTTAATTTTTTCGCGGGCAATATAGGGATCGGCCGCCGTGCCCACCACTTCAATATCAGGGGCAGCACTGAGGATGCGTGTTAGAATCTGGCGAATTAAGGCAGAATCATCAATGATCAGGACTTTAATTTTTTTCATCTGTTGTCCCGTAATTCCTAATCAGAATCAAATAATTCAATATCTCCCCCTGATACAGGTTGCTGCTCTAAATGCTGTTGATAAGCCTGTTCACGCGCGATAATGGTTTGTTCTGGCGCATGCAGCTTTTTGACGCGCACCCGTCCTGTTTTGGGAAAGTATAAAATTTTACGCGGATATATATCGCCCAAATCTTCTGCAATTAGATTTAAACGTTCTATTTGGACATATTCTCTAACAAATTCAATATTTTGTTTGCCAATACTGGTGATGTTTGCCATGACATTGCCCCCGCCGAACAATTTTACTTCCAAATGTTCACGTCGCCCACCATGTTTCAAAATCTCATTGATCATATTTTCCATGGCAAAACAACCGTAGCGACTGGCAGCACTGACGTTGGTGTGTCCCCATTTTTGATCGAGCGTACCTGTCGGCAGCATAAAATGATTCATGCCCCCAATCCCTTTCACAGTATCACGAATGCACGCACTCACACATGAACCGACTAAGGTCATAATGATTTCGTCATGGGCGGTGACGTAAAACTCCCCCGGCAAAATCTTCGCGACATAACTGTTATAGTGATGATCCCAGTAACGTTTGATTTGCTCATAACCAAAATAAGCGCGTGGGGGGGAAGGTATATTCTGCATTCAGCAAATTATCTCTAGCTCTAGGCTCTAAAAATTACATGTTATGCACGGGGTCGACATGGCTTGGGCATGAGTTCAACATCAGCGATGACGCTGTGGCGCGGTATTATGCCTAAATAATCTAACGTTGTTATTCTCATTTTAGTTGAAGTGAGTCAGGCTTGCTATTGTTAACATAAATACGGGCTTATAGAAACAATCATTATGTTGCATAAGTATAGAGAAGTGCGGACAACTTTTATCTCGTTCCCGTCCCGCGTTGGAATGAGATAAAATCTCCCAGCCCCCGAGTCCCAAAGTATTTTTAAACTGCTAAAAGAAGCCCCTAAATCCCCTAAAGGGGACTTAAAAGCGTTTTAACCTTCATCTTTAGCCCCCTTTAGGGGGTTGGGGGCTTTTTTAAAGCGACTTTGGGACTTTTCTCCCCTGCCACCTCAAGAGATTCAGAAGCTGGTTTTTGAATTATTTAACCCGCCACGTTCCGCTAGGCGCGTGATAATTAATAAAATTCGCTTGTTCTGTCAACCATTCTTTATAGGGCGATTGCTGCTCTTGCCCTGCAGGAATGGCTTTTAAAGAACGGGCTAAACCCTGTTGACGCAAAGCAGCCAATTCGTTGGCAAGACTGGCATCTGCAACTTCGCTGCTCACCCGATTCAAAAAGTTCACCACATCCACCCAATCGCTGAATTGCAGCGCGTCATTGGCAAGCTGGGTTTTCGCTAATTCAATATATTTTTCAGGCAAATGCTGCACATCGACAGGGGTGATAAAACTGCCAAAAACCCAGCCTTGTTTCCCCTCTGCCGCTTCCACTTTATACCAATAATCCCGTTTATCGCCCAAGAGTTCAGACTGTTTCGCCTTTTCAAGCTCACGAATCACCGTGCCAAATTGCAAACGGGTCACTTCTTTAGCCGTGGCTTTAGGCTGCATTCGCACCCGTACCCCTGCGCCAATGGTGATACGCTTGTCGCCCGTCACAGGCTTTTCAGTCACAATTTTGCGGGCAGGCAGCGGGTTTGGAGCAGGGATTGCGGCGACGGAGACCACTTTTCCAGCAGGCGTGGGCGCATTCGGATCAAAAATTTGCAAACGCCCCTGCTGCATCTTGTAAATGGTTTTCTTTTCGATACTATCGCTTTGTTGATTCCCTAAATAATTGATTTTTAACTCAGTATCAATCAACTCCAGAGAACCATCCTTATCCACATCGTCAAATTCAAGCCGATGTTCTTGAAATTGAGTATTCATAAGCCCCACAGCCCCCGTGTTATCCAACGCCGTTTGGCTGAATAATTCACGGTTTTGCTGCAATGAAATCACTTTAAACTCAGTTTGTTGTACGCCTTTGCTGGGAGAAAGATTGCGCGTGAAAAACAAAGCAGGCTTCGCATTTTTTTCAAAATCGACGGTTTGAAAATCCGTCACTTTGTCTGCGAGTTTGCGCCCAATTTTCCACTGCTTATCGTATTCCAACAACCACAGTTCTTTGCCCGTCGTGCGTTCTTGCGCATTTTCCAGAGCCACAATTGCGCGTCCTGAACCAAATTCACCCAATTGAAAACGCAGATTTTGCGGCTGATAATTGCGT
>JACCEE011845997.1_pt1 | contig 10823 bp, 13 predicted proteins | sample 7449931 | NCBI WGS metagenome assembly JACCEE01 (sample SAMN15323457, study PRJNA562643) | freshwater metagenome | isolation source: river surface water | place: USA:Blue River Watershed | collected 2017-08-19 | reverse complement strand
GAGTTGTCGACTTGCAAATGAGATGCAGATAATTGATAGTCAAATAAAGCTGTGGTGGCGGGTGAAGGATTTGAACCTTCGAAGGCAGAGCCGGGGGATTTACAGTCCGCTCCCATTGGCCGCTCGGGCAACCCACCTGGTTGATCTGGCCAACAAAACTGAGCGTAAAGGTACCCCAGAATTGGGGTATTTGGTAATCCTTGAGATTGCTCGCTCAGTCTGGTGTATGGAAAGTGTAGGAGTTGTAAAACAAACCTTGGTGGTCTGTCGGTTTTCGACAGTCCCCCGGCGTTTTTTGTAATTGTTGGGAACCTTTCGTAATGCGCACTAAATCAGTGCGTTAATTAGCGAAATGGATAAGAACATGTCAGAACCAACACAAACCCCACGCAAGAAGTCCCGTCGCCGTAATGGAGACGGAAACACCTATCGTTACAAAAACGGATGGCGCACCGTGATCTCACATAAAGGACACACTGTGACAGCGATGGGTCGCTCAGAGCAGGAGTCCCGTCGACTAGCGAAAGAAAAGATCAAAACTCTTCCTATCTATGATGGCTCGTTAGTCCCTGCAGCTGCAAAGCTGACAACTGGTGAATTCTTAACTAATTGGATCACTAAGAAACATAAAACTTCAATTGCTGCTACGACCTACCGTCGATATGCCTCACTCATTAACATCCACATTATTCCTGCGCTTGGATCAATTAAGTTACAGGCGATTACTAAGAATCATATAAATGCGCTGATGCTTCAGATGCGAGAAAAAGGCCAAAGCGCTCGCTCACAGCAGCAAGCACGTGCAGTACTATCGGCTGCATTTGAGTCTGCCATGGAAGATGATCTAGTTGCATCAAATCCCGTTGTGAAGTCTCGAACAATTACGCTAGATACTAACCAAATCCATCCCTTCTCTCTTGTAGAAGTTCAGACTCTTCTTGCCAAAACGACAGGAGTGCAAATGCAAGCACGGGTACGCATGGCAGTTCTATACGCACTTCGACAAGGTGAGGCTCTTGGGTTGCAATGGAAAGATGTCGACTTTACCAAGAAGACTGTATTCATCTGGCAACAGATTCAGAAAATCGAAGGCACTTATCAGTTCGTTAAACTTAAGAGTGAGGATTCAATCCGCACGTTAGAAATTGATGATGCAACTTTGACGGCTTTAAAAGCACATAAAGTGAAGCAGAATATGGATCGCCTGGCCATGGGCGTTAAATGGGATGATCAAGACTTAGTCTTTACGACGCCAATTGGAAAACCGATTGATTGCAAGACTGATTACCGTCAATGGCATCGTTCTCTTGCACATGCTGGGCTTCCAATAAAGCGTCTTCATGACGCACGTCATACTGCGGCAACTCTTCTTTTTGATCAGGGCGTCGATATTGAAGTCATTCGGCGATTTATGGGGCACTCCTCGGTACTTCTAACCTCACGAACTTATGTTCATCATTCCGCTCGACAGATGCAAGGTATTGCTACTGCGATTGATGCTATGGGAATTTGATTTGAACTTCTGTCGTTACAATTCCCTAAACCGCATTAAGTTTTGTATGCAACAACTCACCAACAAGGCGCGTTAATAGTCCAATCTTTTCTGTGTCTGACAAAAGGTCATTAGCCATAACTTTTTCGTTTCCTGTTACAGAAACTACTTGGTGCCACTGACAGAAAGGTACGTTTTGGGCAGGATTTGATTAGTCAGCCCGACAATTCTTCCAGTTTTCGCATATTACTCTTTTGATAGGGTTTTTCTGGTTTTTGAATTGATTGCCCTTGCCTTAGCTTCCATAAGATCACGTTCCTCCTGGCTTTTTGGGACAGGTAGAAATTTATATCCGCCTGAACCTCTGCCGCTTGCGTTCCTAGGTAATTTAGGTTTCTTCGGCTTAAACTTTCCGAATTGTTGTTCATTTAACATGAGGGCTACTGCCTTTCTATATAAGTTAGTTTCTACGTGCCTGACCCGGTGTACATGGCACTTTTGATTAACTATCAGGTATTTCTGTCCATAGAAGTTCAACAGCGTTCAAGTCAGATGCCCTCTTATGCGTATAACAACGCAACTTTCCGCTTTTAGCCATTGTTCAAATATCTAATTACTATATAACTTGTCGATTACTACCTCTGGTCCACGTTTTGTTAGGTACTCCTTCACGTGACCGGCAGTAAATCGGCGATTGCGACCTACCTTTACTGAACCGATTTCATTATTGCGAAGTAGGCTATAGATAGTCCCCCGCGATACATGAAGGTAATCAGCTACCTCATTAGGGGTATAAAGAGTTGGCATATCCATTTTTGTTCCTTTCGATTGATATGGGTTCAATGATGACAAAGTTTGTTGATTTTGTACCGTTAAAGTCCAAGGAATAACATCGACAACATCGGAGACGTACTTTGCCAATTTAGGTCTTCGATGTTGCCGATGTCCCTGGTTCCACCTATCCCCCTGACTTCTCCTTTAGACGGTAGGTGCTCTTCACCCCACCAGCGATCAATTGCACGCGAATAGGTCCCTGGGGTGTCTCTACAAGATAGGTTCGATCCAGAATCTTGCGTATTTGTTTACCTGCCTTAGATACCTTGGTTTTCTGGTTGAGGTCGAACCATGTGTTTTGAATATCTAGATCAGCCAATTCAGCAAGAGATACGATTTCGGTAACCTTGAGATTGGCATTTTGCTTGACGTTCCACCATTCCTGGATCAGGTCACGGAATTGGCCTTCCTCAGAATCTCCCGAATCTTGCTGGAAATCCATATTGGTCATAAAACCTTCAACTCCTGCATGTTTCAGGATCCCTCCCATTACCTTAGAGAAATTCTCGAAACTGCCTAATGGTTGCCCACCCCACGCTGGTCGACCCGCATTGATCCATGCCATTACAAGAGTGAGACAGGCATCAACGAGATCTGCTCGATTATCGGCTGCCCACTTCTTAATGTCTTCATGGCGAAATCCGGTACGCAAGTAAGGAGTCGGATTGTCTGAAACCAATCGGATGCGCAGCACGCGACGGCGTAATTGACCAGCAAAATCAATGTTGTTTCCAGTCCCGATCCAAGGCCCAAGGTTATGAAGCTTCACATCTGTATTGGTCCCCAAGGCGCGATCACTGTATGTCTTGCCTGTGACAACACTGGCCAGAACATCTGAGTCAATACGCTTGTTATCTGGCAGATTGTCATAAAGGTACGGGCCACCTCCTGACATGAGATGTGAAGTAATCTGCTTTCGCACTTCTTCTTCACTGTTTGAGAAGTTCTTATTCGGAACAATCCGACCAAAACTTGGTAGACAAAGAATTCCTGCAAGTATCGTTGCACCAGTACCATGAATCGGCTTGTCGATCAGGAAGAATGGCGAAGGTCCGTCAAAGAGATTTCGTGCAAAGTCATGCAGCATTAGAGCGAGCGCATGTGCACGATCTTGTTTCGTCTCAAACGGAAAATCCACTAAGCACTCTTCAAAGATGAAAGCTGCCGCTTCTTGAGGAGTCTTAAACTTGGACCCCGCCGCGAAGTCACGACCTGCAAGATCTACTGATCGAACGCGATAGATCTGTGATTCCTCGTCATAGCCAAACTCAGTAACTAAACGTCCCTCTGCAGTAATAACCGGAATTGCGGTCACTTTCTTTAAGTCAGGAAGAGGTGGATTAACCGTTTCTAGGAGATCTTCTATAACGACTTGCTCAGGATTGCTGGGAACAAGTTCACCTTTTGTGGAACGCACCCAATCGCCATTTCGAGAGAAAACATGGCGTGCAGATCGTGCATTAAGCACATCCCAGTTAACCTCTGATGGATTAATACGTAAGATCCCTGCACGATTTGTGAATATGCGTGCCGGATCATTAGCGACATAAATCGCAGCCCATGCTTGTGCAGTCTTTGATGGAAGTGATCCACTATTGCCAACAATGTATCTCTTGCCCGGTAGCCCCAGATCTACAGGAGATTGAATGCCACCTCTGAATGGACAGTGGCCACAGTGGGACTCTCCATGAAGACTCGATGCAATTGCCTCACAAGTGCGCTTGGCTTTTTCAGGATCCACTTGGTCCAATAATGCGTCAGTCTCAGCAACATCATAATTAGGGTGCTCTTTTGACCACTCATGGAAACGAGCACGTCCATCTTCTGCAAAGGAAAGTATCGAAGCCATTGCAAACCACTCTGGATACTTAACGCTTTGTGGATTGACCAATGCGTTGTTTACCCATGAACAGCCCTTACGCACTTTCTCTAATGACATTTGTCCTTGTTTGCCCTGCAATGTTTGCTTAGCAACTACAGGAGATTTTGCGACACTAACAGCTTTAATATCAGCGATGGAATAGATTCGCTCAGGATTCTGGGAGAGAAATTCAACCTGCTTCGGATTGTTTGCATCCTTAAAGTTCCATGAACCTGGGAAACGCAGCATGCGTGACAGATCGTGTGTTGAATCAAACTTGAATGGCTTCGCATACTCGGCAAATCCGCGATAGAAATCACGAATGAAATTCTGTGCATTCGCGCGTTCGATCTCGCTTGTAATCTCAATTTCCTCGCAAAGAACCCAATAAGCATGGATTCCTAATCCTGACGAGATTGTGTAGGTCGGCTTCAATGAAAAAGCCTCTAAGAGCTCCAAGGCTTCCTCTTGTGATTGAGGCAATCCCTGATCTGGATCACGTGGATCACTCACATCAATGTCCATGCCAATCATGCTGATGTTGCTAATGTCAGCGTTACCACCGCGCTCTCCCAAGGCAAGTGCTCTAGAGCGACGGTTGATTCCAAAGTAAACCTGAGCAGTCTTCGATAGCGCTGTAGCACGATCTAATATAAGAGCGCTATCGACCGCAGGATAGCTCTCGCTCTTAAGAAACTTAGTTTTTGGATCTTGTGTGTAAGAGAGCGTCACATATCCCTTACCCGAACCAGCTACGCTATCTAAAAACGACTGAGGCTTAATTGGCTTAACGGATTTGAAATTGTTGCTCACTGCTTTCCTCCCTTCAAGTAACTTGGAAGCTCTAACGGATTTGGTTCTGCTAGGTAATTGATGGCCGACTCAGGGATTCGCACAGCCCGACCAATTCTTTGGACTGGGAGCTCTCCTGAAATGGTCATTCTGTAAACCTTGCTTTCGCTTAGGCTGAGGCGTTCGGCAGCCTGCCGAACAGTTAGAAGTGAAGACATACTTTTTATTCCTTAATAGTTTGGTTATGTTTGGTTACACCTGGTTGGTGCTGGACCAACAGTCTCAGTTCTCTAAAAAAAACTCGGGAGGTCTGTCGAATTTCGACGGAGGTCAAATGGCATATACAAAAAAGCAATCCAAAGTGCCCCCTGCAGCAAAAGACATAACAATCACGGAGATGATCAGGTGGAATGTTCATTCCGTGCTGCGCAATTTTGTTGCTGAAGATATTCGACTTGCGCAGGAGATAGAGGATTACCTCAAAAAGATCGGTTCAAAGAAAACAAAAAGGCTTGTTAACGTAAATTCTTATATTTTTCAAGAGGATGGATCCCTCCGGGAAAAACCTGATTATCAACGCTGGGGTGCGAGGCGTTTATCTAAGCGGCTCAAGAGAAAGTCGGAATCATCGTATGGCAAATCCATAGGTGGGCAGGAATCGGAAAAACTACACATCACCGCTGAAGAACTTATCCATTTCTCTTTGCTGCTGGGGGTATCACCTGCATATTTATTACAACCATCACTTGATCAGTTGGAACACAATGATTTACTTCGAATAAAAAATGTCGGAGATCCCGATTTTGAGGTTCGCTCAGCTTCTTGGATGCTCTGGGTGCATGGTATTCGCCCACTCAAAGGATTAGATCCGGATGTTTTTCTCTTTCGGATGAGAGAGCTTTCAACAAATCCCATCAACACTGGATCTATAAATAAACCAATTCCAACTATGCCAAAAGTTGATGTTTCTTCCCCCGAGGGAATCTATGAGGATCTCACTCGGTGGGACCAGGCGCGCAAGTCGCCTCTCTCTGCCTTAATTGAAGGTATTAATACACCGGAAAGTGATCAGCACGTAACAATGCCACCAGCTGAGCACCCAATCGATGGTTTGAAACGTGGCACATCTATAGATAGCTTCTATCAAAATGTAAAGGGCTACAACCTGCTTATGCACCACGTTCGACAGGCAGTGATCTATATGAATGATGGCAGCCGCCAAGAGAATCGCATACGGGATATCGAATGGTTTCTTGACCGAATACGAGAAGACCTTTCATCCATTGCCTTCTTTGGCGACGGTAGTTTTCAACAACCATCCCCGACAAATGGAATTCAAGACATAGATGAGCAAGCGTAAATTCATTGCCGACCCGGATTGCACTCACGAGGAATACGCGAGGGAGCGTCCGATTTTCGGTGGTCAAAAAAGTGGCGACTTCCAGTGCTTGAAATGTGGATTTACGTGGGATCCCGATGATCCACCGCCTGGCATAAAAGCGAAATAAGCTTGTCAGACCCAATCCCTGCACTTATGCGTCTTTTTGGTGAGCGCAACTGGTGGGCACCAAAGGCACTTAAGCGATTCCAAATCAACCATTAACATAGGGTTATGATCAGGCGAGAGTTCACGATTAAGTGGCTGCAGCTAGTCCTGGGTGCCGTTTTCATTTATTCACTTCTCCTAGTTTTCACAGGGTCAGTAGCGGGATCACTGTTTTCTTGGTTTGGGTTTGGACCCAATGAAGAGATAGACACAAGTGAAGTACAGGATTACCTGTTGCTCCCATATATGGTTTTGGGAGCAGTTATGGCGGGCTGGGTATTCCTAATGATATTAATTGTTAGAGGACCTTTGAAAGATGGATCTCTTTGGGCCCGGAAGTTTCTAATTCAGTCCTTATCGCTTTGGTTCATCTTGGACACTTCCATGTCAGTAGTACTCGGCTATCCGACACACGCCTTATTCAATGTTCCCTTTGCGCTTGCGTTAGGCATTCCGCTAGTACTAATGAAAAATCAACATTCTTAGAGATTTGAAAAGAAGAGTCGCCCCTTACGCCGAAAAAGATACGCTGTATTCTTTAACCGTGCCTGTAGTCATCACAGTTGAAGAGTCGCTGACCGATGAATTGGCGCAGGTGCTTCAAGCACACTGGCTTTTCTGCACCTCCTCAACCCCGATCGAGCATGTTTATGCCCTCGATGCCTCTAAGTTGTTTTCGCCCGATATCACTGTCTTTGGCGCACGTATTGATGGGGAACTTGTCGGCGTAGGTGCTATAAGGAAATTAGATGAAGAACATGCTGAACTTAAGTCGATGCACACCTTGGCTAAGTCCAGAGGCTTGGGAGTTGGAAAAGCAATGGTTGCTCATATTGAAGATTTTGCACGAAGCATCGAGATCAAGCGAATGAGCCTTGAAACAGGAACGAATGAAGCTTTCAAACCTGCACGCGAACTCTATGAATCTCTCGGATATCAGAGTTGCGAAGCTTTTGGCGAATATGTCTTAAGCGAAGACAACATGTGCATGACTAAATTGATTTGAACAAGAAGCGTAGCCCTGTACTCCAGAAGTGGGAGAAAGGTATATTTCTAACGTGAGCGCTAAAGATGCCCTTGAAGATCTAAAGAGTTTTTCCAATAAGGCAAGAGTTAGTGACCTTGCTCGCTTCTATAGGACGGCTCCGGGCGAATACGGTGAAGGAGATCTATTTCTTGGAGTATCGGTTCCGAAAACTCGATCTGTTGCAAAAAAGCACAAAGAGTTAGAGCTACAAGAAGTAGAGAAACTGTTTAGCTCAAGACTTCATGAAGCGCGACTCTGTGCAGCCATCATTCTAAACTTGAAGTTTAAGTCGGCTAAAAAAACGCAGGAGCGTAAGAGAATATTTGATTTTTTTCTCAAGCAAGTTCGAAATGAACGAGTCAATAACTGGGACATTGTTGATGTATCAGCTCCCTGGATGGGTGTTTATCTGACTGAGGTTGAGAATCCAATGCCACTGCTGATCAAGCTGTCGAAGTCGAAATCTCTGTGGCAAAGACGGGTTTCGATTATGCTCACGTTTGCTCTAATTCGTGATGGAGATTTGGAGCCAACCGTAACTATTTCGAAGGCGCTACTTGAGGATGATCACGATCTGATTCATAAGGCTGTGGGCTGGATGCTTCGAGAGCTAGGCAAAAAAGATTTGACGTTGCTTAGAAAGTTTCTTGCAGATCATTCACATCAAATGCCCCGCACAATGCTGCGATATTCGATTGAAAAATTGCCTGAACGCGAACGCAAGAAATGGCTTGTTGGAAGCAAATAGTTTAAATCGACAGAAGAGTCGCCCTATAAGCCGGACGCTTTCAACTTTAAACCCTCAATCCTAATTGTTACCCGATTTAAAAATCTTGAACTTTAAAGTTGCCTGAGAATAGTGCGAAAAGCATGGATTTAGATTGGCTCACCAACACGCAATTGTTAAAATTTCCCATCTTGAATTGGGAGGATGAAAAGTGAGTGCAGTTAGAGAAAAGCTAACTGGAGGTACCAGAACATCTGTTGGGTTAGCTGATGAGGTAATTCAAAAACTTCTGAAGAATTCGGCTGGACTACCAGCAATCTACGATCTATTTCTTGATGAAGATCCAGTGGTTGCAATGCGAGCAAGCTATGTAGCGATGAAAGTTGCAGAAGAAAAACCAGAATCTGTTGAGCCTTTTGCCAAACAATTACTTAAGAACTTGGATTTGTACATTCAGCAAGAAGTGCGATGGCATGTCCCACAGCTTCTAGCTCACTTGAAATTAACTTTGGCTCAAAAGCGCAAAGCCTACGAAGTGCTAATGGAGTGGAGCGAAACCGATAAAAGCAAGATTGTGGGCTATTACAGTCTGCAAACAGCCGCTAACTTCGCTGAGGCTGATGACAAGTTGTTGCAGGACTTTATCCCTCGCCTGAAAAAACTTAATAAGACGGGAGCCAAGTCGATTCAAAACAGATGCAAGAAAATAGCCAAGCAGTTAGGCTTTGTTCTTTAGGTTTGGATTTGGCTACAAAATGGAAAATCGACGAGGAAAAAGTTGTTGAGTTGAATCTCTAGATAATAGAAGAAGAGTCGCCCTATAAGCCGGACTGAATCTTAACTAGGATTTGGGTATGCAAATAGAGACGATTGTTGACGATCTACTGAATCGTTTCAATCACCTAGTTGCGAAGAAGACTTGGGGTGAGACTTCACTCTTCTTCAATCCCAAGGGAGCCTCGGCTCATGGTTCTTACTTTGTGACCATAAAGGAATCAGATGGTGAGAATGACCAGGCTTCAAACTTGGATAGAGATGGAATATTCAGAGTTTCCTTTGGGGTATCTAGAAATTCCTATGAAGCACTCTTCGGTTCCAAGCCACCTCGGCCCGCAAAAGGTGAAGTTATTAAGACACGACATGATTTCACCCAAACCGATCTTTTGATGCCCCATCCAATATATGCCTGGATGCATTGGGTTCAAGTGCTTAATCCTTCGCAGGAGACATGGAATTCAAACCAAAGTCTTATTCAGGAATCTTACGAATTATCTAAAGCACGATTTGAAAAAAGAAAAAGAAGAGTCGCCCTATAAGCCGGATCTTGGGCTACTGCCTAAACTGTAAAACCATTACCTATCCGTAAGCCCTGGTGTATGAATTAATTCCAAGTGACTTAAGGGTGGGGGGTGTATGAATTGGTGTATGAATTACCGTCACAAACTGTCCCAAACGAAGTGAAAAGCACTCTTGTAGATGTCAGTGGGTGTTGTCATAATTAGTACGAAAGGTCGCACAATTACATATGAATACGCTTGATCCAAAGATCAGCTAGCTGGTGGCGGGTGAAGGATTTGAACCTTCGAAGGCAGAGCCGGGGGATTTACAGTCCCCTCCCATTGGCCGCTCGGGCAACCCGCCAGGGTCTTACGGCTTGCGTAGATTACCTTATTTAAGGGAACTCTTGAAATCCGCGTTATTCAGGAAGGATGACAGGCACCTGAGTAATCAAGCCGCCATCAATGACATATGAGGCGCCAGTGATGATTGCTGATTTATCAGAACATAAGAATCCAACGAGATTGCCAATGTCATGGATGCTCGCCATACGACCTATCGGATGGGATAGACCCCATTCATGCAGAAGATCTTCTTCACTTCTTTCACCTTTAAATGATTGCGCTGTAGCACGTAACATCGGTGTATCAACACATCCAGGAAGAACTGCGTTACAACGAATCTGCTCGCCTGCATAATCAACTGCTATTGCACGGGTAAGTGCATTAACTGCTCCTTTAGAAGCAGCATATGCAACTACTCCTTTTTGGTTTGCCAGAGATTGCACAGAAGAAATATTGACGATTGATCCACCTTTAGCTCTACGCATAAATGGGACAGCATATTTAGTTGTCAGATACATCGCCTTTACATTGACGCCAAAGGTTTTTTCCCAGATCTCATCTGTCGTTTCCTCAGCATTGCCATAGGTCTGAACGCCTGCGCTATTTACCAAATAATCAATATGTCCGTGCTTATTTCCTACCTCTGTGACAGCGCTCTTCACTTGAGCTTCGGATGAGATATCTACTTTGACCGCTGCGAATCGATTGCCGTAGCTGGCAAATTCTTTCTGCGCGTTAGCAAGAGCAGAGTCATCAACATCAAAGATAGTAACCGTCGCACCGTCTTCAAGGAGACGCTGCGCGCTACCGAATCCAATTCCCTTAGCTCCCCCAGTAACAATTGCTACCTTATTCATGGAAATTGCTCCTTATCTGTGCGCCATTCTTCTGAACTTCTTCAATTGTGCGTGAACCTGAAAGT
>JACCEE011832384.1_pt1 | contig 10826 bp, 6 predicted proteins | sample 7449931 | NCBI WGS metagenome assembly JACCEE01 (sample SAMN15323457, study PRJNA562643) | freshwater metagenome | isolation source: river surface water | place: USA:Blue River Watershed | collected 2017-08-19 | reverse complement strand
GGGCCGGCGGAGCCGAGGGTGCGGCGGATGAGGTCGCGCAGGTGGGCCTCGGAGATCGGTTTGAATTCGCAGGCGAAGATGCCGCACTCCTCCAGCAGGTGGGGCGCGGGGCGCTCGTCCTGCGAGGTGAGCATGGCCATCGTGGGACGGTCGGGCGCGGGAAGGGCGGAGATCGCGCGGGCCAGGCCGAGTCCGTCGGTGACCGGCATCTGGTGGTCGAGGAGGACGATCTCGTAGGGCTCGCCGGCCGCGGTGGCGCGCGCGAGTTCCGCGAGGGCCGCGGCGGCGGAGTCGACGGACGCGTGCGGCAGGTTCCACTGGTGCAGGGTATGGTGGAAGACCTTGCGGTTGGTGGCGTTGTCGTCGACCACGACCACGCGGCAGGTCGGCAGAGGCGGGAGCGGGACGGTCTCGGGCAGCGGCGCGAGGGCGGGCGCGAGCGGGACGGTGAACCAGAAGGTGGAGCCGTGGCCGGGGGCGCTGACGAGGCCGATCTCGCCCGCCATCGCCTCGATCAGGCGGCGGCAGATGGCGAGGCCGAGGCCGGTGCCGCCGAAGCGGCGGGTGGTGGAGCTGTCGGCCTGGGAGAAGCGCTGGAACAGGTTCGCCTGGGCCTCGAGCGGAATGCCGATCCCTGTATCCTGGACCTCGACGCGGAGGTCGGCGCCGCCACCGGCGGGCTGCGGGTGGAGGGAGACGCGCAGGACCACCTCGCCCTTTTCGGTGAACTTGATGGCGTTGGCGATGAGGTTGAGGGCGATCTGGCGCAGGCGGACGGGATCGCCGCGGAAGTGCCGGGGGGCGCCTTCGGGATAGTCGAGCACGAGCTCGATGCCCTTCTTGCGCGCGAGGCCGGCCTGGAGGTCGAGGGAGCGTTCGAACTGTTCGTGAAGATCGAAGTCCACGGACTCGAGCACGATGCGGCCGGCATCGATCTTGGAGAAGTCGAGCACGTCGTTGATGACGCCGAGCAGGGTCTCGCCGCTGAAGATGAGGGTGTCGACGAGGTCGCGCTGATCGGGGGCGAGCTTGGTGCCGAGCAGGAGATGGCCCATGCCGATGACGCCGTTGAGCGGGGTGCGGATCTCGTGGCTCATGTTGGCCAGGAAGGCGCTCTTGGCCTTGTCGGCCGCCTCGGCGGCCTCCTTCGCGGCCTGGAGCTGGCTGTTGGCCGAGTGGAGCTGGTCGTTGGCGGAATGCAGCTGGTCGTTGGCCTGATGGAGTTCGGCGGTGCGGACGGCGACGCGGGACTCGAGCTCGGCGGCAAGGGTGCGGTAGCGTTCCTCGCTGGCGGAGAGGGCGGAGGCCTTGCGCTCGGTCTCGCCGACCTGGGCGACGAGGCGGGTGTTGCTCTCGTTGAGTTCGGAAGTGCGGACGCTGACGAGGCGTTCGAGGCGGCGCTTCTCGCGGCGTTCGAGGATGGAGGCGAGCCAGGCGATGCCGCCGATCATCGCGAGCACGGTGAGCGCGTAGGCGGCGTAGGCGGTGGTGGTGCGGTACCACGGCGGGAGGATGGTGAACGCGAGGCGGGCCTCCTGGCCGAGCGTCTCACCAAGTCGGGGACGCACGTGAAGCACATAACGGCCCTCGCTCAGGCGGCTGAAGCTGGCGATGCCGGTCGAGCCGGCCGGGGCCCAGCCGGCGCTGGCGCCCTCGAGCATGGTGTCGAACACGAGCGGGACGTTGACGGGCGCGGAGGGCGCGCAGAAGTGCACCGCCAGGGAGTTGGAGGCGAAGGGGATGTCCGCGATGCGTTCGCCCCCGGGGTAGAGCGTGCGGTTGTCCGCGGTGAGCTGCACGCGCGTGATCAAGGCGCGCTGCGGGGGCGTCGGCAGCTGGGGGATCGCGGGATCGTAGCGGGCGATGTAGTTGTCGCGATGCATCCACACGACGCCGTCAGCCTGTGGGATGAAGAAGTACGGGCGCAGGCCGTAGAGGCCGGAGATCGGGACGGAGCGGTCGCCATCGTAGACCTTCACGTCGCCGTCGGCCATGAGCCAGAGGCGGCCGCCGGCGTCGAAGACCCCGCGGCCGCCGACGCGGCCGTCGAAGCCCGGATAGCGGGTGTGCAGCTGCTCGTCGTAGACGAACTTGCCGGTCTGGTTGCTGTAGCGCATCACCCGACCGGAGACATCGACGCGCACCTCGCCGTGCAGGAGGTAGAGCTGGATCCAGCTGTTGTCCAGGTTGGCGGCGGCTCCGAGCAGCTCGACTACGACCGGCGAACGGCGAGTGTCGATGCGGGCGCATTTGCCGGAGCCGAGTTCGATCCACACCACGCCATCCTTGTCGATGACGCCGCCGAAGGAGGTGCCGAGCTCGGGGGCCGGCCGACCTTCGCGGGTGTAGCCCGTGGCGGTGCGCCGGATCCAGCCGATCTCGCCGGGGGCGGTGTAGAACCAGCCGGAGCCGTCGGGAAGATCGAAGATCCGCATCCAGGGCGGCCCCTCGACCATGAACTCCCATTTGTCGCCGGTTCTCAGGTACAGGCCGACGTCGGTGCATGCGATGATGCGGCCGGTGGCGGGATCCTGGGCGATGCTGGCGGAACTGTGGCCTTCGGGGGAATCGGGGACGAAGCGTTGGAGGCGGCCCTGGTCGTCGTAGATGCCGCGTTGGGCGATGCCGTCGGCGCATAGCCAGAGCCGGCCTTCATGCCGGGCGGGCAGGGCGAAGGAAAAACCGGCGTCGACGAACGACTCGAGGTGGGAGACGGGGGAGGGGAACTCCACGCGCGCGATGCCGGCGGTGAGCACGGCCCAGAGGTCGCCGTGGCGGCCGAGCACGAGGCGGCGGATCTGGGAGAGGCGATGGTCGGAACGGCGATCAAGCGCTTGGATGACCCGCAGCTGGCGGTCGAGGAAGAGGAGCCCGAAGTTCTCGATCGCGAGCGCGTAGAAATCGCCCGAGACGCGGCGCAGGGCGTTGACGCGGTTGGTGGTGGTGATGGGCGGACTCGGGACGGCCGTGAGGCGGCGGCCGTCGAAGAGGTGCAGGCCGCGTTGCGCCGTGGCGAGGAGCAGGCGATCGGCGTCGTAGGGCGCCGTGCCGACGATGGTGAACTCGGCGCTCGTGGCGGCGCGGTCGAGCACGGGCACGAGGCCGCGATCGGCGCTCATGCGGTAGATCATGCCGTCGGTCGAGTCGGCGACGTAGGTGTCGAGTCCGAGGGTGAAGATCTGGCTGACGACATTGACGGAGCCCACGTGGCGCATGGGGGCTCCGGGGCGCCAGGAGGCGATCGCGCCGCTGGGACCGAACCAGTACCAGGCACCGGCGGTCTGGACGACGCGCGAGAGGCCGGGGTGGAGGTTGCCCTCGGTGGCCGGGAAGGCGGCGGCGGTGTCGGTCCGCCAGGCGCCGGTGGCGGTGAACTCGACCTTGCCGATCATGTCGCCCAACCCGGTGAAGATGGTGCCGTCCTCGATCGCGAGCACGGACTCGATGCCGATGCCCGGAATCTCGCTGCCCGGGGCCTGGTTGAAGACATCCCAGCGCACGCCGTCGCCGATGGCGATCTGGCGGAGCGCGGCGGCGGCCCAGCGGCCATCCGGGAGTTGGTACAGGTCGAGCGGGGCGATTTCCAGGCCGAGCGCCTCGGGTCCGAGTACGACGAAATTGGGGACGCCGGCCTCGATCATCCCGGGGGACGGTGCCGGGAGCGGTGTCTGGCCGGCGGCGGAAAACGCGGCGGCGACAGCGCATAGCCCCAGCCACATGCGGCGCAGCTGGAAGGCAACACCGCCGAGGGAAGGTGTGCACGAGTGAGGTAGGTCGAGCATGAAGGCCTGACTGCCCATCGGACCGATTGACCGGTGGTTAAGGGCCAACCGCTGGACGCCTCCGCTCCAGGTGGGCGTTGGTGGAGGCATCAGTGGCACTGGATTTTTACGACTAGGAACTTCAGTTCGGGGCGCGTCTTTGCATTCTCGTCCCCTGATCCGGTGCAGCCGCGAATGAATGAACGTTCGCGGCAGCACGGGCCCATCCCCCTATGTATCTTTGCTCCCAGTTTCGGCGCGCGATTGCGCTCGTTCTCGCGGCTTCTGCTGCGGTCCTCCTGTCTGTGACGGGCGTTGGTGCGACGCCCCGCCTGCTGCCTAATCATGCCGGCGATCTTGCACTTTGTTGGGATGGCGCGACCGGGAAGTTCTATCGTGTCGAGCAGTCGACCGACCTCGCCGACTGGGTCCCCTTGCCCGGCGAGTACTCAGGACTGGGCGGGCCGCATGCGCCGGTGGTGAGCCCAGCCGGGGCTTCATCGGCTCGGAGCTTTTGGCGCGTGATCGAGGCGGACCGCAGCTTTTTCACGCTCTCCTATCCCGCGTTCCCCGCGGTGACGCCAGGCGCACCGATCGCGGCGCTCCCGGCGACGGTCACCTTCCCGGATTCCCGGCATCCGCTCACCTACTCGGTGGTCGGCGGAGCGCTGCCCGCGGGGTTGTTGCTGGATCCCGCGACCGGGGCGATCACCGGCACGCCTTCCTCGCTGGCGCCCTATCGGGTGCAGATCCAGGCGAGCAACGGCGCGCTCACGGCGCTCACGACGCTCGCCGGTGTTCCCAATGTGATTACCCAACCGAACATCGACCAGTATCGCTGCCCGGCGCCGACGGCGCAGTACTACGTCGATTCGGTCAACGGCTTGGACGCCAACGACGGGTCGGCCCCGACCAAGGCCTGGCGCACGCTGGCGAAGGTCAACGCCCTCACGTTGCAGCCGGGCAACGTCGTCAATCTCGCCCGCGGCTCGCTGTGGACCCAGCAGCTGACCTTGAAGCACTCCGGCACCGCCGCCGCACCGATCGTCGTGCAGGCCTATGGCAGCGGCGCGGCGCCCACGATCCAGCGCAACACCACCCCGTCCGACTTGTCCAACGCCGTGAAGATCTCGGGCAGCCACATCCGGGTGCTCGACCTGCGCCTGACCCGGGTGCATTGGTCCGCGGTCCATCTGGAGCATTCCGCCCAATACGTGGTCGTCGCTGGAAACGAGATCTCGCAGAGCGGCTGCGGCATCGACCTCCTCGGCAAACACAACAAGGCGATCGCCAACCATATCCACGACATGACGATGGTCGTCGACGACGGCACCGACGAGAACACCTGGGGCGCCAACGGCCTCGGCGTTTTCGGCGAGGATCTCGAAGTGGCCTGGAACCGCCTCGTCAACTGCCGCGCCCCGAGCCAGGCCTTCGGCGGCTACGACGGCGGCGCCATCGAGTTCTTCGGACGCACCGAGACCGCCGGCTGGAACGTCGTGGGCGACGACATCCGCATCCACCACAACTTTGTGGATGGCTGCGACGGCTTCCTCGAGGCCAGCGGCCGCATGACCCGGCTCGTCATCGCCTACAACGTGGTCGTGAACATTCCCTCCGGCGTGTTCCTCTTCCATATGAAGAGAAACGACGCCCACCTCACCTCCTACGACGTCCGGATCGAGAACAACACGATCGTCGGCGGCAGGACCGTCTTCGCCTTCTACGGCGCCGTCGCCAACTTCGCGCCCACCAACAAGGTCGCGGTCCGCAACAATCTCGTCGCCTGCACCAACCATGTCGGGTGGCAGATCGTCGACATCAAGCCCTACCTCACCCACGACCACAACCTGTTCTACTTCGTCCGTAGCAAGGATGGCACCACGATGGGCAACCTCGGCGACTGGCCGGGCTCCGCCCACAAATGGGAACTCACCCCCACGGAGCGCACGACGACGGCCGATCCGGGCTTCGTGAACTACGAGGGCAACGATGCCCGCCTGAAGGCCACGAGCTCCGCCGTGGATGCGGGAGTGGCGACCGCGGTGCTCGATGGCATCGATCTGCTCGGCACGCCGGTGCCGTCGCGCGGTGCGGTCGATCTGGGCGCCTACGAGTGCCCGTAAAGCGGTGACAAGGGTGGGCGGCGTTGCCCGCAATGTCGCCGCGTGCGCGAGCCGGGCCGAGTTGACGTTCGGTGCGGGCGGCGTTTCTCCGGCGCGGCCGCCCGGCGGGCGCCGAACTCGGGACGGCCCGCGGGCGCAGGCTCAGCAGTAGACCATGCCCATCGCCTTGCGCACGGCGGCGAGGGTCGACTCGGCCTCGGCGTTGGCGCGCTCGGTGCCGCGCTTGATCACGCCGGCGACGTAACCCGGATCCTTCGCGAGTTCGACGCGGCGGGCGCGAAGCGGGGCGAGGGTGGCGTTGAGCGTCTCGGTGAGGAGGGCCTTCAACTTGCCGGAACCGCCGTCGCCGATCTCGGCGGCGATGGCCTCGGGCGCACGGCCGGTGCAGAGGGAGACGAGTCGCAGCAGGTTCGCGACCTCGGGGCGCGTCTCCGGCTCGAAGGTGATCTGGCGGTTGCTGTCGGTCTTCGCGCTCTTGAGGAGCTTGGCGGTCTCTTCGGCGGTGGCCTTGAGCATGACGGCGTTGCCGCGGCTCTTGCTCATCTTCTGGCCGCCGTCGAGGCCGAGGATGACGGGCGTCTCGGAGAGCAGGGCGTCGGGCTCGGGGAAGACGGCGGGCTCGGAGGGGAAGCGAGTGTTGAAGCGGCGGGCGAGTTTGCGGGTGAGCTCGAGGTGCGGGAGTTGGTCCTTGCCCACGGGGATGATGTTGCCCTTGACCGAGAGGATGTCGGCGGCTTGGTGCACCGGATACGTGTACATCAGGGCGTTGATCTGACGCAGGCTGGCGGCGCGGATCTCCTCCTTCACGGTGGGGTTGCGGTCGAGCTCGGGCAGCGAGACGAAGGTGAGGAAGGGCAGCAGGAGCTGGTTGAGCGCGGGGACGTGCGAGTGCGGGAAGATGAACGTGCGGCCGTTCTCCGGGTCGAGCCCGGCGGCGAGGTAGTCGAGGACGATCTCGCGGACGTTGGCGGCGACGTTGTCGGCCGTATCGCGGTCGGTGAGGACCTGGTAGTCGGCGATGACGATGAAGGTCGTGACGCCCAGATTCTGGATGCGCACGCGGTTCTGGAGGGAACCGAAGAGGTGGCCGATGTGGAGCGAGCCGGTGGGGCGGTCGCCGGTGAGCACGCGGTACTTGTGCGGGTTGGCCGGGATGTCCTTCCAGAGCGCCTCGCTGCGGCGGACCGCGGCCTGGAACGTGTCGGAGGAGATCACGGTCTCGTCGGCGGGCTGGGACTCGGGGGCGGGCGTGGCGTTCGGCTCGGTGGACATGGGCGGAAAGGGACTGAGGGAAAGAGGGAGGGAGGGAAGAGGGAAGGGGGAAATCTGGAAATCAGGAAAACGCGGGGGCCTCGGGACGATGGCGCGCCTATGGAACCGACAGAAGGCAACGAAGAGAACGAAAGGTGAATGGCTTGGCGTTCCAAATCTGTGGCGGTGGGCCCTGGCGGGCGAGCCAACGGAAGCGTCACGGAAACGCAGGCAATGTTCCGCCGTTGTCCGGCCGCTCTTGGTTGCCTTCGTTTCTCCGCGTCTGCCTGATGTTGTTTCAGGCGCTGCCGAGGGGCGGAAATGTTGTCGGCAGATGAATCCAGCCTTCGCGGGCGGCGGTGGCGCGCTCGGTGGCGACCGGGCGTGTGGTCCGCTTCGTCGCGCAGCAACGAGCGGTGAGGGCGGCGAGCAGGGCGTCGAGAGCGTGGTCGGTGGCGGCGCAGGCGGCGGGGATCTCCAGCCACGGCAGCGCGGCGCGGAGGCGGCGAAGCGTGGCGGTGCGGCGGATGCGTTCGGGTTTGCCGGAGCCCTTGTAGCCGCGGTGCGGAAGCCCCCACGTCTTTAGGCTGCCGGCGGGATAGACCTCGAAGAAACGCCCGTCACCGCTGCGGTCGGTCACGCCGTGACGGTGCAGCAGCGCCATCGCGCGCATGGCGGGCAAAGCGATCCGATCCGTGGACACGCTGAGCGGCATGAGCCCGAGTTGCTCGTGCACGCGCCGGTCGGTGAGCCGCAGGCGGAGGTTGGCGCGCAGGGCGTCGTTGTCGGTCCACTTGGTCGCGGTCCAGTCGGCCACGGCGGCACGAAAAGCGTCCGGCCAGCCGAAGGGCGCGTCGATCCCGATCACGTCGGCCTCGCGGATCAGCGCATCGAGGTCGGCATCCGTGCAGCCGACACGCGGTGTCTCGGCGGAAGCCCGGCCGCGTTCCCAGCGCACGACGCACGCCGCCGTGTCCTTGGGCATGGAGGCCAGATCGATGCCGAGGGTGAGCATGAGGTTGGGCTCCGACTCGGCGGGTTTAGCCGAAGAAACAGCAGTTGGCGTCTTGGTCGATCACGCGTAGCGCGACAGCATCACGGTTCGGACCGGACGTTGTGCGCCGCTGCCGATCTCAATCATATCGTCGAGTCCGACGAACTGATCCTCCACGCGCTGGCCGCTGTTGAAACAGGCGGTGCGGGCCTTTTCGATGACCGCCAGAAAATGGCGGTAGTTCACGTAGCCGAGCACGCGGGCGAAGTCGCGCCTGGACCAGAACTCGTTGCCGGCCGCGTTGGTGCGGCAGACCTGCTCGAACGGGGTGATTTCGTGGTTCATGGCTGGCGGTGGCGAACCGGTTGCGTGGGGCAAGGAGAACGCGGTGACAGTGCCGTCTGAGTCGGAGGCGGGCGAGCCGGAAGAGCGGGGCGGTCTGCTAACCGCAGATGGCGCAGACATACACCGATCCGGGCCGAGGAGATTCACCGCAAAGAACGCAAAGGCCGCAGAGAGAACGGATCAGTCGGCGAGGAGGGCGTGGAGGGAGGAAGCGATGAGGGTGCCGTTTGCATTGCTGTATCCTGAGATTGCTTAGGTCGCCGGCTCCGCCCAGCGTCGCCCCCGTCACCTCATGGGCCTTCTCCGCGCGATCCTCAACGCCGTGCTCGATCCTTCGAAGGAGAGCCGGAACAACCTCAAGGGCGCCTCCGGCGAGGCGCAGGGCGCGTTCGGTATGTTTCTCTTCCTGCCGAAGGACTATGTCGTCCTGCATAACGTCACCGTGCCCACGCCGAAGGGCACCACGCAGATCGACCATGTCGTCGTGTCGCGGTTCGGCATCCACGTGATCGAGAGCAAGAACATCAAGGGCGCGCTCTACGGCGACCCGACGCAGCCGCGCTGGACGGTCGTGCTGGGCCGGAAGAAGTACCAGATTCTCAATCCGCTGGTGCAGAACCGGGCGCATATCAAGGCGCTGGCGGCGGCCCTCCGGCGGCCCGAGAGCCATTTTCACTCGCTGGTCTTCTTTTGGTCCGACGACTGCCGGCTCAAGACGCAGATGCCGCCGAACGTCCGCACCGAGGGCCTCTGCACGTACATCAAAAGCAAACAGGAGGTCCTGATCGCGCCGGAGGAGGTGCCCGATGTTGTACGCGCGATCCAGACGGCGCGCCTGCCTGACAGCGAAGCCACCGCGCAGGCGCATGTGGCGCAGTTGCAGGAGCGTTTCCACACCGCACACCGGGCCGGCGACGCGTGCCCGCGCTGCCCGGACGGGCGGCTCGTCCTGCGCACAGCCCGGGCGACAGGGAGCTCTTTCCTCGGCTGCTCGAACTACCCGCGTTGCCGGCACACCGAGCCGGTGTCGCCGGAATCGTGAGCGCCGGAGCGGGCACCGGGCATGGGCGCTCCTGTCGCATGGCGTATTGGTCCCGCAAGGGTAACGGATGGCGTCAACCAATAGTTGACGTGGCTTCCATGTCCGGAGGGGAAGGAGCATGTCAACTATTGGTTGACATGGAGTGGTGGGCGGCGGGCAAGGACGCCGAGGAGGAGGCGCCGGGACGGTGGCGAGCCGTTCGGCGGAGCTCACGACAGGCTGGGCTTCGAGTTCGTCGGACCAGCGCATCGGCCCTTCGACTGGCTCAGGGCGGGCTCCGCCTCCTTCGCCTCGATCCGCTGCGGCTCGGCAAGCGCACCTACTCTGTCTCGTAGACGCCGGGATCTTCCATCACCACCGAGATGTCCTTCTGCCCGTCGGGGGTGAACGGCTCCAAGGTGAAGCCGTCCTGCAGCCGGATGGCGCGGAGATGCGTGCGGCCTTCTTTGCGGAGCGTGGCGCAGTACTGGTACATGGTCTCCGCGTCGTCGGTGATCAGGTATCCGAGATTCCGGGCGTGGGCGTGGCCGATGATCTTCAGGTCGTCCTTCAGCGACTGGCGGTCGCTCTCCGCGCCCTTGTGCTGCCTGAAGTCGAACGTTGCGGCGGCGATGGCGTCCTCGTGGTTGAAGGGAAGCTGGACGAGTTGCTCCAGCGGCAGGGTGGCGAACGCCTGGCGCACGCAGAATTCGGACACGACGATGGCCGAGAGCATCATCGGCATCCGCTCGCGGAGGAAGTGCTGGAAGAACTGCTTGGCGACGGCGTGCCGCGCGCGCCGCGGGTCCGCGAGGGTGATCAGGTAGCTCGTGTCGAGCAGCACCGCGTCGCGCATGGCTTATCCTCGTTGCTCGCGCACCCACTGCGCGGCGTCGGGCACATCGGCCCAGGCCTGCGCGCCGGCCGCGGTCATTCGCGCGAAGGCGGCTTCGTCGAACTCGGGCTTGTAGGCCATGAATTCCAAAAGGCGGAGCTTGCGCAACGCCTGGGTGCGCTGGTTCCGTTCGGCGGAGATGCGCAGCAGTTTCTCGCGGAAGAGCGGGTAGGCCTCGGCCTTGAGCTGTTCTGGCGACACGGCGACGATGACGCTCTCCTTCCGGTCGCGCAGGCGGACGTGTATGTTGGTCTTCTCGCCGCCGGCCTCGCGCACCTCGCCGAGCAACAGGAGTTCCACGGCCACCCAGCGGTCTTCGGCGGAACGGCGCAGGGGCGTGTTCGCGTCGATCGTGAGTTCGCGGATGCGCGGATTCGGACCTTGGGGACGGATGCGGTAGACGAGTCCCTGTTCGAAGGCCGCGCGTTTCTGC
>JACCEE011984386.1_pt1 | contig 10827 bp, 9 predicted proteins | sample 7449931 | NCBI WGS metagenome assembly JACCEE01 (sample SAMN15323457, study PRJNA562643) | freshwater metagenome | isolation source: river surface water | place: USA:Blue River Watershed | collected 2017-08-19 | reverse complement strand
TGAGCACGAACTTCACTTGCACTTGGGCCTGTGTATGTAAATGCACCAGTTGCACTATCATAGCTAAAGCTGCCGTCACCGCCAGCATCAACTGCACTTACGCTATCACGAGCACGAGTCTGTGTGAAGTATAAATTAGTAGCACCTTCGCTTACGTCATCAGTAGTTTGGCTGCTCAAACTGAATGTAAATTCTCCAGTTGTGCTGTTATAATCTAAAACGCTTGTGTTATCAGAAGTTAAGCTAACTGCTGAACGAGCACGTGCATCTGTAAAGTATAGGTTAGTTTCTTCGCTAACACTATCTGTACCGAAACTTACGCTTCCGCCTAAGCTAACAGAAGAACCGTTAACTGTAACACTGCTATTTGTTAAGCTGCTATTTGGAATACCAGATAAGCTAATAACACCAGTTGAGTTATCGTATTGAGCACCAGTAGCAGTATCTGCACTGATATGAACACGAGTTTCACTTGCATCTGGGCCAATATAACTGATTACACCTGTTGCACTGTCATAACTTAAACTGCCGTCGCCGCCTAAATCGCTAACACTAATAGCGTTACGATAGTTTGTGTTTGTAGGACCTGTGTATGTAAATACGCCAGATGTGCTGTTATATGCAAAATCACCGTGACCGGAATCTTTAACTGCACTTACTGCTTGACGATAGTCTGCACTTGTAGGACCTTCGTAATCAAACACGCCAGTAGAACTGTCATATGTTAAATCACCGTCACCGGAACTGTGAGTAGCACTTACGCTATCACGAGCACGTTGAGTTGTAAAGTATTGATTTGTAGAGCCTTCGCCTACATCATCTGTACTTGGTAATGCAACGTCTAAAACGCCTGTAGCGTTACTATAAGTTACAATGCTCCATGCACTGTCTAAACTAATAGCTTCACGAGCACGAGCATCTGTAAAGTATAGATTAGAAGTACCTTCGCTTACGTCATCAGTAGTTTGGCTACCTAAGCTGAATGTAAATGTGCCGGTTGTACTGTCATAGCTTAAAACATCTGTATTATCAGAAGTTAAACTAACTGCACTGCGAGCACGAGCGTTTGTAAAGTATAGGTTATTAGAACCTTCATTTACGCCGTCTGTTGTTGGTGTAGAATAGCTAAAGTTACCTGTTGCACTGTTGTAGCTAATATCACCACTAGCACTTACTGCATCACGGACACGAGCATTAGTGAAGTATAAGTTTGCACTACCTTCATCAATTGCGTCAGTGTTCGGAGTAACAAATGTAAATACACCTGTTCCGCCGTTGTAAGCTAAAATGTTGCTGTCATCTGTAGTTAAGCTAACTGCATTGCGAGCACGCTCTTGACTAAAATATAAGTTAGTAGAACCTTCATCAACGTTGTCGGTATCTAAAACAACATCATGTTCTTGTCCGTTAACTGTCCAAACGGCAGCTTGTGTGCTAATAACACCAGTGCCGCTATCATAAGCGATATTAGAACCATTACTTAAACTGTTACGAGCGCGAGCTGTTGTAAAGTATAAGTTTGTTTGACCTTCGACGATCTTGTCTGTGTCAGGAGTTGTAAAAGTAATTTCACCAGTAATAGCACTATAAGAAATAATAGTACCATCGTCGCTGTTCATGCTAATGCTGTTACGAGCACGACTTTCGCTAAAGTATAGATTTGTACTACCTTCTAAAATGCCGTCACTTGTTGGGTGAACGTATGTGAATTGACCAGTTGAGAGATCATAGCTTAATACTGTTGTGTTGTCACTAGCTAGGCCAATGTCACTACGAGTACGAGCTGTTGTATAGTATAGATTTGTGCTACCTTCGGTAACATCGTCTGTACTATAAATCATCTGGTCGTCGATGGCTTCATCGACGTACTGCTTAGTTGCAGCACTTAAGTTTTGAGTAGGTGTTCCACTTAAAGTTAGTTCACCTGTCATTGCTACGCTACCATCTAATGGTACTTTAGTAGCAATACTATTAGTAACAGTAGTAGCAAAGTTTTCATCATTGCCGATAGCTGCTGCTAATTCGTTTAATGTGTTTAACAGATCAGGACTAGAGTCAATCAATTCTGCAATAGCTGTTCTAACGAACGCTGTACTTGCTAATTGAGTGGTATTAGTTGTTTGTTCTGCCGTTGGCGCGGTTGGGGTACCGCGTAGGTCAACGCTATCTATAATAGAACTTGACCTGGCTTTAATTAATGGCATGTTTTATCCTCATTAATCGAGCTTCTAATGAAACTCACTGGGACTGATTAGTGTCTGTTCCCAAAGACGATGCTAACTCGCTTAGAGTATTAAGTAACTCTGGCGCTCCGTTAACTAAATTGCTAACTTCTTGCTGCACAAATGCAGTAGTTGCAATTTCGCTAGAAGAATTTGATGCTGTCGGAACTCCGCCCAAATGGACACTATCTATAATAGAACTTGACTTTAATTTAATTAATGGCATCTCTTACTCCTTGGCATTTTTAAATTTGGTGCCGCCAATATGAGAATATTAAAAGACTAGTAACCAATAGTTTTTGGCTACGCTAACAGAACCATTGCTGGCTGTTACTGTGATTTCGTATCGACTAGGACTACTGTTATTGGGAGCAGTTCCTACGATACTATTGCCGCTTGCTGATAACCAGCTAATTGCAGCTTCCCCGGCATAAGCAGGGCCGATTGTTATATCTGTAACATTATTTACCGAAATAGGAAAATTAATGCTATCTCCACCTCTAAAACGTCCAATATAAGACGTACTGTCTAAAAACTGCGGCTTGTTTGCACCGTAGTTAATTAATTGTTTGTAAACGATTTCGTTTCCGCTTGTATCTATCAGCGTTAAGTCTTGAGTTGTTGACCATGTCGTTCCAAATACTTGACTAGTCTCTACCATTAGTTGCATTATGCTTTCTGTAGGATAATCTATTCTAGTAATTACTCTATCGCCAATCTTAGCACCTGTACCAAATGCAATGTCAGTAGCAACTATAGATATAGTAGTATATGCACCGATTGTGCTGTAAGATATGTCTCGTATTTTCGGACGAGGTCTATCACTAGTTGTACTGCTTCTAAAAATACGTACCTGAATCCTATCACCAGACTCCGGTGCTTCGTCAAATGTTAGCGTCACACCGTCTGTAATCGTATAGCTGTAGTAAGGTTCTTGTGTAATGCCGTTGATGGAAACTACTAATAAATGCGGGCTACTAACACTTGTTTCGATATCAAATTCCAATGTCGATCCATCGCCTGTAAAATATCTAGTAATGGGTGCTAGGCTATTTGTTTGATTTCTAAATTGTCCAAATGTAGTATCATAAACTAATAACTCGCCTGTTACAGGATTAGCAATAGTTACATCTGTTAAATTATCTAATGCAAGATTGGAAATTAAATCAGTAATGCTCGAGCTAGAACTTCCTATGCGTCCGTCGACATATTCCTTGTTAACTAAAAGTTTCCATGTATTACCATCATGATATTCAGGGTTTGCTAAGTCTGAAGCATATCGTAGCAGACCTTCTGTTCCAGCAGGTCGTTGCAATTCATCCCCTACAGGTAACTTTAACGCTCCTGAGGTATTAACTTCTAATACACCACTTTCAGGTGTTAGTGTTTCTGTTTGATGATTTATTTTAATTGCCATATTATACTGCTACAACGTCTACGACGGCTGTCCAACTTACTGTATCGTCTGCTACTCCGAAACATTCTACAAATAATTCGCCAGAAGAGTTAAATGAAATAGATGGATCAGTAAATCCAACCGAATCAACGTAAGTGTTAACTACATATCCACTTATAGTCGTTGTACCTTCTATGTAACAACCTTTAATTTCATATGCTGCCGAATTGTCTGTGCCGCGGCCTATTACATAAGCTGTAAAGAAAACTGTTGACACAACGGAAAAATTTTCATTGTCTCTATTTTTTAGAACTGCTGACGTAACTCCGTCAGTTGTACCTGTAAGAGCAAGTCGTACGTTTTTAAGTCCGATTTTAAAACTATCTGTAGTAGTACCGTGTAACTTAGTGAATAAATCAGACATTATTTGTTCCAGCTTTCGAGAATCATTTCTTCTAATGTATTTATTATACTTTTACCAGAGGGTGCTATTGTCCATTTTTTTAACGGGCACTCTGAACTTGCAAATGTTGCTTTGGCAGGCATATAACATCCACACTCGGTGCAAGTTTCAAATTTTTTAGAAAAAGATTTGCAAGTTTTACAAATATTAAGACGCTGTTGTTTTATTTCGAAGTCTACTGTTTTGAACATGTTAATATTTATAAACAACAAAAGGACCTTGCGGTCCTTTTGTTTAATGGTATAGTACCAAGGATACTATTAAGCGTACTTAACAGAACCCATAGCAATCTTACCTAGGTAATCAGCAGCGTTACCTAAGCTAGAAGCTGTGTTTGTTAACTCAACATAACCATAACGTGTCATGAAGCTAACTACAGGTTCCATTGTAGCTGGGTCTAGAACAACACCAGAGCTCATCAATGGGATATATGGGCAGTAGAATGCTGCTGCGTCCATTTCGTTAGGACCCTTATAACCAACTAAGATTGGAGTTGTAGCATCAGCGTAGCTGTCTACGTAAACACGAACGCTGCTGTTTAATGTACCAGCAAATTTTGTGTTTGTAGGAGCTTCGAAAGTACCTTCTGTAGTACGAGCAAACGCACTAGTTGTAGCACTTTGTAGAACTGTCAATGCTGTTGGGCTAACAACAACATAGTTACCAGCGCCACGACGTGTACGTTGAGCGATCTTGTTAGCAACATCATTGATCATGATAGCTAATGTAGCGTGCTGGTCACCAACATAAGTTGCTGTACCAGTGAAGCTTGTACCACCTAGACCTTGGTCGAATGTGTGGATAGCTGTACCGCTTAGAGCACGTAGTTTACCTAATAGCTCTTGATCGATTTCAGCAGTGATTTCTTGTGCTAGAGCAGCCATGATTTCTGCTTCAACGTCCAAACCGTGCATAGCTTGAGCGTCTTGAGCAGCTTCAAAAGTCCAGCGAGCAGACATCTTACGTGTCTTAGCTTCGACTGTTTGCTTTAGAATTTGGATGCTTAGTTTCTTACCAACTTCGCCTTCCATGCTAGCTGTAGCTACACCACCTGGATTGCCAACATCACCGTTACCGCTGTATGCTTTAGCAATGTTGAATGGGCTTAGAGCTTCGCTACCTGCTGTAACACCAGCGGCAGTTTCAGCATAACGAACACGTAGAGTATGGATTTGACCAACTGGACCTGTCATAGGCTGAACACCAACGATTTCGTTAGCGATAACTGTAGGCATAACACGACGGATAACAGGTAAAATTACCTTGTTTAAAACCGCGATGTTACCGCTTTGTGTGGCACCTGCACTAGCAGATTCCATAATGTTTTTCTTTGTGTTTTCTAACACAGATTCCATGACAGCCTTACGGTTGCCATTTAGCCCTTCTAGTAGAACGTCTTTAGTAGCAGTCCAATTTTGGGCTTCGAAAAGTTTCTCAGACATAGTAGTCTCCTTTAATTATTACTTTCCAATACCGGCTAATTTTCTTAGTGAGATTATGTCTGCTGGTGCAGCGTCTTCACTAGAAGTTTTGTTGCCTGTTATCGCAGTCTTCTGCGATGTTGCACTTTCAGAAATAACAGATTTGCCTGTTGGCTTCGCTGCTGTTTCATTCAATACAGCTGGTAGATATTTGTTGTATGATTCACGTAGGCTTTCTGTTTTAGTTGTCTTTAACAGATCTTCCATGATATCACGTTTCTCTTTACCAAGAGGTGCTACCAACTCTTGCATAATTGCTTGACGCTTTACAGTGTCTTCGGCAATACGAATTTTTGCGGCTGCTTTTGCAATTTCGGCATCCTTACTTTCAACTAGCTTAGTTGTTTCATCTAGTTTAATAGTTAGAGCACTTAATTTGTCACCAAGTTGTTTAACTTGTGTGCCATCAGCAAATCCACTTGCCATAAACTCAGCAGCAAATGCTTCCATGATCTTGCGACCGAAAGCGTTTTCACGGCTAACTTGAATATCTTCACGTAGCTGGGTGATTTCTGTGCGTAGAGTTTCTGTTAAAAGTTTTTCTGCTTTAACGGCAGCTTCTTTAATGAATTTTGCTTTTGCATCAGCAATAACTTTGCGACCTTCTTTTACTAGGTCGACACGAGCCTTAACTAACTTGTCTTCATCTTCTTTCAACTCACGTAGTTCGTTGCTTAGTTTCTTAAGAGCAAATTCTTCAAGTTTTTCAAAGTTTGTTTTCTGAGCATTGCGGTCTTCTCTAAGTTCTTTAACTTCCTTAGCTAGTTGTTCCATAACAAACTTGTTTAATAGTAGAGCATGTTCTTTAACTTGCTTCTTGTAAGAAACTTTCGCTTCAACAAGACCGCGTTTGTCAATAGACAACTCTTCTAGTTCTTTACGGATAGCTTCAGAAATCATTTTGTCAGCAGCTTCTACAATAAGACCTTTGTCGTGTTCATAGCGTTGGCTGAATTCTTCACGTAAAGTAGCTTCCACTTCTTCACGTAAAACTCTAGCTTGACTTTCCCACGCCTCTTGTAGTTGGCTTTGGACTTCCTCAGATAAAACCCCAGTACCGAATAGTTCTTTAATTCCGCTCATCTTAGTCCCCTTATTTTTTATTTAGGTTATTGATGAACCTGAGAACCTCTTCCTTGAGGTATTTTTGTGCAGTAGCGTCATATTTAACAGCACCAGCAACGTCCATAAGGGCGTTACGTCTACGATCCATCATTACACGTTCGTAGATAGCTTTTGGATATGCACTCGGAGCACTCGGTTGTGCCACGATATCAACCGTGACAATTTCAAAATCAGTAACGCCACCAGATTCATTGACGTTACCAGAACCCCTACTAGAAACACCTAGCTTAACACCACTCTCTAAAAGAGTTTTTACGATGTTACCCATTGGTGTAGGTAGGATTTTTAGCTTACCAATACCGTTGTTTTCATTCATGTACATATTAGTAATCATATGACTAACACGGTCTAGGTTAACTTGAAGGTCATCAGGGTGATCGGCTTCACCGAGTACACTGTAACCATTTTTAATTTTTTCAGCAATGACATTACATGCCTTGGCAATTTCGTTAACGGGGTAAACACGTTGGTTTTGGTTTTTAACCCCGCCTTGAATAAAAATACCTTCCATGTAGAGATCCTTGCCACCGCTGGCATTTTCGATCAAGTTAGTACGAATACCAGCTTGGTCGTAAGTAAGAGCTTCTACTAATGGTAAAGCCATGTTATTAAGCCTTTGCTACCGGACTAGTTTTGTTGCTAGCTGCATCGCTGTTCTTTGGAACAGAAACGCTCTTTTGTGCAGGAGCTTTTGCATTACCAACTTTGTTTACGTTGCCCATATCGTCGGTTTTGCTGCTTGGAGTTGCCATACCAGCACCTGCTTCGCCTGTAAACTTAACAGCCTTAGCACCATTTGCACTGATCTTAGCACCGTTGCTTACTGGGCTTTTTGTGTTTTGACCGTCATCACCTGGTGTTGGTTTGGAAACAGCCTTTAAGCTAACGCTTTCACCCATAGCTGCAAATTCGTCATCAGCTGGAACTTCTGCATCTGCTGCTGGTTCTTCAGCACCTTCACCGCCCATTAGGTCAGCAAAAATTGCTTTTAGATCAGCTAATGCATCATCAACTTTTTGTAGAGCTTGTTCAGCATCGCCTTCGGCGCCGGCTTCAGGAGCAGCACCTTCCTCGTCACCGATAGCTAGATCAGCAGTTGCTTCATCTTCGCTTGGCTCTTCTGCACTCATAGGATCTTCTTCCTCATCGCCTTCAGCTTCGCCGAATAGCTGCTCGTCTTCTAGATCCATTTCGTCTTCGATAATTTCGTCTTCAAAATCGGCACCAGCGGCTCCGCCGATACCTTCTTCTAAGTCTTCTTCAGAATCTTCTTCTGCTGCTTCGTCAAATTGACTTAGCTCTTCATAAATGCTTTTGCCTTTTGCAACAAAGAATTGGTGTAGCAACTCGCTTGCACGGTCCTCTTCCTTATTAATCAAGGCCTCTAATACTTGTTCTAATGTATGTTTAGACATTGTGTTCTCCTTTGGCCAAAGTGGTTTGTCTGTAATATATTTACAGATTTATTTAAAATAATATTTATAATGGCATTAAAAACGCAGTTTTCTCTAAGAAATTAAGGTTAAGTATGCTAGATTTACATTGCCGCAGGGCGTTGATAAATTTTAGAATACAATTCTTTACGTTTTTCCATTTCTAATTTGCGAATTTCTCGCATTTTTCTTAGCTTACCTAAGTGCTCAAGTGTTAGTCTAGGACGGCGTGTATCCATCTTTTTTGCTTGAGCATGTTCATTTTCGGCAGGGTCTTGGTGCCCTAATCTTACTTCATTAAGTCGCACTTGCTGGTCCTCCTGGTGCTGTTGGAGCAGGTGCAGGAGCACCTCCTAATGGGCTAGGAGCTTCTGCTCCCGGTGCTGGCGGGGCTTCTTGGCTTAAATCACCTAGCTGCCCTAGATCATCTTCAGTAGGACGTTGAATGCCTAGACTGTTTAAATCGCCACCGGCTAATGCTGCATCAGCTTCAGTGGAAGAAACTGCACCGTCTGGGTTTTCTTCTTGCCACATAGTTTCATTTTCTACAAGCTCTTCGTCTGTTAAGCCTAAGTACTTTTTCAGTACAAAACGTCTACTCAAATAAGCAACTTCGCTTAGTTGTCCAAACACTGCTGCACGAGCATTATTGACTTCGATTTCTCTGTATTCGCTAAAGCTCTGCGGAGGTAGGAAGTTAAGTTTAAATGTACTAGAATCTAATTCAATGCCTTTTTTCTTTAAGAACATTTTGAATTCTTTATCTAACGGTCCTACGATTAAGTTTTGTAGTCTTTGGCAATACTTGTTAAAACGGTATTCCTGAATAAACGCTGTACCAACTCTGCCGTCATTATAAACTGCCGTTCCATCATCTGGACCTGATGGCATATAGCTACTAGGAATACGTAGTGCTCGCATCAACTTGTTAGTAAAATACTTTAAGTCATCGATTTGGCCCAAATTGTCGCCGCCTGGCAATACTTCAACTTTAGAGCCACGACCTTCTGCTGTTTGAGCAAAGAAGTAGTCTTCTAGCATGCTTAATGGATTGTAGCTGCTGTCCATAATACTAGTGCCGCCGCCTGTTCTACTAGGAATACGGCGTTGGTGGATTTCGTTTTTAACACGCTCAACAAAGCTCATAGCCATGTTAGCAGGCATGTTACCTACGTCGATATAAAACACACGGCGTTCAGGAGCACGTTGCACGCGATAGATAATAATACTGTCTTCTAGCAAACTCTTTTGTTGATAAACTTTGTAAACAGCTTCTAATATACTAGTACCAAATGGGTAGTTAACATCCATACCTTCACTTAAACTCAAGTGAACAACGTGACTGGCATTAACTGGAGTTTCTGCTTGATTACTATTAGTTCCAGCTGCTTGCGGGCTAGCAAATTGTGTAAAAGCAGTTTTAGAAAATTGAGTGGGACCAAAATTGTTATCTGTAATTAAAGGATCAGACGCAACTTTGTCGACAACATCTAAGCTAATGTTCTTCATGATAAACTGCTCAACTTCTTTGCCTTTGGCTTCGTTGATGATCAATTTACTTACATCTTCTGCACTTACATAATATAATTCATATGTTTCAGGATCACGTATAAAGAACTGATCGCCATACTTTAATGCATTACGGACCATACGCCATATACGTTTGTTCCAGTCATTAATCATACACCATTGACGTAAACTTCTTGTCAATACGCTAACTTCTGCATCAGTTGGTTCGTTAAAATGTTCAATAGTAAAAGGTAAATTACTTTCAAAATCAAACTGAGTGCAAAACTCCGCAACAGTATCTAATGCAGCATTAACTTCGCTATCTGCATCCATGATTTCATATTGGCCGTAACGGTCAACACGGTTTGGGGCACCGGTATATACGTCCTTTAGCCAACTGCTAAATTTAGTATTGGTGCCGTTATGTGCAGAAGTGTTACTACGAGATTTGGCAATCTCGTTAGCAGTCTGCGGTATTTGGAAATGTTTTCTCCAGCTCATTTATTTTATCCTGTAGTGTATTTATAAAGCATTATTAAGTATTGAACTGTAAATTGCTAATCTTACGTTCTGTACTAGCTTGATAACTTACACCTCTAGCACTTATTTGGTTACTATAACCGCTTTCTTCTCTAATAGCTCTAAGTTCTTGTAGCATTTGTTGGCTTTGGGCAAGTGTATCTTTATAGTCTTTTTCTGCTTTTTCTGCTGCACTTAGTTGTTCTTTTTGTAACTCATCTTTAGCAGATTGCTCATCTTTGTTTCCAAAGAATTTTTCAAATCCGCCATAAATTCCGCCGAGTACTGCACCTGCTATAGCTCCTTTTGGACCAAGCATCATTCCCATTGAGCCCCAGCTTGCTGCTGTGCCTAGAACTCCTAATGCTTTTCCTGCTGTAGTATCTTCTCCTACTGCACCTGCTGCTGCATTTGTTAAGCCGCCAACAACAGCGGCTGCACCCAAACCCTTAACTACTCGTCCGGCTACTTTCCCAGCTTTTGATTTAGTAGACGTGTCATACCAGCCGCCTACCGTTTGTCCTGCTCGTTTGCCGGCGTCGTATGGATTGGATTTGATATTATTAATTGTTGCAGATAGCTTTATTGCTGCTGCTTGCAAATTTTTAAAGGATGAAGCTAAGTTTCCAGATGCAAATGTTAAAAGTTTGTACATACCAACTGCGCCTACTATAACTGC
>JACCEE010697072.1_pt1 | contig 10832 bp, 8 predicted proteins | sample 7449931 | NCBI WGS metagenome assembly JACCEE01 (sample SAMN15323457, study PRJNA562643) | freshwater metagenome | isolation source: river surface water | place: USA:Blue River Watershed | collected 2017-08-19 | reverse complement strand
TAGTTCCCAGTTATATCTATCTTCTTTTGAGTTAAAATCTACTGGACAGCCTCGTCCAAAATCTTCAACTTCTACAGTGCCATCTTTATATTTTGTTACTATTATTTTATCTCCATGTCCTGAGCGTGCTTCGTCAATAGAATTTGATATTATTTCAAATATAGAATGTTCACAACCTTCTATACCATCTGAACCAAATATTACCCCTGGTCTTTTTCTAACTTTATCAGGACCTTTTAACATCGTAATGCTTTCATTACCATAGTGTTTTGATTTAGCCATAATTTATAAAAACAGGAGCTGAAAACAACTCCTATTTACAGATTCACCTCTAATTTTTTTTTATTTTTTTATGAATTTTAAAGCAACCCAATCTTCTTCTTCAAAAGTTTCTGTTAGGTTAAAATTTATTGATAAATGAGAAATAACTTCGTCTTTTCTCTCGGAAATAATTCCAGAAACAATAAGTATGCCATTGTCTTTTAGGAAATTTTTAAATAGATTGTTCATAGCGATTAAAACGTCGGAAACAATATTTGCAGTTATCATATCAAAATCAGTGTCTATTTTAGATACCAATTCATTATCGTTTAATATATTTCCATAATAGGCAGTATATTTTTCTCTATCTATATCATTTTTTAATGCATTTTCAATAGCTGTTTTAACAGAATTCTCCTCAATATCTATTGCAGTGCAGCTTTTTGCACCTAATAAAATAGATGCAATTGATAAAATTCCGCTACCACAACCTATATCAAGAACTTTATCATCTTTATTTATATTTTTTTCAAGTATTTCTAAACATAATTTAGTAGTATGATGTTGGCCACTACCAAAGCTAGAAGCAGGGTCTATTTCTAAAATAATTTTTTTTGATATATCTTCGCTCAAGCTTTCCCAACTAGGTTTGACAATTAGATTTTCACCAATATGCAAAGGTTTAAAATATTGCTTCCAGTTATTTGCCCAGTCCTCTTCACATACATTTTGAAGTTCTATTTCCAAACGACCAAATTTTTTATCCAAATCTTTTATGGAAAGCTCTTTTAACATAGCTTTAAGAGCAATTAGCATTTCATTGCCCTGTGAATTTTCAGGTACATAAACTGTTATACAAGTCTCACAGTCGGAAAGTTTCATTAAATCTTCGTCCAAATAATCCCATTTGCCATCTTTGTTTTCTAAAAACTCATTGAAGTCAGCAGAGTCCTTTATTACAGCACCCTTTATTCCGATATCTAACAAATTTCCGCATATTAAATCAATGGCTTCTGTTGAAGTATATATATTAATTTCTATCCAATTCATAATTATAAATGTTCCTCCAAATGTTTTAATGTCTTTCTAAGTCCGTATTTAAATATATCATAAAAATAAAAAATTGTAAAGGGTAATAAATTGTATGTTTGTATTTAAAAAAACAAAAAAATTAGTGAGATAATACTTTATAAAGAACTATAAATGAGAAGATTTAAAATTCATATTCAAAATCTGAAAATAAACTAATAGTTTCAAAATTGAAATAAACAAACGTAAATAAAAAAAGCCCTTAGCAGTAATGCGAGGGCTTTTTTTATTTATACCAACTTGAAAATTTTACAAAACAAAAAAATATAAAAATACTATTTATTTTTTATTTTTATTATGTTATAATAAAAATGATTTGCTTATTTTAAGTAAAATTTTTATAATAAATTTGTAATAAATTTTGAAATTTTATGTAATTATAAAAAAATCAATGTTTATTTGTAAAATCAATGTAAAGTAATTGTAAAATAAAAATATGTACTTGTTTTTAATGACTTCAATTAGGAATAAGTGGTAACACGTAAAATTACTTACTGTTTTTTTGAAAATAATAATTTAATTGTCATAAGAATATAAATATTTATTTTTTGAAAGGTATATTATGAAAAATAAAATTTTTAAGATGACTGCGATTATAGTAACATCAACTCTAATTGTATTTTCGCTCATTATAACATATTTGCTGTATTTATTTTATAAAAATGAAGCTATAGTTCAACTAAAAAATATAGTGAATATAGTAATGGATCAAAATTATACTTATGAAGAATTAAATACAAAGTTAAAAGAAAATATAAACTATGATGTTAGGTTAACTATTATATTAGAAAATGGCGAGGTTGTTTATGACAATTATAGAGATGCAACTGAATTAAGCAATCATGCAAATAGAGAAGAAATGATTGAAGCTATAAAAAATAATAGTGGTGAATCTATAAGACATTCAGAATCTATAGGATATAATTCATACTATTATGCAGTTAAGAAAAATGATGAAATTTATAGATTTTCAAGAAAAGTAAATAGCATTTTCTCTGTTTTTTTTGGAGTAATACCTATTATTTTAACTGTAAATGTATTTATCCTTTTAATTACTTTGTTTTTTTCAATGAAGTTGTCAAACAAGTTGATGAAACCAATAAAAGAATTAGTAAAGAATTTGGATTTGTTAAATGATAGTTCAAACGAACTTACAAAAGTTGTTGAGGATTATGATGAACTTGTTCCAATTGCCGTCGCTATGGAAAATCTTTCCTCAAAGATAAAAAAATATATAATGAAAATAAAAAATGAAAAAGATACAATAAATATAATAACAAATAACATGCTGGAGGGTATGTTGATTATCGATAAAGAGTACAAAATATTACTGGCAAACAAAAGTGTAATTTCTATGTTTAATGAAAACTTCACATTTGATGAGGAAAAGGATTTGATGGAGTTAACTAGAAACATTCAGCTTTTAGAAGCACTTAAAAATATAGGCGAAAATAGCAATTCACAGTTATTAATTGAACAAAATGATAGACTTATAAGAGTTTATTTAAATAAGTTAAAATTTGCAAATGAATTTGGATATATATTGATCTTTGTTGATGTAACTGAACATATAAAATCCGAAAACATTAGAAGAGAATTTTCTGCAAATGTTTCACATGAACTAAAAACACCACTTACTACAATAAAAGGTTTTGGAGAAATGTTTGAGGCAGGAATGATAGATGATAAAAAAGATGTTATTAAGTATGGTTCTATGATAAAAAGAGAAAGTGAAAGACTTTTATTTTTAATAAATGATATTATGCGTATTTCAGAACTTGAAGAAAAAAAGAATTATATTTTTGAAACATTTAAGATTGTTGACATTACAAACAGCGTTATGGAAATACTAAGTAGCGTGGCAGACAAGAAAAATGTCACTATAAAAACACAGATTCAAGATATAATTATTAAGGCAAATGAAAAGTATCTTCAAGAACTTTTAATTAATTTGATTGATAATTCTATAAAATATAATAAACCTAACGGTGAAATATTCCTTAACATATATGAAGATGAAAAAAACGTAAATATAATTGTTGAGGACACTGGTATAGGTATAGAAGAAGAAGATAGAAGTAGAATTTTTGAACGCTTTTATCGTGCAGATAAAAGTCATTCTAAATTGATAGGGGGTACTGGATTAGGATTGTCAATAGTTAAACACATAGTTGCATATCATAACGGCAACATAAAGTTAGAAAGTAAATTAGGGGTGGGGACAAAAATTATGATAGTATTACCGAAAGCGATAGGTGATCATTAAAAAAATATACTTTATAAAATAAATATAATATGTTATAATAAAATAAAATTGTGATGATTTTATTTTATTCAAATATTTAAATTCAAATTATTTAAAGGAGAATAAGTATGGATATTTTCGCAGTTTTTACTCTAGTTGGAGGTTTGGCACTTTTTCTATATGGAATGAACCTAATGGGTGAAGGTCTTGAAAAATTGGCAGGAGGTAAGCTGGAAAAAATACTAGAAAAATTAACATCAAGCCCCATAAAAGGCTTAATGGTTGGATTAACTGTAACGGCGTTAATACAATCTTCATCAGCAACAACAGTAATGCTCGTTGGTTTTGTTAACTCAGGTATTATGAAACTAACTCAAGTTATTTCAGTTATAATGGGAGCAAATATAGGGACAACAGCTACAGCATGGATTTTGAGCTTGTCAGGTATAGAAGGAGATAGTTTTTGGGTAAACCTACTTAAACCATCATCTTTTTCTCCAATATTAGCTATGATAGGTGTTGTTTTAGTTGTATTTTTGAAAAATTCAAAAAAGAAAGATATAGGTATTATTTTAATTGGTTTTGCTATTTTAATGTTTGGTATGGAAACTATGAGCGGTGCTGTAAAACCTTTAAAAGATGTTCCTGAGTTTCAAGCTATATTCTTAAAATTCACAAATCCTATATTGGGTGTTCTAGTTGGGGCTATAGTAACAGCCATTATTCAATCATCATCAGCTTCTGTTGGTATATTACAAGCATTATCTCAAACTGGAAGTGTTAAATTTGGAGCCGCTTTACCTATAATTCTTGGACAAAACATAGGTACTTGTGTAACAGCTATTATTTCAAGTATTGGTGCAAATAAAAATGCTAAAAGAGTAGCTGTAGTACATTTATTTTTTAATATCATAGGAACATTTTTGTTTTTAGCGGTTTTTTACACCTTAAATGCTATAATTCATTTTGCATTTTTGGATGATACAGTGGATGGATTTAAGATTGCAGTTGTTCATACTATTTTTAATTTAACTACAACTCTTGTTTTATTGCCTTTTACTAAATTGCTGGAGAAAATAGCATATGCTGTAGTTAAAGATACAGGTGTGAAAGAAGAAATAAATATACTAGATGAACGTTTACTTAATACACCAGCTATTGCAATAGAAAATTGTCGTAATCATGCGATAAAAATGGCTAAAATATCAAAAGAAGCAATTGAAATGGCTATAGGACTAACAGAAAATTATGATGAAAAAATCGCAAATGATGTTTTGGAAAGAGAAAATATAGTTGATATATACGAAGATAAACTAGGAACTTATCTAGTTAAATTAAGTAGTAGAAGCCTTACAAATGAAGATAGCAAGGCAGTTTCAAGATTGTTACATGCTATTGGTGACTTTGAGAGAATAGCAGACCATGCAGTCAATATTTTAAATGTAGCAAAAGAAAAAAAAGAAAAAAGTCTTGCTTTTTCTAGCATTGCACAATCTGAACTTCAAATAATGACTAAAGCTTTAAATGAAGTTTTAGATATTACAATAGACGCTTTTGAAAAAAATAGCACAGAAATTGCAAGGACTGTTGAACCGCTAGAAGAAATTATTGATGAATTAAGAATGGAATTAAAACGCCGACATATACTTAGATTACAAAATGAAAAATGTACAATTGAATTAGGGTTTGTTTTTAGTGATTTCTTAACTAACTTAGAAAGAGTTTCAGATCATTGCTCAAATGTTGCTCTATATATAATTCAAATAAGTGATGATAACTTCAATACTCATAAATATATTGATAATCTAAAAAATTCAGGTGAAATTTATGGTGATAAATACAAACAATTCTCCAGTAAATATGCTTTGCCAAATTATGTTCAAGTAAAATAATAGGAGGATGAAAATGAAGTTAGTATATTGCGTTGAGGATGATGAGGGAATAAGGGAATTGGTTAGTTGTGCTTTGAAATCGGGCGGGTATGAACCAATTGGTTTTGGCACTGCAAAACAATTTTTTGACCAAATTCAAAAAGAACTTCCAGAGTTGATTATTTTGGATATAATGTTACCGGATGAAAGTGGCATATCCATTTTAAAAAAATTAAAGGGAAATACAGCATATAGTGAAATTCCAATTATTATGCTTACCGCAAAAACAGCAGAAATAGACAAAGTTGTTGCTTTAGAGACTGGAGCTGACGACTATATAACAAAACCTTTTGGTATAATGGAATTTTTATCAAGAGTGAAAGCGGTTTTAAGGCGTGTAAATAAAAATGAAGATAATAGTGACTCTATTTTTGTTTTAAATGAATTATGTGTTGATACACAGAAAAGAACAGTTTTATACAAAGAAAGTGAAATTCATTTGACTTTAAAAGAATTTGATTTGCTAGTGTACTTATTAAAAAATAAAGATCTAGTTGTAAGCAGAAGTGATATTCTTGAAAAAATATGGGGATTTAATTATCAGGGTGAAACAAGAACTGTTGATATGCATATTAAAACATTGAGACAAAAATTAGAGAATAGTGGATGTATTGATATGATACAAACCGTTAGAGGAATTGGATATAAAATTCAATAAAATTGGAGGCTTTAATTTGTTAACATTAGATAAAATTTATCATGCAAATTATGTGTTGAAATCTGTAGTTAGACAAACAAATTTAATATATGCTCCAGATATGGGAAAAGATTATGAGGTTTTTTTAAAACCCGAAAATCTTCAAATTACTGGTTCGTTCAAGGTTAGAGGGGCATACTATAAACTTTCACAACTAACAGATGAAGAAAAGGCTAAAGGAGTAGTTGCTTGTTCTGCAGGTAATCATGCTCAAGGTGTTGCGTTGGCAGCTAAGAAAAATAATGTTAAGGCTGTTATTTGCTTGCCAGATGGTGCACCTATATCAAAAATTGAAGCTACAAAATCATATGGAGCAGAAATATGTTTGGTTGAAGGTGTATATGACGATGCTTACGCAAAGGCTTTAGAATTAAAAGAAGAAAAAGGGTACACTTTTGTTCATCCTTTTAACGATGTAAATGTTATGGCTGGGCAAGGTACTATTGGTTTAGAACTTTTGGAACAGCTTCCAAATGTAGATGCTATAGTGGTTCCAGTTGGTGGTGGAGGATTAATTTCAGGTCTTGCATATGCTGTAAAAACTTTAAATCCAAACATCAAAATTTATGGAGTTCAAGCCTCAGGTGCTGCTAGTATGTATAATTCTATAAATGATAATCAAATTAAAAAATTATCAAATGTATGTACAATAGCAGATGGAATAGCAGTAAAAGAGCCTGGTGATTTAACATTCGATTTATGTTGTCGTTATGTGGACCAAGTTGTTACTGTAAATGAAGATGAAATTTCAGCAGCGATTTTACATTTGATAGAAAATCAAAAACTCATTTCAGAAGGTGCAGGAGCTGTTAGTGTAGCCGCAGTTTTATTTGATAAAATACCTATGAAAAAAGGTGAGAAAGTTATTTGTCTTGTGTCTGGTGGTAACATAGATGTAACTATTTTATCTAGAGTTATAAAAAGAGGATTAATGAAAGCAGGACGTTCATGCTTGCTTAATATAGAGTTGATAGACAAACCAGGACAATTGCAACTTGTGTCTACTATTATTTCAAAATTTGGTGGAAATATTATTTCTATTCACCACGAAAGATCAAATGAAGGAGATATATCTGGTTGTTTTTTAAGAACTATGCTTGAAACTAGAAATTATGAGCAAATTGAAAATATTAAAAGAAGCTTAAACGAAGCTGGCTTTAAAATAATGCCATAAAGGAGTTAAAATACAAATGGAAAAAATTTATACAAATAAAGCACCTGAGGCCATAGGACCTTATTCACAAGCTATAGTATGCAACGGAATGGTGTATACATCTGGACAGATAGCTATAAATCCTGCGACAGGTCAGGTAGAGGCTGAAACAATAGAAGGACAAACTTATCAAGTGATAAGTAATTTAGAAGAGGTTTTATCTGCTGCAAATACTTCAATAGAAAATGTAGTAAAGACCACTTGCTTTTTAAAGGAAATGTCTGACTTTGCAGCATTTAATTCTGTTTATGAAAAGTTTTTTGTGAATAAACCAGCTAGAAGTTGTGTTGCAGCAAAAGAACTTCCTAGAAATGTTTTAGTTGAAATTGAAGTAATAGCCATAGTAAAATAAAAATCAAATAACCAAGTAATATTGTTAATATTCAGCCTATAAAGGTAAATAGGGCGGAGATATTTTACCGAAGGTCCAGGGCGACTCCGCAGAGTCGAAACTCCCAGAAAACCGTAAACTTTATATGGCTGAATAGTAACATATAATAAAAATAATATTTTAATATGTTGAAAAATTATTGACTTGATAAATAAAACATGGTATAATTATTTTTGTTTTTACAATATTTTATTAAATATGGAGAGCTGTCCGAGAGGTCGAAGGTGCGAAACTCGAAATTTCGTGGCGGTGATGAGCTGCCCAAGGGTTCGAATCCCTTGCTCTCCGTCTTTTTAAAAATTTATTACCCTCGTATCTAGGTTTTAACTGGCCTATTTATAAGGGTGATTTTTTATTGGGGAATTTACTATTCATAGACTAAAGGTAAAGTTTACGGATTTGCAAGAATTTCTACTCTGCGGAGTCGACCGGGCTTTCTGGTCGCCCTGGACCTTCGGTAAAATATTTTTTTCTTATATATATGGTTGAATAGTAAATGGAAAAATATAATTTTATTAAATAACATTATTTGATATTGACTTTTGTTTTTTTTAGTGTTATGATTAATAAGAATGATTATGGGCGAAACCGAGTGTTCGCCCATAATCTATGTGTTATAAGTGTAATTTTATTTAAAAATGCTACTTTTGATGTAATATCAAATTGATATTTGTTTAGATATACTGAATGAGATCTTTATATTAATCTTTGAGAGTTTATACTTTCGTTTTTAAAGATGGTTTATATGCTAGAAATTTTGAAACATTTAAGTTTTATCATATTGTTTAGTTTTGTTCCATTCCAAAAAAAAGTTTAGCATGGTTAGTAAATTTGAATATTTACGCATTTATGAAATTACCTTAATTTGAAATTGGAATGTAGAAAGGATATTATATGAAATTTAATGAATTAGAATTATCAGCAGAAGTATTAAGAGCTATTGAGGAAATGGGGTTTACAGAATTAACGGAGATTCAAGAAAAAGCTATACCGTTAATTGCAAAAAAGGTTGATGTTATTGGTCGTTCAAATACTGGAACAGGAAAAACAGCGGCTTTTGGAATACCAGCTATTGAAAGTATATCAAAAGAAGCACGTACACCAGAAGTACTTATTTTATGTCCAACAAGAGAACTTGCAATGCAAGCTTGTGAGGAAATAAAGAAGTTTTCAAAATATATGACATGGATTAGATCATCCGCCGTATATGGTGGAGCAAGTATGGAAAAGCAAATTATGGAACTCAAAAGAGGTGCAAATATTGTAGTAGGAACACCAGGAAGAGTTATGGACCATATAAGAAGAAGAACACTTAAGTTGCAGGATTTAAAAATGATTATCCTTGATGAAGCAGATGAAATGTTGAACATGGGCTTTAGAGAAGATATAGAAAGTATTCTTTTAGATGTTCCAGAAGAAAGACAAACCATTCTTTTTTCAGCTACTATGCCTCCAGCAATATTGGCAATTACAAATCAGTATCAAAATGATCCAACAATAATAACAATAATAAATAAACATAGAACAGTAGATACCATAGAACAGTTTTATTTTGAAGTACCTTCACATAAAAAATTAGAAGCACTACAGTTACTACTATTAGCTTATGAACCAAAAGCATCAATGATTTTTTGTAACACAAAAAAGATGGTTGATGAGCTAACTGAAGCTTTGTGTAATAAGGGATTAAGAGCAATAGGAATACATGGTGACATGAAACAAGCTCAAAGAACTCATGTTATGGAAAGATTTAAAAATGGTAAAGTAAATATACTAATAGCTACAGACGTTGCGGCAAGAGGTATTGATGTAAGTGGAATAGATGCTGTTTTTAATTTTGATTTACCACAAGATAATGAATATTACATCCACAGAATAGGAAGAACTGGAAGAGCGGGAAAATCAGGTACTGCATATACTTTAGTAAATAGTAGAAAACAAGTTTATGACGTAAGAGCTTTATCTAAGTATATAAAGGCTGAAATAATCGAAAAGCAATTTCCAGTAAAAGAAGACATAATTGGTAAAAAATTAGAAAAAATAAGTGAAAAAATAAATATTTCTTTAGAAAATGAAATAAAAGATGAAACTAAATTAGTTATCAGCAAATTGCTCGAACAGGGTCTAACATTAGAAAAAATAGCTGAATCTTTAATTAATTTAAAAGTTCAAAAAGAATTAAAGCATATACCAGAAATAGATCAGGAGTTATTTAAAAAGACTTATGTTGCACCTAAGAAGGGTGAGACTCGTAGTAAAGGAACAACAGTTAAAGTTGATATTTCACTTGGTAGAATTCATAAAATAGCACCTAATTTTATCTTGGGAGCATTAGTTGAGTCAACAGGACTTTCAGGAAAAAGTTTTGGTAAAATAGATATTTATGATAAATATACAACTGTAGAAGTTTCAGAGGGTGAAAGTGAGCACATAATTAATTCAATGAATGGTAAAAAAGTAAATGGTAAAAAAGCTATTGTAAAATTATGTGATAAAGTTGAAAAGATAACTACAAAGCATTATGTGGATAAAAAACCTAGAGCACCATATAGAGAAAGAGATAGTAGAGACAGCAGAGATAATAGAGAAAATAAAAGTGTAAGAAGTAAGAGTTATAGCAAAAAGCCAGTTATAATTTAATTAAATATAAAAAAAATCGTTATAAGTAGAGGAGAATTTTATAATATGAAAAAAAAGGTTGTGCAAGAGAAGAAATTAATAGTGAGAATAATTGTTTTAGCTATTGCTGCAATAATGTTTTTGGGATTTATAATATTTCCTATAATTTCTATTTTATAATCATTACATTTTGATAAAAAATTAAATTAAAAATCCACAATCTTATGATTGTGGATTTTTTTAATTAAATTATAATTCGGAACTATTTTTTCTTCTATATCTTGAAATGACTTTTGTTTTTACTTCACGATCAGTAGTTGGGTTTATTATTTCATCAGACCATTCGGACCATTCAGACCATTCTGATATAATTTCTTTTTCAAAAT
>JACCEE010696473.1_pt1 | contig 10839 bp, 10 predicted proteins | sample 7449931 | NCBI WGS metagenome assembly JACCEE01 (sample SAMN15323457, study PRJNA562643) | freshwater metagenome | isolation source: river surface water | place: USA:Blue River Watershed | collected 2017-08-19 | reverse complement strand
ACTCGGACACCATCCAACAAAGCAAAATGAAAAAGAAGCTTGGTATCTCAATCCTTTTTCTACAGAAACCCAAGCCTCTTTTAAACTCAATAAAAGAAGCAACGTTTGGTATCTCCATTCCGAAGGAATAGGCGGAAATAATATTGATTTTATGAAAAAATATCTAGACGCTTCCATAAAAGATGTCTTAGTTTGGGCAGAACAACAAAATTTCTCTTCTTTTCAACATCAAAGTAATTCTAATCCAAAGCAAGAAGCTCTAGCAAATAATTATACAATAATTGAAGTTAAAGACATTCAACATCCAGCACTTTTGGAATATTTAAAAAGCCGAAAAGTAGAAAATCAAACCATATATTTAAAAGAGATACATTACCGAGTAAATGATAAAAGCTATTTCGGAATAGGCTTCAAAAATGATTCTGGAGGTTTCGAAATTCGGAATAAATACTCAAAAATATGTTTGGGTAAAAAAGATATTTCAACCATTAAAAATGGAGAAGGATCACTTCGAATATTCGAAGGTTTTTTCGATTTCCTTTCCTTTAAAAATTTAGAAGATAATTTGCAAAAAAAGCCTTCAGATTACATCATCCTAAACTCCGTTTCGATGATTCCAAAAATCAAAAATTTAATTCAGAATTATCAAAAAGTAGAACTGTATTTTGATAACGACAATGCTGGAAACCGAGCTGTCGAAATGATAAAGGATGCAGGAGAAAACATAGAAGACTGTCGGATTCTATACAAAAACCACAAAGACCTGAACGAGTTTTTAATGAGTTGGGAAATGCGTAAAAAAGATACAGGCAGAGAATATGAAGACCTGAATAAAATAAACACACGCAAAATCGGCAGATAGTTAGTGCAAAAAGTACCCAAAGTTTACAATAAGCGTATCCGCTAATTGCAAAATTGGGATTTTTGATTTCTTCCTATCGTCAGAAATGTTTTGAAAAACCTTATTAAAAACAAACTAAAATTCAATTAAAAACTAAATGTACACCAATATGGAAAAAAACTTTTTAGAAGAATTTGTCAAGAAAGCCGTCGAAGAAAATGAAAAGAAAGAGGATGGTGAAAAGAGAAAAAAACACTTTCAGGAAATCGGAAGAAAAGGCGGTTTAAAAAAGAAAACATCACAACAATTTTCAAAAATTATCTCCGTAAGATTAACCGAAAAAGAGTTTGACGAAATAGAAAAACAAGCCTCAAAATATCACTTGAAAATATCAAAATATGTAAGGATGATTCTAACCGAAAAAGAATTAAAAATCAATGAATTTAAAACCGAAGAAATCCTTCTTCAATATGGAAATCATTTCATCAGAATTAAAAATTTATTGAGACATAGAGCGTTTTCCGAATTTGAAAATAAGAAACAAATCCTCCATGAAATAGAAAATATCACCAAACTGATTTATCAATATCTGTATGAAAAACAAAACAAGCAGAAACCCACATAACTGAAATTCAAAAATGAATAACAGCGCAACCACCAGACGAATTACCAAAATCGCCATCGAATACAATGGCAATGACAAAGGAACAGCAGAACGAGTATATCAAAATAATCTGTTAAGTCAGAATCCAGAACAACAGTTTACAGAAATGAAAACCGTTGCAGACCGCAATAAAAATGTAAAAAACTGGGCATTGACAGGATATATTTCTCCAGAAAAATCTATAGGAGATCAATTATCCAATGAAGAACTCACACAGTTGGCATTAAGAGCTTTGAAGAAAATCGGAGTGAGTAATAACAACCAAATGGTTTTAGATATTCATTCCTCAACCAAACAGAGACACATCCACTTTATTGTCAATAGAGTAAATATACACGGAGAGAATACCATTAAAGCCCACAACATAGGAGAACTCTTTGGTAAAGCCGTTCGTGAAGTTTGTAAAGAAATGAACCTGAAAACCGATATTGAAATTGGCAAAGAAAAGAAAAAGCAAATGTTGAAAGCGCTCACTACTTCCCTTAGAATTTCAAGAAGCTTTGACGAACTAACGAATAATATGAAAAAGTTAGGTTATAGGGTAACACTTTCACAAAATGAAAAAGTAGGAATATCAGGAATGAGAATAGTAAAGTTTGAAGATATTAACCATCAAACCGAGAGAGAATACAAACCAGGATATAAACTCTCCGAAATCACCAATACATTAAAAATTAAAGATATTAAGCAGAAACTTCAAGAAAATCAGGAAAGGACAATCATTTTCAACTCAACAGCAACAGAACAAATCAATAAAGATGAACAAGAAAACTCACCATCTGTGAGTAAACAGTTTGAAAATATAGCAAAAGAACTATTAAAGCCCACCTACACTTCATCACCAGAAGACGAACTATTAAAAAAGAAAAAACGAAAATTTAGATAAAATGGAAAATCAAGAAAAAAACCAAAAAGGAAACCAAGAGTACAATCAAGAACGTAATCAAGAACACAATCAAAACAATGGCTTAGAACTATTAAAAAAAGTCATTGAAACCAATGAAAGAAACATTGAACAAGGAATAAAAACAGAATTTGTGTATGAAGATTTATTGAATATAAAAGGAGCAACAGAATCTACGATGAGGAGATTTAACGCTACAATTTTAAAATTATCAGAATCTTTAGAAAAAGAAGGTCAAGAAAGGAATGAATTTATAGAAAGGATACCGAAAACCATTGAAATCAGACCCTCTGAAGATTATTTGAATCTAAATAAAGCACTTGAAAAGAATTCAAAATTTATTAAAACTATCTTTTATGGGATGATTACGACATTATTCCTTTCAGTTTTAACAACAGCAGGAAACATCTTTTTTACCAAGCAATGGTATGTGGAAAGCATTAAATCAAAAAGTGAAATTCGCCAAGAGATTTTGGATGAAATTAAAAAAGATGGTCAATCTATTTATAAAGATGAAGATTATCTACAACTACAACATAATACTGAGCTGATGAATAAATGGATAGAGAAAAACCCGAAAGATGCAAAGAATTTTTTGAGATTTAAGGATGGATTTGAGGCTGGTAGAAAATAAGGATATTCAACCATTTAATAGGGTCTGATACTAAAGCGGTGTGATGAGAAATTAAATCAGGTAACAAACGATACGGTAATTTGAAAATTTTACTAATCAATACTTTGCAATAGGTTTCATTCGTCAACCCATTATCATTGTAAATATCAAAATTTGAATTTTCAGCAAATTCCTTTAGAACTGCTGAGAATTCTGTAAATATTACATATTTTTTTATTTGGTAAGTGTGTGGCATATAGAAATAATATTATAATTATAAAAGTTTTATAAGCTAGGTTTGAGATACATATCCCTCAACAGTTGCTTGATATCACTATTACCATAAAATCATCCTCGTTAACACAAGCAATATACATAACATAAGACCTCACAATTAAGTAAGGTCTTATGTTAATATTCACAATAATTATTTCGTATTCAGCCAGTCAAAATTATTTTTTGAATATGCCTCTAACTTTAATTTTGCATTGTCTAATAATGTATTGCGGTCAGTTACAATTTTTGCCAATTTTTCTTCCCATCTATCTTTATCAGCTTGATCTAATTTATTAATTTCTGTTTCTAAACCTGAAATTTCCTCATCAAAATCATTTACTTCATTTCTCAAATACAACATCGTGGAATAAAAATTTTGGTCGTCTGCTCTATCTACACGTTTTAGCGCGGCATTTAATTTCAACTTTAATTCTCTAAAATCTTCTCTCACGTCATGGTATTCATCCAATAACTCCTCTTTATCGTCTTCAAAATAATCTGATATATTATCTTTAAGTTTTATGAGATTTGTCTTTACATTATCTATCCACTTATTGTATTTGTCTTCAGAATTTTCCATAGGAATATCCTTAGTTAAAATTGCCGAGCTCACTTGTAATTTAGATAGTTCATACTCCAACTTGTCTTTTTCTTCCTCTGATGAATTTTTAATTTTATGCTGTAATGCATCAATATCAATATTTATTTTCTGCTGCTCTTCTTCAGCGAAATTAGCGAGAGCTTCATCTATCGATATTCTTTGAATTTGAGATTCAAAAGGTTTCAAAGTGGTATTTAAAGGTATTTCCCAAGTTTCGATAATATTACCTAAAATAGCGGTTTGTCCTTGTGGAATTGCTTTAGTTGCTTTATCTACAAATTTCTTTGACTTAGACATTCTGATTAAATCTCCGATACCACCAGCCATCATCCCGGTCGTCATCCCAAATAAAACACCTATAGGTCCCCCTAAAATCCCTAATAATCCGCCAATCATACTACCTGAGGTTGTATAAGGAACTTTTCCCGATTTAACATCTAGAATTTTTATCTCACCATTCTCTTTACGTGTAATAATAAAAAGTTCGTTGACCTTGATTTCGCCTTGCTCCGCTAGATTAACTATTTCTTGCGATGCTTTAAACGCCTGTTCTTCATCATTTAAAATAACTTTAAAGAATTTTTCCATGATTACTTATTTATTTATAATTGATTAATTTTATTTCTTGTTCTATTAGTATAAACTCTTTATCAAAGTGCGACCTTAACGTTGCCATCAAGATTAAATATTAACTCAACTGATTTTTTGATAAAATCCAATGAGCCTATATATCTTACATTATCTGTATCATTTTGATTATTACAGCTAGCCACAAGTGCATTTTTTAGATTTAAAAAAAATGTAAAATATTGCCAACGCATTACTTCTAATTCTAAGCCTAATGGTGGGTTTGGATTACTTTTAATATTTATAAAAGTTTGAAAGTGATGTTTCTCAATAGAAGCAATAATATTTTTTATAGTAAAAGAAGTTCTAAATATTTGCTCTGAAAAAATCAAAATGCTCATTTTTTTATTCTTAGCTCCAAACTCAATTGAATTACTTATGAATTTTTTTAAGGCTTCGTCTTCAGTTTGAAAAATTGAATGATCATCAAATTCTTTTAAATAGTCTACTTCAAACGTTTTAAATAAGGAAATGTATAAGTTTTCTTTAGATTGAAAGTAATAACTCACCATTGAGCTATTCAATTTTGCTTCAATCGCAATATCCCGAATTGACGTTGAATGATATCCTTTTTTTGAGAATAAATCGATAGCAACTTCCTGTATATGAGTTTTGGTATCCATATCGTAGTTTATTTAATTTTAAATCCTTTGATTGAGTTCCCACGAATTGCTCTTCTAAATAACACCAATCTTCTATGTTTAAACACCCCATAATGGTGCGTAAATACCAACACTAAAATTGGAATGATTAGCCATAATAATGTTCCTAATATAATTTTGCCTGAAGACATTAAAGAATTAAGCATAGCGGATTGATACATCTGCATCCCATTCGCTATCTGTGTTGCATCCCAATAAACAGATACATCACTTAAACTTTGCCATTGTGCTTGATAACTTGCCCATCCGATTATAGCTCCGCCAAATGCTGTTGCTACAAATGATCTAAATGATAAAAGAATTGGCATCATCCCCATCATTTCAGACATATCCAAATCTAAACATGCATAAAACCAAATACCAATAAATAGTATACCCATTCCTAAACCTTTAATCATCATTGAATATTTCAAATAATCAATATCCATTTGAGGGCTAATCAGAAAATACAAACACAACGTATGAAGAAAAAAGGCTATAAAACCAGCTGCTATGTAATATTTCATTGGCCATTTATTTTTAAATCCATAAAAGGCCATCACACCAGCGATAATAACACCAGGAATCATCCATAGGTTAATTTCCGCATTGATTAAATTATTATATCCAAGTACCCCTACAGAATATTGCATAAATACCGAAGAACTCGCTAAATAAATACCTAAGAAAACAAGTAGGATAAATGAATGTTTTACATTTGATCTTTTAAATACACTAAAGTCAATCAACTTCCTTTTTATAAATTTTTGGCGATAAATCAGAAGTCCAAATAATAGCATCCCCAAAATTAGAGAACCTATAATATAAGGTGAGTTGAACCATGCTTGTTGTTTCATAAAAACAAAGAAGTAGTTGAAACTCATAAATGAACTGGATAATAGTATGATTGACAACCAATCTATTTGATATAACGGAAGCTTACGACAAAATCTTTGATTATGCTGAAATATCAATGAACAAGCAGCAATAAGCAACATGATGATAGCCATATAGTAGTATGGAGTTTCCCAACTATTATTAAAAACCATTTTTGCAAAATAATAGGACGATAATTGACCAAACCCTATTGATAGTGGATAAAATATAGCATAAAACTTCCCTCTATCTCCTGTTGGAGATAAAATAAACATGACAGGAAGAATCATTTCTATCATTGGAAACATTTTAAAAAATCCAATTAGAAAGCTACACACAATAAGCACATACGGATTATCTGTGGTTGCACACATGATAGACAACGTTGCTAATATTATTGAAGATCCAGCTATAATTTCTTTGGATCGAAAACGCATTTTAACACGCATTAAAATCGTAATTGCGATCCCCATACCAATGGTACCAGCATTGTTAGCCATAGATGCGTATTCAGAATAGGTTGCTAATGCTCCAGTCAAATCTGTCAGTACACTGGTATATACTCCCGATACAGTCATGATTGCGAATAAGAAGAAGATTATTAGTAGAAGCATTAAAGGTTTGGGAACCCAGTCTGCAAAAGGACCTCTATTATACATTTTTTATTAGTTTATTGTTACTTGCACGTTCATTCCTGCACGTAACTGTTTTAAATCTTCTATTTTATTTTTGTCAGTAAACTCAATACGTACAGGAATTCTTTGTTGAACTTTTACGAAATTCCCTGTAGAGTTATCAACTGGTACAGCTGAATATCTTGCACCTGTGGCACCCGAAATAGCAGTAATTTTACCTTCGAACTCTTTACCACCTAATGCATCTACCGTAACCTTAGCTAATCCGCCAATCTTTACATTCTCCATTTGATTTTCACGGTAGTTAGCCGTAATCCACACATTGTTGATATCTACAATTGTTGCAACCTGCTGACTAGGATTTAATAATTGACCAACATTAACTGATCTTCTACCCATTATACCATCATGAGGTGCTGTAATTACAGTATATGATAAATTTAATTTTGCCATTTCCAATGCATTTTCAGCACGTTTAATCTCTGCGTCATTCATACCTAAACGAGATTTCACCTCATTTACCGTTAACTCACTAGAACTCTTTGTATTTACTACAGATTGTAATTGCGCGATTTGTACTTCTAATTGAGCTTTTTGTGCTTCGTACTCTGTTTTAATCTGATCAAATTGTTGGCGCGTAACCGCTTCATCTTTTAAAAGATTTTGGTAACGATTGAAGTTTTGTTCTGCATTCCATAATCTTGCTTTAGCAGCTTTGATCCCTGCACTAGCTGCCTGAACATTAGCACCTACTGTATTGACATTATTAGATGCTGTGTTTACGGATTGAGAGGTTACATTTTTAGAAGCCAATGCAGCCATATATGCAGCTTCTGCTTGACCAACTTGCGTTAGAATCTCTCGATTATCTAATATTAGTAAAGTATCTCCCTTTTTTACGGGTTGATGTTCTACAAATCTAATTTCTTTGATGTATGCTGATACTCTAGTATTAATAGGATTAATAAATGATTCTACTTGAGCTGCATTGGTATATTTATCATTACCAAAATTGAAGTACGATTTTACAACCCAAAATAATCCTCCTAGTACCATTACTAATACTACAAGATTGATCAATTTTGCAATATTTGATTTTTTCTTTTTTTGTTCGTTTTTAGCAACAGTTTTATTATTTGACTGTACTGTTTTATTATTTTCTGTATTTTCTGCGTTTTGTGACATTTCTATATTGAGTTTATTTTATTAATACTTTATTTTATAATTTTAACTAAAGCGTACCTGCTTCTTTTAATAATTTATAGTAAGCAAATACAATATTGATTTCTGAATTAGCGAATTGAAGTTCAGCATCTAGTTTAGCGTTACTCGCATCAATTAAATCTAATAATATGGCTAATTGATTGTTGTACTTACTTTCCATAATACGGTAGTTTTCCGCTGTTAAATCTTTATTAACTTTCAATGTATTATTTTGCGTTAATGCTTCATTGTATTTAATGTATGCAGCATTAACAGCTACTTTCATCATTTCTGAAACTTCATTAGATTGACGTATAGCTTTTTCCTTTTCTAGACGATTTAATTGAATTTTCTTTGGTGCTTTAAATAATGCATCAATATTAAAATTTAAAGATAGCCCAGCACTCCATCCATTGGTATACATATCCATTGCAGGATTTGAAGTCGTAATAGGTCTTTGTAAAGTATTACCTGCGAAAGCTGACAGCGAGGGCATCATATCAGATCTCGAAATTTTCTCTGAAACAGCATAGATATCTACCGCCTTTTCTGTTTGCTTAATCGTTGGATGATTCACTAAATCGCCATAGTAACTAGCTAGAGGAAGTATTTCTAAACTTTCAATTACAATACTTTCATCTGGTATAATTTTTACACCCTCATCCAAGCCTAATGCTACCGTTAGTTGCTTATTCAGAATACTTTGGTTATTTTGAACAACCTGTAATGCCAATTTCAGATTAGACAGTTGCAGTTCTCCTCGAATAACATCATTACGAGTAACCATTCCTTGTTTATAAAACTTGTTGATGTTATCTAATCTTTCTTGAGCTAACTCAATATTCTTATGATAAACTTTTTCTTGATTGTAAAGTTTAAAAAGATCTAAATAGTACCCTGCGCTTAGGAGTTTTATATTAAGTTCATTAGACTCATAATTCAATTGTGAAAGATCTTTTTTAAGATTTTGAATTTCGACAGCATTTTTCACTACGCCACCTTTCCAAATGAGTTGACGTGCTTCAACGGAAAATTTGTTACCAAAGTTTGGCATATCTACACGTGAGGAATTAGAAAAGTCTTTATCAATGATATGTGCATCACCTAAATAATATCCTTGTAATCCGGTAGAAATCTCTGGTAAAAATTGATTTTTTGCAACTTTTATATTTTGCTCTGCAATTTGAACATCAGATTCCGAAACTTTTAATGTTGGATGATTTTTTTTCACTAGGTCAAAAAGCTCAGAAACAGAAAGTTTCAATACACTATTTTCTTGAGCTTGTAAGTAAATAGGTGATATTAAAATCCCTAAAGCAAAGACCATTTTTTTTAACTTACTATGTATCATTTTTATACTTTAAATTTTATGATACAAAGGTCAATCAATCAGTTGTTTGAGAAAAGGTCTGTAGAACTTCAAAAGAAGTCCAAATGGTAGGTTGTTTAAAAAGATTGAATTAAAGTGTTTTCCAATCGATAATGTTTAGGACTTAGACCTGTGTGTTTTTTAAAGAATTTCCCGAAAGTATATTGGTCTGCAAAGCCTAATTGATTGGCTATCTCTTTTATAGAAGTGTTATTATCTAATAGGTTAATTTTAGCTTCGTTGATAACAGAATCCGTGATAAAATATGTAGGCGGTACTTTTGTTATTTCTCTAACCGTATTGGATAAATACTTAACTGTAATATATAATTTATCAGCATAGAATTTTAACTCTTTTTCATTCTTGAAGTGTAAGGAAACTAATCTAATGAAGTCAAGAGCAATTTCTTCTTTTCTAGAACTGGTAGCATTTGAATCATTAAAACCCATAATAAGTTTTCCAAAGACACTGTATATTATTATTGAAACAATATTCCACATTATTTCATTTTTAAATGAGAATTCAACTCCTGAATCGTAATAGGACTTAAGTTGTATAAATTGGTTTATTAAATACTGTAATTCTAAACTGTTATGATATATCTTGTTTTTATTGGTTTCATCGTTTGCTATTCTATATGCATCGTATCTGTTGATATTGATATTAGTGTACTTTCTTATCGTCTCTTTATTACTAGATAATAAGTAAATTTTAAGGTCTAAAGAAGTATCAATTAGCTTATATAGATTATTAGATGAAATAATAATCACATTTCCTTTTTGAAAGCAAAGACCATTACCATTTACTTCTAAAGTAATCGAACCTTCATAAACCAATATAAAAGCAAAATTTTCAGGACGAAAGGATTGTCCTATTTTTGTATTCTCAAATAAAAATTTCTCATCAAGGATTCGAAGCATATTCTAATTTATCAAAAATATTTTTATATTATTTTAAGGATTAAATGTATGATTTTTAAATGTATTATCATTCCACGAATCCATAATAATTAATACACGAATTTTTCAACTGCTTTATCCAATTCCTCGCTAATTACTTTGGCGTAAATCTGCGTAATACCGATATCTGAGTGATCCATTAATTTTGAAACATATTCAATACGCATTCCATTATTTAACGCATTGGTAGCGAATGTATGACGGCTTAAATGAAAGGATAAAGGGAAGGGAAGTTCCATTGTTTTACCTAATCTTCTTAATTTTTGACCGCATAAAATGTTCTTGGCATTGATGATATGTGCTTCAGTATTTTTATTCATCTCAAATAACTCTTGGTCTTCGATGATTGGAAAAATAAAATCTGTTGGCTTGGTTAATTCTGATTTATAGTTTTGTAATATATCTAAAGCTTGTTGCCCTATCTTAAAACTATGTTGACGACCAGTTTTACGAATGGTTTTAGTGATTCGATTTTCTTTTGCATTAAAATTTTCCCATTTCAACGTTACTACATCGCTAAAGCGTAATCCACCTGCATATACCGAAAAAATGAACATATCCCGAAAAACTTCGTCTTTTCCTTCATATTCTATCTTATAATTTTTCAATTGCTCCAACTGCTCTTTGTTT
>JACCEE010439672.1_pt1 | contig 10839 bp, 7 predicted proteins | sample 7449931 | NCBI WGS metagenome assembly JACCEE01 (sample SAMN15323457, study PRJNA562643) | freshwater metagenome | isolation source: river surface water | place: USA:Blue River Watershed | collected 2017-08-19 | reverse complement strand
GAAGATGGAAAGCAAGTTGGGGGAATGCTCACAGGCGCGGTTAAGCGCAGCGATATAATACACCAGCTCGATAGCATGTTGCCGGTTGAACGAGTTTTGGAGATAAAGAAGCAGCTAAAACCTACTGTGTCGGAATATGATGTGATTATTTTGGGCGCAGGTCCGGGCGGTTTAACGGCAGGATTGTATCTCTGCCAGGCAAAGATCAATACAGTGCTTATCGATATTGCGCTTCCGGGTGGTCACGTTTCCACAACCCACGAAGTTTCTAACTATCCAGGATTTATTGAGCCGCAGGCTGGCTATATGCTATCGCACAACATGTCGGAACAGACTAAGTTATGCGGAACGGCATATAAGGTGGCTGTTGATGTTACTATGGTTGATCTCGAGAAAAAAGAGGTGGTGATTGACGAGTTCGAAACCATAAAGGCAAAGAAAATAATTATAGGAACCGGCACTTCACCAAACCTGATGGGTATTCCCGGTGAGCGGGAGTTAAAAGGGAAGGGAATCTCCTACTGCGCTACCTGCGATGCCAAGTATTTTGGCGACAAAGAAGTTGTGGTGATTGGTGGAGGAAACTCTGCCGTGGAGGAGGCCGACTTTATCAGCAAGTTTGCAAGCAAGATTACCATGGTTCACCAGTTCGATGCCTTTACCGCTAACAAGCAGGCGCAGGAGAAACTTTTTGCCAATCCTAAAATCAACACCCTGTTTCGGCATGAGCCAAGGTCGTTTGTGCGCAATGGTGATAAGATGGTTACTGAGGTGGAAGATCTCACTACCAAAACGATTAAGAAGATTGTATCCGATGGTGTATTCGTATTCATCGGTATGAAACCAAACATCGAGCTGTTTAAGGATAAGCTGGAACTCGATAGCTGGGGTTACATTAAAACCGATGAAGATAAGCGTACTAGCATGCCCGATGTATTTGCTGTTGGCGATGTTATCAGCAAGAAATACAGGCAGATTACCACGGCAGTTTCCGATGGAACTATTGCTGCTATTGCTATTGCAAAGGAGTTAGACTAACTGTTAATACTATCTGACCATGAAAACAAACAATGTAATCATTGAACAAGTAAGCCCTTTCGATGTAGCCACTACCGTTGAAAAACTTGTTGCCGCTGCAACTTTAAAGAATTGGCAGAACCCAGCAGTTCATAACCTTCAGCAATCGCTAGCCAAGGCGGGTAAAGAGGTTCGGCCTGTTCAGGTTGTTGAGATATGCAAGCCAGAGTATTCGGGTGTTATGCTCGAAAAAAGTGATGAACGAATTGTTTCGGTTATGATGCCCTGCCGCATATCGGTATACCAAAAGGAGGATGGGAAAACCTATGTGGCTCTGTTGAACATGGCCGAGATGGTAACCGGTTTTTCACCAGTAGCGGTAGAGGCAATTAGCGGTGCCACCAAAGAGTCAATAGATATTGTTAAGTCGGTTGTTGGGCCGTTCTAAAACTGATTATTTCTCGATATACAAGGGCCTGCATATAATGTGGGCCTTTGGTGGTTTTTGGTCGAGATATATTCAAAAATGATAGGGCCGAAGTCCTTGTAGATACGGCTGGTTAGGCCTGCATGGCCAATACAAAATTGAGAGTCCGGGTGCGACTAATTCTCAGATGCATATTTGTCGCGCCCAGACTACTAGGCCTTACTACAACCACTGACGGGGTGACTCTTTGCTGACGTAAAGAGTCACCCCGTCAGTTTTCTGTTCTTCCATTCTAAAATCTCCCCTCGGAGCACCAAATTGGTGTTCGGAACAGCAATTTGCTGCTTCGAGCAGAAATACTCCCGTTCCTAACAGGAAAGTTGCTGCTTCGAACAGAAACATTCCCCTTCGGAGCAGGAAAGTTGCTGCTCGCGATAGGAAAATTGCCGTTCCTAACAGGAACATTGCTGCTCTGAACAGAACCATTCCCGTTCAGAACGGGAACATTGCCCAAGGGGAGCAGCAAATTGGTGCTCGCAACGGGAGCAATGCTGCTAGGAACACCTTTTTTACGGTTGATTCCTCCGCGCTTCTTTTTCTCCCGCTAATCTTGCTCCCAACGGTTACTCGTTTTCTTCATGTGTAAATGTTTAAAATGCTATATTTGTCTCTAGTTGCTTTTTGCAACAAACCAAATGGTTGTTGCGGTGTATCTTAAGATTATAAATTATTAAAACTTTGTATATGAAAAAGTTATTAGTGTTGTTGGCGGCTATCGTAATGGTGCCTTTTGTGTTTACCTCATGCGAGAAAGATGAGGATATCACTTTCGATAAGTCTTTACTTACAGGCAAGTGGGTTGAGGGAACTGTTCACTATAAGTATTTGGCTAACGGAACTGGTGGAACTTGGGACACAGCAGATGATGTGACAGAGGCTGAGGCACAGTCGTTCACTTGGACTTTAGATGGTGATCAGCTTACCCACATACATGCAATTACTAAGCGCAATAGTTTAGGCATTGTTGTTCGTCGGAATGTGCCCAAGGTGTATACCGTTACTGAGCTTACGGCTACATCGCTTAAGTATCATGATAATTTTAGTGTTAGTTATTCCTATACCAAGGAGTAACGTTGTTGAACAAACATCTACTGAATAGAACTTTAGACAGGGTTTTAGTAGATTCATGGTAATCTACTATTTTCTATAGCGGAGTTGTTTTCATACAAATAAAACGGGGATGAAAAAGATATTCAAAAGGATAGCAATAACCTTAGCGGTGCTTCTGTTTTTGCTGCTAGCAGCCATTGGTGGTGTGGTGTGGTTTGTTTTTACACCCGAAAGGCTTACGCCAATTGTTCGCACTCAGGCTGCAAAGTATATTACCTGCCAAACAGAAATTGGTGAAGTCGAGCTAACTTTTTTTAGCACATTTCCTCGCTTTGGTTTAAAGGTTAATCGTTTTGTCTTGGTAAACCCAACCCCGAATGCTCCTTCCGATACACTCGTAAGTATTGGTGAACTCGTTGGAGTTGTTGATGTTGCTGCTTGGTGGAACCGGAATGAGATTGTGCTTACCGAGTTGCACATGAACAATGGACACGTAAACGCTTTTATCGATAGCCTTGGGCATACCAACTTCGATATAATGAAAGCCGATACCACCACTGTTCCTGTTGATACGGCTCAAGCGGCAATGCCATTTAGTTTTATTAACATTAGCGATGTTGAATTCAATAATGTTAGCCTTTCGTTTGTAGATCAATCGCAAAAGCTGCATGCAGGTGTTCAAAACCTCACGGCTCAATTCTCGGGATCATTTGCCTCCGATACGGTTAATACCGAGATGAAAATGAGCGATGGTAAGGTGTCGTTTGGTTTTGCCGGCGAAAGTTACATGAAGGATGTGGCAATAAAGTTTGATGTTCCTGCACAAATCATTCTTTCGCGAATGTTTGTTAAGTTCGATGGTGCCGAGGCATCGGTAAACGATCTGGCTTTTGAACTTACCGGAAGTGTTGAGAACGATACAATTAATAAGAAGATACATACCAATATTACCTACGAAACAAAGGAGTGGGCAATACCGTCCATACTTGCTCTTGTTCCGCCCTCTTTCCAATCTTATCTGACGGGGTTGGAGGTTGATGGTGTTGTTTCATCAAAAGGTAAGATTACCGGTGCATACTCCGAGAGATCAATGCCGTTGATGGATATTCAGGTTGCAATGGAAGATGGATCGCTTAAATACAGTGGGCTTCCTCTGCCGTTGAGCGACATGAAGGGCGATATTTCGCTATATACCGATCTTAGCAACGATACAACCTCCTACTTGCGAATCAATAGTTTTAGTGCAAAAACGCCACAGTCGTCGTTCAGTACTAGCGGTAGTCTAACGCATCTTTTCTCCGATATTAGCATTAACCTGACTTCGAAAGCGGACCTTGTTTTGGCTGAGTTTAAACCTCTGCTTCCTAAGGATATGAAAGTAAAGATGGCTGGTGAGGTTTCCGGAACAGTGAAATCGGCCTTCACCATGTCGCAAATGGAGAAGATGCAGATTGAGAAGATGAAGTTGTCCGGCTCAATTGCCGCATCCGATCTCGATGTAGCTTACGATAGCCTTATGCTTAAGACCGAGAGTTCAACCATCGATTTTGCGTTGCCCAATCCAAATAAGTTGGCTAAAAATGCCCGGTTTGTCTATGCAAAGATTGTTTCGAGCAACTTAAATGCAAGTAAGTTAGCCGGGTTTAGTGCGTTTTTGGAGAATGCAACTCTCTCGTTGGAGGCATCCGATGTGCGCGATACCACCAGAATTCCAAATGTGGCTTGTACCTTCTCTCTAGACACGCTCGCTGCCGCTATGGATACAATGACTGTTTCAATCAGAAAGCCAGTTGGTCAGTTTACCATGCTGCCTCAGAAGGGGAAACCATCGAATCCTCAAATAATGCTTACCTATAGCTGCGATGCGCTGAATGCTGCAATGGGTTCGAGCTATGCGCGCATGCGTAAGGCAAATCTTACTGCCGATATTCAAGACGACAAGGTTCAGCCGAGGTATAAGATTACATGTGGCGGTGAGGATTTGGGAATGGGAATGGGTGAATATTCAGCCAAAATTGCCAAAATATACCTCAAAGCCAACGTTGTAAACAATACAAAGGAAAAGGACGTATTCCAGCAGTGGGCAACCAATGGATTTGTGGATATGGAGAATGGTGTTATTAGCATGGCTTCCATGCGCTATCCTTTCGAGATTCCTGCAATAAAGATGGATTTTGACCCTGAGACTTTTAAAATCAAGGAGAGTAAGTTGAAGATTGATCGCTCCGATTTTAGCCTTGCCGGGACTTTAAGTAACGTATTATCCTACTTCAAGAGTGATTCCCTGCTTCGTGGAGACTTCGACTTTGTGAGCAAGAATACCGACGTGCTCCAGCTTATGAGCCTTACCAACGGTGTAGGATATGAGGAGAAGCCTGCGCCAACCGATACCGCAACATCATCGGGTCCGTATATGGTGCCAAAGGGTATTGACATAGTGTTGAGAACAAATGTTAGCAAGGCAATTCTTGGACTCAATACCATTACTGATATAACCGGCGAAATGCGAGTAAAGGATGGTCTTTTGATAATGGATAAGTATCGATTTACAACACCTGCATCAAAGATGCAGCTTACGGTAATGTATCGTACTCCTCGTAAAAATCATATTTTCTTGGGACTCGATTACCATATGTTAAATATTGAGATTGGAACATTGCTTAAGATGATTCCAGATATAGATACCATAATGCCTATGCTTCGCTCTTTTAAAGGGCAGGGCGAATTCCATATTGCTGCCGAAATGTATACCGATTCGCTTTACAAACCTAAGAAATCGACCATTCGTGCCGCTTCTTCTATTAAGGGCCAAAACTTGGTGCTGATGGATGGTTCAACCTTTAGCACTATTGCAAAGAATTTGATGTTCAACAAGAAGACCGAGAACAAGGTAGATAGCCTTTCGGCTGAGTTTACCGTATTCAAACAGGAGATTGATATCTACCCATTCCTTATTGTAATGGACAAGTATAAAGCAGTGGTTGAGGGACGTCATAATTTCGACATGAGCTTTAACTATCACATCTCGGTGGTAGACTGTCCGTTGCCCGTTAAGTTAGGTTTAGATGTTTCGGGCAATATGGAAAAGCTTAATTACAACTTGGTGAAGTGCAAGTATGGCGATCTATACCGCCCTACTGCCAGAGGAACTGTTCAGGAACGGCAGCTGGAGTTACGACGAAGAATTAGAGAGTCGCTAACGCAAAAGGTGGTAAAGGAATAGGATATTTTTATAGAAAAGAGGCTCGAGAGAGCCTCTTTTCTATTTGGGATAAATTCGATACAGATTATGGATACTGTAGTTGATAGGAGTTGAACCAAATCTAGTGTTTGCGGCAGTATAGGTTATTTGTGAAACAAACAGTAATTCTCGTTTTGTGTAGTTTAAACTGGGGCTAATTTATGGTTGAAAATCCAACAAAAAATGTTGTCTTTTTTCCCGGTTCACTTTCGAACCAGATGCATGCTCCTAATAAGTTGGCCATTTTTTGTGCAATAGAAAGGCCTAGGCCTGAGCCACCAAACAACCTACTCTCGTCATCATTGGCTTTATAGAATAGATCAAATATTTTGTTCTTTTGGTTTGGTTCAATGCCTATACCTGTGTCTTCTACATAGAAGATGGCGGACAGGGAAGAGACAATAGCACCCACTTTTATGTGGCCTTGTTCGGTGAATTTTATACTATTCTCTAAAAGTTGAGAGAGGATTTCGTTTAGGAGTGCTATGTCCGTCGAAATATAAATGTTTTCGTTGACTGAGTTGGTAATTATGCTCAACTCTGTTTCAGGTGAAAGGACGTATGTTCCTCTATGTTGGTTGTAGGCCTCTAATACTGTGTTTAATACATCGCTAACGGACAACCTAATGAAATTTGGATGAAGGTTTCCGCTTTCGAGTTTTGAGCTTAGAATAACGTCATCCATAGTGTGAAGCAATGCAAAGGCATTCTTAACCACCAGTTCGGAGAAGCGTTTTTTATCGGCTTCAGACAACCTCTCTCTCTTAATAAGTTCAGTAAAACCAATTACAGCATTTAGGGGGGTGCGTATTTCGTGCGAAATGTTGGAAAGAAATGCTGACTTTAGGCGATTCGATTCTTCAGCTTTTTCCATAGCCATTGTCAACGACGCTTTAGTTTCTTCGAGTTCTTCCACTTGCCATTGCATTCTCGAAATAAAATGGTTGAAACTTTCAGAAAGTTCTGCAATTTCGCGAGTAGACGAGTTTGTGGCCGTTCGAACAGTTAGATCGCCTTCTGCTCCGCGTTTGAAAATTTCTATAAAACTCGTCAATGGGTTGGCTATGCTATGTGATAGATTGTTGCTCACAAATATTGCCAGTCCCGAAAGTAGCCCCATTAAGCCAATAATAATAAAGGTTATCGTTCTTTGGCGTCGGTAAATTTCGTCGTTGGGTACCGACATGCAGAGCGTCCATTCGTTCGAAAGCTTTTTGAATGCAAGCATCTTTGACTTGCCATTGTATTCGTATGTTAGGGTTCCTTCCCTCTTGTTTTGTCTCGTGATGTCGTCAATGATTTTTCCGTGATCAACCGTTCTTACATCGATATTTTGCAGGGTAGGGTGGAGGATCATTGTGTAGTTTTGATTCACAATCCAGAAGTAACCTGAATCGAACGATGTAGCGGAGGCAATTTTCCGTTTCATCTCGTCGAAGAAAAAGTCTGAACCAAGAACTGCCGAGAACTTGTTGTTTAACGTGAGTTTACGAGCATAGCTAATTATTGTTTTATTCCATGGTTGCCAGTAGTAGGGGTCGGTCCACGATTCACCATTTTGTATTGCATTGGTCCACCACGAGATATCGTTTGCAGCAGTGTCGATGTTTAATATGTTGTAATCTTTTTCGAAAGTATACCCACCTTTCTCTGAAGAATCGTATAGGCTAAAAACATATGGAGGTGCTGTTACTTCAGGATTAAATACTATCCACAGGCTGTTGAGTTTTGCTTTTTTGGCGTAATCCAGCATGTATTTGGACAACTTCTCTTTCTTAATCTTCTCCGGTTCGCTAGGGTTGTCATTCCAAATAGAGTAGGTTAAACTTTCGACAACATCAGCATGGGATCTGATTTTTCCCAAACTTTGCTCCATCTCGCCCGAATAGGCGCTAACCATTAGCGCAAGCTTTTCTTTGGCTTCGCTTTCGGTGTAATGAATGCTTACAATTATACTTACTCCTCCGGTTACTATTGCAGTAATCGTAGAAATAAGAATAAAACCGGCATTGATTCGAGATCGGAGGGTTCTCATGAATTTCGGTTATATCTACTCTCGAAATATAAACAAAACATTAATGCACTTTTACTGTGATATTTCTTATATAGGTAATATAATTGGTCTTTTTTAGCAATCGGCTCTTTTTCGTGATTAAAGGTAAATACGGTAGGCGTAATATCTGGTGAATGAATTCATCGACATGTTAACCATTGTCACTGCTACTTTTAATGGACGATGCAACATGTTTGTAATTAACATTTTGATTTTTGTTATAGCGTTTTGATTTTTTGTTAACTATTTTTTTACTTTTGCTTTCGATATGCATTTGAGTGCATATCATGTTTGGGGTGTGCTTTTAGAATATGTTATCAACAGAGACGAACAAAACCAATTATAACCTACAAATACCTAACTTATGAAATCTAGTGTAAAAGTTCTACTGCTCTCATTAGGCGCAGTTTTCTTCATGGCTTCTTGCTCGAAGGACGATGACAATGGACCTGATAAGGTTATTGTTACAATGGGTGCCCAATCCAATACCACTATTGGTGGGTTTTACTCAACAGGTCAAAACAAGGTTTATACACAGACTCTTGCATTTGAAAATCAGGACACAATCGATTTTCTTTGCTTTTACGAGCACGATGTGGTTAATAATAAAATCAACGATATCACCTTGTCATCTCCCGGTGCTAACATTACCGGCATATTTACCGGCGAAACTAGTCCTGATGTTTGGACTGTTAAGAACTTGACCAAATTTCAAGTTCCTGTTCCTGCAATTACAGTGGCAGAGTTCGATAAGCTCGCTCAAAAGGATGCTACCATTGAAAGTTACTTCGACAATACTGTTACCAGTAGTAATAAAAAGGCAAAATTGCTTGCAGTTGATAATATTTACGCCATCAAGACACACAATGGTGTTTATGGTCTAATAAAGGTGATTGAGGTAGTTCAAGGTGCAGAGGGTAGCGTTAAGTTTGAACTCAAACTGAATAAGTAATTTAGGTTTCCTGATGTGATATTTGGCTGCACTCTGCTCAATATGCAGTTTGCGGCCAATTTATTTTTATGCCATGAGCTGTAAACATGCAATTATTCCCATTGCCTTCATTTTCTTGCTTACAGTTATTAGCTGTAGTAAAGAGAATGCAACCAATGTTGCGCCAAAAATACTACTGAAGAGTGGGGCTTATACCGTAAATGACGAGTTTGTTCCTGTTGGAGGAAAGCTTACGTTTGGTATTACAGCAACCGGTGGTGATGCCGTAATAACCAACCTTAAAATTCAGCGCATTGCCGATGGAGTTGTTACTACCGAGTTGGACCAAGGGCTTTATATAAAAGATGGTGGATTGAGTCGTGATTATACAGCCTATAAATCGGCGGCAACCAAAGAAGTCTGGCGTTTTTTCGTAATGAACTCCAACCGTGATTCTGCTACCACTACTATTTCTGTAAACCTAGGTGAAGGCTCTGCTTATGGTGAGATTCTTCACTATCCGAGCGTGAAAGTTGGAATGCAGGGTAATACTTCTTTGCCAAACTTTCTGGATCTACACTCCGGTATTTTATATAGGAGTTCAGATGTAGCTGGCCATGAAGGAGACATCGATTTTGTGGGTTTTGTGTATACTACAAGCGGAATTCTCTCTTCCACGTTTTGTTGCCCGGGCTATACAGGCAGTAGCTCTGTAACAGGTCATTATCCTGAAATATTATCGTGGAATACTTGCCGGTTAACTGCCTACGATTACGGGGCTTCCGATAATAATTTAGTTTCTGCCGAAAAGTTTGACAGCGCACAAAATGATAGCTTGTTGGTGCTTTCGTTTAATCCGCAAAGTGTAAGTGGCCTCTGCAAGTATTGCAATACTGGTAAAATTGTTCCCTTTAAAACTGAAGATGGTAAGTTTGGCTTGATACGCGTTGTGCATGCCGATTTATTTGATGCCGGGTATATGGAACTCGATATAAAAATTCAAAAATAGCGGATATGGTTAAGTATATGTCGTTGCTGATGTTTCTGTTTCCACTTACGCTGAATGCTCAAAGTTTTTCGGGGTATGTAAAGGATTCTGTAACAGGATTACCGCTTACCGGCGTAAATATTGTAGTTGAGGATAGAGGTGCTGTTTCCGATGCAAATGGCTTTTTCAAACTTGAGGGTCCTTTTTCCGGATTGCGCGTAGTTACATTTACCAGCATAGGATACAAAAAACAAGTTAAAGAGATTACATTCTCATCTAATGTGAACATCGCCCTTGATATTCAAATGGTAAAAGATGATGTTCGTCTCGATGAGGTTGTTGTAACTGCTACCAGAACAGATAATAGAATAAGCCAGATTCCTGGACGTATAAATACAATTTCGGCAGAGCGAATTTCAATGGTTGCCGGGCAGAGCATTGATGAGCACCTTCAGCTGCTTTCCGGTGTTCAGGTAAACCGATCGTTTGGTATATTTTCCACAAAATCGTCGGTAACCATGCGTGGTTTAAGTGGTAACGAGCAAGCCCGTACGCTTGTTTTGCTTGATGGGATTCCTGTAAACAAAGCCGATGGCGGATCGGTGAACTGGAATTTAATCTCTACAGGTGATGTAGAGCGAATTGAAGTGGTGAAAGGGCCTGGATCGGCACTCTATGGTGGAAATGCCATGGGCGGGATTATTAATGTAATATCTCGAAAACCCACTAAGCGCTTTCAAGGCAATTTGACTGCTGAATATGGCACTTACAATACTACGGGGCTTAAGGTTAACCTTGCTGGAAAGATGAAGCCTCAATCACCAGACGGCTTCTATTGGGCTGCAAATACATTTTACAAAAAGAGCGATGGCTATATCAGTCAATCCGAAGCCGATCGAAAAGCAAATCCGTTTATAGTTAAGTCGAATGTTGACGAAAAAGCCCTCAATTTTAAAGTAGGCTATGGTCGTTCCGAAAAGCTTAATGCTGAAATAGATTTCAGCGTATACGATGGATTAAGAGGAACCGGCGAAAAAGTATACCAACCGGAGGGTAACACTACTGAGTATTT
>JACCEE011557917.1_pt1 | contig 10844 bp, 11 predicted proteins | sample 7449931 | NCBI WGS metagenome assembly JACCEE01 (sample SAMN15323457, study PRJNA562643) | freshwater metagenome | isolation source: river surface water | place: USA:Blue River Watershed | collected 2017-08-19 | reverse complement strand
TATGAATTTCGGTTGAAACGTTACGATACAATGGCGCGGTAATGTGTAGTAATATAATGCTATGATGATACGAAATCATAACGATACGATTGTGTTACGGTATGAAGTCGTGGGGATATGGGTTTATAACGCTATTAATATGTTTTATATATTTTTTTGTTTTTTAATTAAATTATTGTTTTTGTTTATATTTTTAACATGTATATGTTTTTATCATAAAACATAATGTTATTTTTTAAATTAAAATTATAACGTTATAATTTAATAATAATAATAATATTATAAAAAAGACATGTTATGTTAGACGTGAGTAAAAATGGCGCGTGAATTCGGGCGGTAATGGCGCGTGAAAGCGAACATAAAAGGGCGCGGTTGTGTGCAGTAATTGCGAATGAAAGCGGGCGGTAATGGCGCGACATAAAATAATTATGAAGCTGGATGAGGCGGGATGAGGCAGGATGAGGCGGGATGAAAAAACGGATAAAAAAATTTAAACGTAAAAATGTTATTTGGCATACTATGACATAAGTATGACAAGATAAAAAACAATACCAACAACCACCTACCTGTGTTTGTCCATACTGTCCATACTGTCCACTATAAATCCTAAGAGTTTATGGAGTAGATAATGTTTATTATGTACACTTACAACTAACTACCATTCTTTTTTAGAAAGTCTTTGGATTTTAGAGTGGACTGTATGGACAAAAAATAAGTATTTATTTTTAATAAATATTTTCTTTAAAAAAAGTCCATACTGTCCATTAAAAAAAAGCATTAATTTTTTATTTTTTTATAGCTTCTTAAATAAAATAAACAACTTAAGTTAATTCTTGAAAAAAGAAGGCATTTTGATGATGCAAAAAATCATGAAAAATTTTTTCGTTCCTTAAAAAAATGACTATTCGGCATTTTGTAAAGTGAAGTGATAAAAAACAATAAAAACAATATGATAAAAATGGTGTAAGAAAAGTTTACCTCCTTAAAAGGATACAAGCTTTTTTCGTACCCTTTTCATCTCAGCTTTAGTGGGTAGCGTTATGTAGAATAATGTGGTTAAAATATTAGCTATAATAGCTAAATTGATATAGGTTTTTTATGCTTAGTCTTCATTTTTATAACGATAAAAGTATTGATTTTATTAAGAGTTTAGCAAGTAAGCAGTATAAACAAGTTGCAGGTGCTATTTTTGATTTGTGCAAAAATCCAAATCAAAACGATGTTATTTTTTTAAAGGGATATGAGAAAGAGAAGTTGAAACGTAAGGATGTCGGTGAATTTAGGGTAGTTTTTAAACATGATGAAACTCGTTTAATAATTATCGTTGTTGGTAAACGTAATGATGATGATGTTTATAAATTACTAAGACAAATAAAGGGTTAATATTATGAATGTGAAAGCGACTGAATTAAAAACGAGATTAGGACGCTATCTTGATTTGTCTATAAAAGAGCCTGTTTTTATTGAGAAAAGCGGTCGTCAACATTCCGTGTTGATTTCAACAGATTTATATGAAAAGTTGGTTGCTCTTGAAGATAGATATTGGGGTGAACTTGCATTGCAAGCGATGCACGATAAGCCTTTTGAAGGTGACGCAATGGCTGAGATGTTGCGCATTGCCAACGAAAAAGGGGTAACTCTTGATAATCACGAAGTAGTCAAAGCTTATAAAACTTCACGTTCAAAAAGTGGTTAGTTTTATGCAATTTCCTATTGCTATTCATAAAGATGAAAATAGTGTCTATGGCGTGACAGTTCCTAATATTGAAGGCTGTTTTTCATGGGGAAACACACTTGATGATGCTATTTATAACGCTAAAGAAGCGATTTATAGCCACGTTGAAACTTTACTCGAGTTAAACGAGTCAGTTGATTTTAAGGCTTCTCAAATTGAAGAATTGCGCGGTTTAGAGAGTTTTAAAGGCGCGACATGGGCTTTTGTTGATATTCAGCTACGTTTTATAGTGGAAGAGACTGGAAGAGACTGGATATGACTGGACGACGAAAAGAATACTATATGTTTCACAGATAGTATTAGTCGTGCTTAAAGTTTATAGAAATTTATCTACAAAAAAGTGGTAAATTTAGATGATTTAGAAGGGAAAAGTGAGTTTTTAACTAGACTTGCTTTGTTTAGGAGAGTAAACTTAGAAGGGTTAAAACGTGGTATATCTCTATACCACGCCCGCGCTTAATAAACGGTTGGCCCCGCTTACTAAGCACTTTATCCATACTGAGATAAGCAGCATGAATACGAGAAACATTTTACAGCATTATTGCGTCTATAAGCAATTAATTTTGCACGCTTTTTATATGCTGGCTGTTTGTCTCAGTATGGTTTTTTGCAACCATTTTTATCTGAGAAAACGCCATGCAATCAGAAATTTCTAACCTTCCTAACAAGCAACCCGAATATGTCTATTTGATTGAAAATCAACTAGGTTTACATAAAATCGGTATTAGCTTGAATCCTTTAAAACGCTTTAAAACTATTAGTTTAAATAGTGGTTTAAGCGTTGTTAAATACCACCTATCCCCACTGTGTTTTAATGCTCGCTCAATAGAACAGCAATTGCACGCCCGCTTTGCTTCTTTTCGCACGTCTGGAGAGTGGTTTAGTGGCGTTGATTTTGAGACGCTTAAAAACGCGCTTGACGGCTATTTTAACAACTTTGTAGCAACTGTCGAGACTCAGCATAACAATAGCCCTGTAGCGTTCAATTTTAACGGTCATTCGTTGCGCACGCTTAAAGACGATAGCGGCGTGGTTTGGTTTGTCGCTAAAGATGTTTGTGAGGCTTTAGAACTTGATAATACAAGCAAAGCAGTTTCGCGTTTAGATAATGACGAAAAGCTGGTATCACTTTTAGTTATATCAGGTCAAAACCGCGAAATGCTCTGCATTAACGAAAGCGGTTTATACACGCTTATTCTTCGCAGTAACAAGCCACAAGCGAAAACGTTTAGAAAGTGGGTTACTAGCGAAGTATTGCCCACGATTCGCAAGACGGGCGGTTATGGTGTCAGTAGCGAGTTAATGGGACTGGTTTATGAGTTACAGCGTCAAGTGACGGCATTGCAAAATGAGATGTTTGAACGGAAAGAAAAGCAGTTAAAAGACGGAAAAAAAGAGCCGCAAGAGTTGGTTTCTCCTTTGGATAAATTACGCGATTTCGTTTTTGATTATGTGAATAGTCGTGAAACGCAACCGTATTTTACAATCACAGAAATTTTTAACGCACTTCGTACACCAGCAATACACCGTAATCAAACGAATCAAAATCAAATTGCATCTGTTTTTAGAAGTCTAGGCTTTGTAAAAACGCAAAAAAGAATAGGTGAAAAAAAACCATACGTTTATGTGAAGCTTGCTTATTCGGCTATTCGTGGCAAAGGAGAGTAACGCCATGACAACCAAAGCCCGCCGCGAATACGATTTAGTCAATTTTAGTGTCAGATTGCAAGACGTGACATTAAAAGAAAACCGTTTAGAGTTTTTTAAAGACGGTAAAATCTACACTTGCTCTTTTCAAAAATGTGCATTTTCTCTAAAAAATAGAGAAGGTGTAAAAGCTTTCTTTGTGAGAAAGTTTAATGAGTTCTCGCAATATCCTAATGCAATAATTCATTTTGATATTTACCCAGCCGATAGGGGGATTGAACCGCTTTATTGCGTCTATTTCTATCGTAGTTCAATGTCAAAATTTCTCTTAGTCCTTAAGTTTAAATTAGGCTATTTTCTTAGTCCACGTCGTTTAATGTTTAGTATTTGGAAACATTGGGCAAAATTGGTATTTCTTTTAACAGGCAATGATAAGCAATTACGCTCTTTTTATGATGCTGTATTTGCTTATCACGATTCAAAGTTAGTTGAGTTAAGCATTATAGATGCTAACGATAGAACGGCTAATAAAAGAGGTAATTAATCATGTTCAATGCAATTAAAAATGCTTTCTCTAAATTCGCAACTAAACAAGCTAATACTGAGAATAACGCGACTGAGAGTAACGAGATAAGCAACGACTTCAAAACTGTGATAGCAAATAGTTATCGTAAACAAGCATGGTGGATTGAACACGCCGCTTTCTTGCTTGAATTATTCGCAATTGCTTTGGTTGTTTCATGGGCGTGGGATTCACAATCACATTGGTTATTAGCAACGATTTGTGTTGGTGCATTCGCAGGCTTTGAAATTAATCGTATTCATTCAGTGCCATTATTAGTTAATGCGATTAAAGCAAAACATTATGGCATGGTGTTGTTAGGTTTTTTTCTCGTTTTTGCAACGTTGTTGGTTTTATTTGCTGCAACGGTTTTTGAAAATGTTAATAAAGCAGACGACGGCGTGAATGAGAAAGTTTTAAGTTCGCCCGCAATGAAGGCTTTAGAACTTGAAATTAAGCAAACCAACGAGCGTATAAGCGGGCTTGCTGAATTTAGTAATCCAACGAAAGCCCATGCTGAGATGCAAGATTTAAAAAGCAACGAGCAAGCCCGTCTTGCGAAAATTGAGAAGTTGAAATCTGAGATTAATACTTTGCTGAGTAGCACGCCTAAAAATAAACAAGGTGAAAGTGCAGGCAATTCTTTAACAGCATTAACGAATGGCTGTAAAGCAAATAATTGGTATGCAACCGCCTATTGTGGACAAGTACAACAAAAGCTCAATGACTTGAAAAGCCTAGAAGGCAATCACGCCACTAGCGAAGCGTCATATAACAAAAAATATGATGAATATAATGGCTTGCAAACGCATTTAACCAGTTTAGAAAAGCGGCGTGCTGAGTTGCTTACCTCACAAGGCGAAGGCGTGATTAATGCGTACAAACCAGAGGATACATTACTTGCTTCTTTGTTTGGTATGTCTGCACAAAACGCGAGTTTTATTAAGTGGTTAGTGTTTAGTGCAGTATTAGACTTGTTAGGTTTAGGCGGGCGGTTTTTAGCGAGTATGGCACGGTTTAGAGCAAGCGGCGTACCAGACGTAAACGAAGCCACAAGAGAACACATCAATAAATTAAAAGCCTTCGCTACTTTGTATGGCATAAACGGGTTGCAAGATTTGTTTGATAGACAGACACAAGTGATTTATCACAACACGCCCGCGTTGACCGCGCCCGCCGCCGCCATGTCTGCACACACACCTGTGATTGCAAATGTTGAAACACAGCCCGCAATGCGAAATGGTTTTGAAATGACGGCAAAAACGGACACACAGCCACAAATGATTGCGAATGCTGAGACACAGCCCGTAATGCAGAGTGGTTTTGAGATGACGGCAAAAACGGAAACACCACCACAAACGATTGCGAAAGTTGAGACACAGCCCACAATCGCAAAAACGCCTGAAATTTTTCACGTCGTGAGTGATAACAACAAGCTGTTAATTATTCCCTTATCAGAATGTGACATTAAATTGAGACCGTTATGCTTAGACGGCAAAAACGGCAATTATGAATTACCTACATGCGGTCATCCATACGCAAACTATAGAAATTTAATTTCTATCAAAGACAAAGAACCGATAAAAGGAAAGTTTGTCAATATACGTTTTGACCCTAACTTTCCTATATCAATAAAAACTGAAACCCCTAGCGATAACTGCCTACATTACTATCTCAACGTATTGGCTTGTAAGGCAATTAATCTTGACATAGAAAGTGACGAATCTTTATTGATTGCTGAATATCCTAGTATTGAAGAATTCACTGATTTTTTTAGCTTAACACAAAGATTCAAAAGCAGAATATCAGTTGTGGGATTCAGCATTGATAAAAACGGATATTGGGAAACGACAATATCGTTTGATGAATTTGAACTCAGTGAACTGGGTAATCAACAACGCGAACATTTAGAACGGGTATTAACGACACACGGTAAATTGAAAGCTTTCAAGCAAATGCTTGATAAATTGCAAGGCATTCATGATTTTGATGATGACGATGACTTCGACGAAAGCGAACAAATGAAAGAGTTTAATGAAAGCTTTGAAGAAGAACTCGAAGAATGGTTAGGAAAGTATGATAAACCTAAAAAACAAGGTTTTATCGGTTTTACACCACCAGAACACAAAGCTACGCCAAAACCCAAAGCAAGCGATGACTCACAAGTGTTAGGTTATGCTGAGAACCCTACGAATGTCGTAGATACGAATGTCGTAGATACGAATGTCGTAAATACGAATATCGTATATACGAGTGTCGTAGGTGACGTTGCGACATGTCCAACGTGTGGTAATACGTTTACACGTCGTAATAAGCGGCATAAATACTGTTGCGAAGAATGTCGTGTTAAAGGACATGGTTTTGAGTCAAAGCGTCAAATGATGCGGACAATGGGCAAAACTAAGAAAACAAGCGTGTAACGTCAAAGATTGCCAAAGGAGGTTTTATGATTAGTTCAAAAGATGAAAATCAACAATTGTTTTCTGTTGTGAATTCAACGCGACAAAAACTCGTGTTGCTTTATGCTTCACTCAGTTATATGGTATCAGAACCAGATTTTTTATGTGTTGATGACTCTGAAAAACGGCAAATTTTGATTTCAGTCGCGAATTGTTATGATGAAATTCAATCTAATTTGAGCACTGTTTTAAATGAGTTATCCGTTGTTCATAAGCGACCGTCGCAGCCGTAGAATATTCTACTTATAATTTGTACTAAATTGGGACACAGTGACTTTTCATAAGTCACTGTTTTGCTTGACAGTGGCGAATTCTGTTTTTAATCATAATTAAAGATTGTTTGATATATTGCTGCAATCAACATTAACTTGACAAAGATTGATTAAAACTTGTTTTATTTTAAAAGTTTAATTTTTTAATAATTTAAAATAAAATACATTCTTTTTTAAAAGACATTATTGATAGTCATCAAAAAAATGGTAATATATCCGAATGCAAAATCAAAAAAAAAGCCACGAAACTGGAAATTTTCGTGGCTTTTAAAAAAACTACTATATAAGGCAATACTATGATTGTTTGGTCAATCATACAAGTGCATAGTCTGGAAACTATGTCTTGAATTAGGATAATACGTTTTTTTTTGTTATATTTCAATATTGTTTATCAAAATAAAATGTAAAAAAACAGACCAAATAATTGTGGTTTTGCCTTTAAATTAAAGGTATTAAACCATGTTACAAAACTATAAATTTAATAAATCCGCAATTTCATCAATTCCAGCAGAATTAACCCAATTGTCACAATTTTGTGTATGGGGTTATCGTAAACGTCCTAATCAAGACAAGCCTGCAAAAATGCCGTTCAATCCTCACACTGGACGCGCTATTAAAACTAATGATTCAACAACATGGGCAACATTCGACAACTGTTTATCTGCACTAGATAACACTGATAAATATAACGGTATCGGTTTTGTCTTTGAAGAAAAAGACGGTTTAACAGGTATAGATATTGACCATTGCATCATCAATCGTAAATTCACGCCCGCCGCTAAAGAAATACTCGCGAGATTCAAACAAACCTACTGTGAAATTTCCCCAAGTGGGGAAGGGTTGCGCATTTTCTGTTATGGCACGTTTGAAAGATGTGGAAAAAACACGGGTAAAGATAAGTGGTTAGAAGTTTATAACCATACAAGCCCGCGTTATTTGACAGTAACGGGCAATCGTTTAAAAACGTGTGGCGAAAACATCGTAGAGTGTCAAGAAAGTTTAGACTGGTTATTTAATACCTATTTCAAAGCTGAAAAAAACACGCCTAACGACGCAAATAAACCTAATCAACACAAACCTAGCGTTTCCCCCGATAAACCCGTTAAAAACGGTTTTTCTAACGATTTACCCCTATCAGATAATGACATCCTGAATATTGCAAAAAAAGCTAAAAATGCGATGAAATTTGAGGCTTTATGGAGCGGACAAGGCAATGACAAATCAAGTGATGATTTAGCTTTATGCAGCATGATTGCGTTTTATACGCAAGATTCAATGCAAATTGACAGGCTATTTAGACAATCGTCAAGAATGCGTGAAAAATGGGATTCAAAGCGCGGCAATACGACGTATGGGCAAAGCACAATAGAACGTGCAATAAACGGGCTTACTGCGACGTTCTCAGTACAACCTAAGCCAAGTTATTCAAAACCGATTGAACCGACAAAACCTAATAAAACAGTTGAGATTCTCGCAAAGAGTCAAGAGTTACCAACGACTAAAGACGAAGTTGAAAGTGAAGAATTATTATGGTTGCGCAATAAAGACGGCACGCCTAAAACCGTTGTTTTAAACATCAGAAATGCTTTACTTGATGATGAATTTAAAGGCGTTTTAGCTTTGAATGCGTTTTCAAATAAAATTGTCAAATTAAAAAAACCGCCTTATAAAAATGCTGAATTAGGTGAATGGACGGACGTAGATAATACCTATACAGCATTGTGGATTTCTAAAAAATATGGTTTTTCGCCTGACTCAGCAAAAATACAAGAGGTTGTAATAGCAATTGCCCATGAAAACGCATTTAACCCTGTTAAAGATTATTTAAACGGTCTTAAATGGGACAAAATCTCCCGTGTTGAAAAGTGGTTATCACGTTATTTAGGTGCAACTGATAACGAATATAGTCATTTAATTGGCAAAACATGGTTAATTAGTGCAGTAGCGCGGGTTATGCAACCTGGTTGCAAAGCGGACAATGTGCTTATTCTTGAAGGCAAGCAAGGTATAGGTAAATCAACAGCATTAAGGGTTTTATTTGGAAATGAATATTTCAGTGATACACCGATAGACATCGGTAGCAAGGATGCTTATTTAGCCATTCAGGGCGTTTGGTGTGTTGAATTAGCTGAATTAGACACACTGAATAGAACTGATGCTGAGAGAGCGAAAGCCTTTATTTCGTCGCAAATTGATAAATTTAGACCGCCTTACGGTAAAAACGACATGTCTTTTAAACGGCAATGCGTTTTTGCAGGTACAGTGAATCGTGATTCTTACTTAAAAGATATGACAGGCAATCGTCGCTATTTACCTGTTAAATGTGAAGTAATTGATAGAGAAGCTTTAGAACGAGACCGTGACATGTTATGGGCTGAGGTTGTCGAGCTTTATATGGCGGGTGAAAAATGGTGGTTCGATTCTGATAATCCGCTTGTTTTAGAAGAGCAAGAAAGCCGTTTAGTTGAGGATGTTTGGCAGGATAAAGTTGTTGAATATATAGAGTCTCATAGCACGCAATCGTATTTTACAATCACAGAAATTTTTGATGCTCTCGATATTCCAGTAGCGAATCGTAAGCAAACGCAACAAAATCAAATTGTAAATATTTTTAAAAGCTTAGGTTTTGAGAAAAAACGAATAAGAAAAGGCGTGAAAGATAGACTATGTGTTTATGTAAAAAGCATGGATTCTCTTACAAAAGAGTCTAATCAGAAGGCTAGTAAGAAAGGGGAAATTTAAGTGAGCAATTCAGTTGTTGCTTATTTAAACTTTTTACGAGCACAAGGCGTGGTTTTTTATTTAAAAGACTTTAGCAACGTTGTAATGCGTCCATACATAGACAAAATAAGTTATCTTGATTCGTTAGGCGTTATTAACGATGATGATTTGCAATGGCTAAAACAAAACAAAACCACTGTGATAATACATTTATTATCAGAATGTCTTAACAAGGAACAATTAGAAAACTTAGTTAGTTGCTTAAGAAAATACTTTGATAAAAATGAATTAATTTCTGATTTGGGCGTGAATACTGATGATTTGTACGATATAATTAATTATCTAAGCAACTCTTTAAGTGAACGCGAAAGCAAAAAAGACGGTAGTCACTTTTATGAATTTTTTGATAGAGAGTTAAGCTTTACTGAGCAACCAACGATAGGTAATGCTATTGATTTGTTGAGTGCGTGGGTTTGTCGGTGGAAAAAATGAGGGTGTAACAATGAGTAATAAAACGAATATTAAGTTTTTAGAAACATTAAGTAAATCTGATGCTGAGAAAGCGAAAGCTTTTCTTTCGTCGCGAACTGATAAGTTTAGACCACCTTACGGTAAGGAGGTTAAAAAAGCATGTTAGAAACGAAGGATGTTGAGAATAAGAAGTATGATGTTTTGTCTGAGTTTAGAAAAATTCTAACTCAGAAAAAAGGTGTTAATGCTCAAATTAAGAGCATTATTGAAAAGTTTGGTGGAATTTCAATTTATATTCCAAATGGAGGATATTTGAGAAGCTCTAATAGAAATAAGAAACTCTATTCAAAATTTAATGGTTCAAATTACAAAGAACTTGCGTCTGAGTTTGGTTTATCTGAACGTCATGTTCGCGTAATAATTTCAAAAATGGCAAATGAGAAAGCGAATTAGAATATGATGAAAAAAGCCACAAACAACGAATTTGTGGCTTTTGTAAATTTAATTTGATTTAGTATAGTACGATGTTTTTTATTACTTATCAACGTCGTTATCGCTTTTTACAATTCCATCTTTCCCTTCGCTTAAATAACCAACACAAGCAATAATAGTTCTTAGTCCACTAATTTCATTTTGTGGATATTTCCCGTTTCCTTTCATGAAAGCAATTTGTTTGGCTTTAACGATAGCTAATTGATTTAAATAAACCTCAATAAGCGTTTTTCGTGTAAGGCTTGTTAAATCTGTTTCATTATCAAATTCAGGTATTTCAATATTGATAAGCGTCTCAGCGTTATTATTAGCGATTTCGCTTATTTCATCGTCACTTAATCCAACTTGAATATTGTTTTCACGGTTTTTTGATAAACCTGTTTTATCTGCATACCTTTTGATGCTCATGTGACTAATGTCAAAATTTAGAGTCTTAGCACACCATTCTGCAATGTTTTGATAGCTTTCCCCACTTAAAATTTTTG